>Ga0209737_10003878_pt1 | contig 10465 bp, 9 predicted proteins | sample TergutCu122P3_FD_187284 | JGI IMG/M metagenome (GOLD analysis project Ga0209737, IMG submission 187284) | Cubitermes ugandensis P3 segment gut microbial communities from Kakamega Forest, Kenya - Cu122 P3 (SPAdes) (version 2) | ecosystem: Host-associated > Arthropoda: Insects > Digestive system >...
TGTGTGTGTGTGTGTGTGTGTGTGTATGTGTGTGTGAGAGAGAGAGAGAGAGACAGACAGGGAGAGAGAGAGAGAGAGAGCAGTGTGAAACTGGTTTCTGCCCTTTATGGTAGCACTTCACCTATTAGTGACTTTGTAGAAGTACAGGAGAAATAAAAACTTAACCTCTTTTTTGGTAGATTTTATTTTTAAAGTCAAAGGCTATAATCTCTTAAATTAATGAACTACTATGTGGTGTATAAGAAGCTTCCCTCTGGTGGTCGACCATATGTTAGTGATATTTAGTACACACTTTATGATTTTGGCAAAAATATTAGTGTTTTGTGGAGTATCATTTTTTTGTTTGTAAGTGGTTAATAATTTATATGAGAAATGAGTATCTAATGAATTGTGAATTTAGATTGTGATCTTTGGGATTTTGATGCTGTGTATTCTTTGCTGCCCTAGAAGTGTAAACAGCAGGTTTCTTACATCATCAAATATCAGAGCATAACTTTGATTCTGTTTTTTAAAAAGTGTTTTATAATTTGAGCATGTTTGGTTTCTAATCTGTGCAGTGAAGTCGTTTGCTTAATGATGTTTAACTAAACTTTACTTATCTGATAATTTTCCAGTTCTACAGTAATATATTTTTATAGATTTATACAATTAAATGTATAATTCTCCTGTTCCAGATGATTTCCGAATTTTTTGTGGTGATTTGGGTAATGATGTGACAGATGAAATTCTAACAAGAGCTTTTAGCAAGTATCAGTCCTTCCTGAAGGCAAAAGTGGTACGAGACAAACGTTCAAATAAAACCAAAGGATTTGGTTTCGTCAGCTTTAAGGATCCGCAGGACTTCATCAAAGCTATGAAAGAGATGAATGGTAAGTACATTGCATGAAGTTGGTAGATGTATAATGTTCCAGAGCTTCAGAACATATAATCTGAACTTGCATATGCATCCTAGCCTATATTATCATGTGCATTACATCTGCTGCAATCTGAAGCAGGCTTTGGATGCATAATCATTTTTATTAGTTGAGAATGTATGTGATCTTAATGCAAAGAGTGTTTAATTGCATTACTGTTGCTAAGTGTGTGTCATGGAAAAAGTGTTACCATTGTCAAAAATAACCTGTTTTGGTGGTGACATGTAAAAGAACGGTATACAGAGAAGAGTTAAAAGAAAATGCTAACTCATCATGCTTTAACTGAGGAGAAATTGGTTGACATTGGCACTTAATTTAAAAGAGGCTTCAGAAGAATATTCATGCCTGTGTGTTTTTCCCACTGTGGTGTCAAAATCCTCAGCTCACATGGCACCAGAAGTTCAAAACTACAGCCACACAAAGTGCAGAGCTGTAAAAGAACTCTTTCCTACAGCCTGGGCAGGCAGAAACAGGTATTGCAGGTTACTGCAAGAATTGGTAGTCAATGGATTTCTTGCTGTCAGACTTGTATTTTTCTTAGACATGGCATGGTTTGCATCAAGTGCAACTGTAAACAGCCAAAACTATCAGTACTGGTGTTCTGAAAAGCCCTCTGCAGTTCACTAAGTTCTTTGCAGGAGTCAGAGCCTGATGTACAGTGGGTACACACCAGAGCATTGTTTTTTTTTTAAGAAATAATAAATTCTGATCATTATGTTCCATTAAATGTGGCACCATTCTTTGGGGACTTAGTGAAAGAGAAAGTGTATGGTTACCTTATGCAGAACAGTGCTACATCCCACACAGTATATCTGTGCAGTTGTTATTTCAGGGGGACAGTACTACAATTTATGTGAACAGTATGCATTTTTTGCAAGAACTTAATGACTATTATTTGATGAGAAGGTAATGTTTTAAGATGGGCTTCACTGTGAATCAAGATACATTCTCAGAATGTGTGAGGTGCGCCTGAAGGCAGGATGCCGGTACTTCAAGAATCTTGTATAAACTAGGCTAGGTTCAATTGCATGGGAAAGGTGGATTCTAAATCCCATTGGATGCATGCTTCTTTTCTGATAATACTTCAATGACAACTGTAGTGTTCAGAAACATGATAAATTATTCTCTCTGTAGTATACATGCTTGAATGCATTTTGGGATGTTAGTGCAGTACATTAAAGCACTCACATTGTGAGATCTGGGGTTTTAAGGTAGTACTGCCAAAGAGTTGAGTCTTTTGGAATGCTACTGTAACTGTCTGCCAGTGGATATGGCATAACACAGGTCAACACATCCCAAGTGCCAGGTTGTCTGACCAACTAAATTTTATATGACACCTAATATTTGTGGGTCCTCAGTATGCAGTGTGCTTCATGTCAGTTTTTTGGCATCTCAAACTTTGAAGTGACTAGGTGGTTTCTAGATATTTGGAAAATATGTGTACCTCTGGCATATTATTCCAGAGGACTTGAATCTTAAATTCTTGTGGCATGGTACACTACTTTGAGTTATAAAGAGTCATAACTGTTTACCACTCAAGATGACATAACATTCCAGAAGATTTGAGTCTTCATCAACCCCACCATGAGAACCTCAAATATTGCATTGTTCACCTGTATGAGGAGGCTTCTCTGCAATGCATCTGTAGGTCACTTTGCACAGCGTCTATCATAGATTTTGATAGCATGAAGTTGTCAGATATAATCACAGTGGATTTCTTTATTATATGCTTGTAATTTCCATAACATATCACTCCCATACACAGTATGCTGTTATGTGTGTAATAATGCATGCCACATATAACTTGCATAGTTCGTTACTACAAATCGGAGAGTAGGCATGCCCTTATGAGTATAATGTGGCCAGCAGATAGCATTTATAGTTTTGACATTATGTAAAAGGGTGACATAAATGGAAAATGTAAATTTTTAAATTTTCTGCATCAAATAGTTTTTCAGGACACTGCATTAAATGATGCTAGTGTTGATCCCACCTGAGATGTTTGCAGCATTACAGTGTAGGTTTTAAGAGTGATGCTGCCTCTCTCTGAAGCACACACAAGCAGACATGCATAAATGGACACAGACACAGACATGGACAGATGGACACATATGGACATGACAGGACACTAAACCTGTGTATTCTTAAGAATGGAAAACAGGCTAAAAAGTCCCTTTCTGTGCCCAAGGACAGTGGTAGTGATGCAACAATATAACCTATGAAATTGCTATGGCATCAGTCAATAATCTAATAATAATTGATATAGCATTATTACACATTTGGTTTGGAATGTGTAAAATCAGGATTTTAAGTGTTGGCAAAATTTCCCTAGGGCAGTTAATATTTTTTTTGTCCTTTTTATTAATACCAAGTCTGTCTGGTTATAGGCTTATGACGTGTTACATACACTTAATCAGTAGGGATTTAATTACGAGTAGAATCTGGCACATGGGAAAAGTGGCAAGAAATTCAGTTAACCTTGACAGAAAGGGAAGTAGCCTAATTAAGTTAATTCCCTGTCACTTTCTTTGCTTCCATTAGTCTTTGTCTTGGTTGGTTGGTTGGTACTCATTTTGTTGTAAATTTTCTGTTGAATCAGAAGTTATAATTGGGGTGTGAGGAGGAGGAAGAACAGACCTGTTTATGGAAGTATCCCACTCCTATTGTTATTTATAAAATAAGAAAAGTAGACAAGACTGAACACATTCTTCAACATTTGACAACTCTGGCAATTTCACTGTTTATGTACCCATATTTACAAGCAGTTACTAAGTCGCCACACTAATACACATTTGTAGGGAAGGAGTTATGAAATTTAGCTCATAATGAAAATTGTAATAGATTTCAGGGTTGCAGAAGTGGTTTATGCATTCACTGTTTGCTTGAATAAGAATGTGTGCCTTGCCTTTTCAGAGTCTGTTGGTTACAGAGGAAGCACTTTCTCTTGTAAAGAAGTGTTAATGTGGTGTAATGTATTGTCCCCTGCTTAAATGTATACCTGTTTTGTAGCAAATATTATATTTATTTCCACAGAACATGGAACATAGTTTTCTGATTTTAAATATTGCATTGAAATTATCATCTCTTTAATTGAGATTTGTTGACAGTTCTGGCAGGATAGCATAGATGAACCGTGTGGCATAACTTTAGGTGCAGTGCATTTTATGATGTTTCGTTTGCATTGTTCTTTCTCAGATGCAGGTTAACTTATGCTGTTCTTCTGTTCTTTTGTTTGTACTGCTTCAATTAGATGACAAGTTACCTAATTTTGTAAATCAACTCTTTTTATGAATTATGACTCCAGTGGTATTTGGTGTGTGCTGGTCCTGTACATGTTTTATATATGGCAAGGGTGGCCAGTTAGTAAATGAGTTCCTTTTCTTTAAAAAGTATTCTAAAATTCTGTCCATGCTCAGCCTCATATGCATGTAAACTACTTGAATATTACTTTTTACAAGCAACTTGTGTAAACCACATGAGTGACGTGTGATCCACATTGTGGCCACCTCTGCTGTGTACATACATGTATGTGTATATTCCTGTATATTAGAGTGTGTTTACACTGCAACTAGTAATGCATGATAATGACTTTTGTAGAAGCCATTAACATAAGGTTACACCTTGAAAAAGTTACATACATTTTTTGTTTTGTTTTGTGGCATTAAATATAAGGTAAGTGATAGTTGGTATGAGTCAGCCTGATACACAGTTTGCAAATTATAGTACCATTACACCCCTTGAAGTATTAAAATTTATCTCTGACATATTGGCTGTAGAATGTCATGTATTATTTATTGCAAACATAAGTACTCTGAAATAATGCAGTACTTACAAAACATTTTAATATTCCTTGGAATAATATGCTTTAACATTGATAATGTTACGATATTTTTGTATTTCAGAGACAGAAATGTCAGAATATATTCCTTACAATGTCTTGTAGTTAGCCTTCTCATCCATCATTCTTGCACTCTTTTTCCTTATATCATATGATTTATTAAACATAAATATGACATGTACAGTTCTCAAACTTTGTTGTTGGCTGAAATTTGGGGTTAAGTAAGACAGTATACAAAAATAAATATGTCTGTTATATTATAATTAAATGTGGCTGGTACAGTGAACTTTCCAAGATACGGAGAAATATGTTGTGTCTTGAAAAGAATCAGAAAATGCTCTGAAGAGTTCAGAGCTGGAGAACTGAATATGTATTAAGGAGTGTTATGGAATTTACCAGATATTTATTCTTTTGTTTAAGTTTTACATATAAGTATGTTGTGTGTTTTAAGATTTTGAAAGACACTGTATGGGAAATATGTTTAATTGATGTACCATGAGCTACCTATTTTCCGAGTGGTCCCCAGCCATATGAAACAAAAAGCTGTGGGATTACAGAGTACTGCCTGCGGATTTTTCGTCCACCTCTTCTGTTCCCTGTTTTTGGAGCATGGCTGGGTGCATTCTGTACGTTGACTTGCTGTTGTTGACTGGTAGTGGGGAAACCAGTGAGGGGTGCAGGCGTCACCATCTGTTCGGCCCTGACCACTGCAGATCTTGATGCTGGCTTCATGTACAGAACATTGAAGGGCATTCCTCCAGCCCCCCAGCCACGAGATAGGAAAATATTTTTCTTCACTTCTTGTATGGGTTCCAACTCATCCACAGCATTACCATATGACATTGTTAGTGGGTCCCATTGCATGTTATGGTGTGCTGAAAGTGGCTGCCGAATGAGGTCCAAAATATTTGGTTTGTTGAAGGGAAGAAAAACTTTGTTGGAACTGACTTGAGTCTGTGCATACACTTCTGAAATAGGGTTCATATATTGAGATGTGTGTGAATTACTGCTTTCTCTCCTGTTATGATGTGGAAGTTCCACATGTAAGTTGTTGAGACCTGGAATATAAGCTTCTTTATCATTGTAGTCACTGTAATCTTGTTTGTTCCACTGCATTTCATTATTTAATTTAAAATCTCCAACCTGCTGAAACCCTTCTTTGTTGAAGACTTGCATATTGCAGAAGCTTGTGTCATCTTCACAACTGTTCACGGAGTGTGTTAAGCCATCATTGTTGCTGTAATGAATCTCATTTGGAAAGCTGGACTCTTGGGTACTTCGTTTGATGATGCTTCTAATGATGTTGGATGTTTTAGGCAGCATGATGTTTGTCACGTGAGTTGCATCATTCTGAGGGCCCTCTGTGACACCTTGTCCTGTCAGTGATGAAGTTGTGTCAGGAACTTCGTCTAAGTACCCATAGTTGACTCTCCCTTGGCTGGTTACTGCATAATGTGTTGCAGATGAAGATGAGCTGGGCATTGAATTTGCCCAAATTGGCATGAGGCAATAGACAGATATGATGCAGTACAGTCCAATGTGAAGCTGAGAATTCTTCCTCATTAGCCAGGCGTTTTGAATGAATGTCGTCATGTCTGAGGCTGTCCTTAGCTTTTTCACTGTAGCCTTGCAATACTTGCTGGGTTGAGCTCTCTGTAACAAACATAATTGATTGTTGCTATTAAGGCCATCTTAATCACCATTGTCATCAAATTTATCATTTGATGATTTTGACACAGGACATACCGTTGCGTTTCATTGCTAAAGTACCTGAGGTCAAACAGTCAACACAACCATTTATTATAAACATTTAAAAATTCAAATGTTCACCACAAACCTCTCACACTGTCTTGCCTATGATGACCCTTAAGGGTTGAAACATGTAGCAGTTTTATATAAAAGCAAAGTGTTTCTATAATAAATAGTTGTGTTGTCTCTTTGACTCTAGGCAGTTACCTCATGGTAGTTTTGAATGCTAGTACAGAGATATCAGACGTGGCCAAACACAAAGACTGCGGACTCTTCAGAAGCATGAACTAGTGATGACAGACAATATGTAATGGGGCAGGAGAGGGGGTTAGGGTCATATCTTCAGAGAAATGTAACATCTTTAAGTGTGGGTCTTAAAGGCAAAAAATTGGCGCTGTTTGTGTGTTGAAATTGAAGTAAATTCTTTAAAGGATGGACGTAATCTGTTCATAGGTACAGTGACGGTTGTGCAATGCCCTTTCTACCGATCCACCCCTCTGACCATTTGTATGATTGTGCGTAATAACTTGAATTTAATTAACATATGGTGCTGTATGTTTTGGAGGGCCAGTGATTACGTAGCCTGCAGAACTATGAGTACATTTACAAAACACGACACTTAGGCTAGCGTAGACCAAGTTAAGCGTATCTTACTACTAAGTGGAGGAATCTCCCGACGCACATTTAGGCCTTCATATTGCTTTAAGGACTTATTTTCTTAATGTAGGGTATAGAAAAATTACTCTTTGTAGGTGTATGTACATTGACTAGGGTCGATTATTTGACTTTCTGAAGCCAAGTCTGTAGGCAGCGCTGTAGGCTACTAAGCGGGCCTCGAACAATAGGATTACCGGTTTTTTCGATGCAAATGTTCCGACCAATTACATCGGATAACCGAGGGCTTACTATACTCTATTTATGTTGGATTTCATGTTGGAGGTGATGCATTTGATGCTACTGTACCGGTAATTAAATGTTACACATATTTGCTGGTGATTTTGTGGTGACTTAGATCGTAAGATCGATGTAAGACTTATGGTAAAAATGAGATAGTGCATAACAGTGTACTTGGACAACGTGAAGAGTAGAGACGATACGGTTTGGAAGACGTAGTATGGTTGGGAGGATAATATTAAAGTTAATTTTAAGTAAATGGTGCCAGAGAGTTGAGACCGGGTTTATCAGGTTCAGGATACGGACCAGTATCGGGCTGTTGTGAACACGACAACGAACTCTATGGTTCCGTAAAAGACGGAACATTTCCTGACTATCCGAATGACTGTTAGCTCTTCAAGGAGGACTCTGTGCCTTAGAGAGTTGGTGTCGAGGTATTAATTTGGACTCGTTAAATTCGTAAAAAGAAGCTCCAAATTCGGTTTTTGGCAAGTTTGTGAATCGATTGTAAATGCTGCCTTGTGTTGTTCAACAGATTGTAATGGAATTAAGTTGCGATATTCCGTTGCACTGTTGTAGGAATTGTGTGAGGCTTACCGTTCGCCTTATGGTGAGAGCGAGAGAGTCATTGCACACACGTACGTATCTACAGCATATAATCGGATTTGCCTTTCTAGAGACTGTACTTAAGAAACTGCAAATGACAATTCCTTACAGGATACAGACTGTCTTCTCTCAGCATCAGACAACCACAGTCTAAAGCAAGCAATGGAAGTTTACCTTTGCTGCCTCTCCCGTAATCCTAGGAAATCTTCAAAGAGGACAGAAGTGTGTTATCCTGGTTCTGCGTTATTGTGCTAGTCTTGCTAAGAACGTCGTTCAGAACGTAAGTTTGATTTAGAGCCCGGAAGTAGGCGTAGTGGTGTGACTTACAGTGTGCCGTTCATGTTTATTATGCGTTTGCACGAAATGCTTAAACGAATGCTTGATGGAGAAGCCGTACGCGTCCGCCCGACTGCTGCATGTGTCAACCACCGACCTGTTTTACGGTTTGCGAAGAAAAGTTAGTAGCGGGTAGCTGGAGTTCGGTTTCGTCCCTATCGATTCGTAACACGGGGGCTGAAATGGGATTCCTCAAAACTGCTTTATCACATACGTTAAATTAATAGTCTGTTGTGTCCGGAAAGAAAATGGGTCAGATCATTATTTTTGCTTTTACAGCTCAGCATGCTGGTAACCTTAATTTAAGGGCGAAGAATTCAATTTATGCGAGTCTTCATTATGTAATATCGAATATGTGTGAAGATGCGTATGTATATACGAATCGTGTAATTATTGATTGATACGTAGCGGCAATCTACGTATGTACAGGTATACCACTTAACGCGAACCCAGCATACAGAATCTGCATTAACGGTGTTTATTATACAGTGTTATAAGGCCTGCTTGTCGAAGCAGGTATTGAAAAATGCCTCGTACAGTTCTCAGACTCGTTTGGCACCCGGTAAACATGCGTAATATTGAAATGTATTTGGAATTCTTGTCTAGAAATGACCGATACGGAAGGCCAGATGATTTTCCTAAGTTTGTCTATTCTGTGGAATGTTTTTGTATGCGTTGTATTTCAAATATCGTCAGGTAATCATCACATGACATCAGATCGCATATTCGAGTAGGCCACAAATGACGACAGATTATTCGGCCAACGAAAATGTTAAAGAAAATGGTACGAGACTTTGTCCAGTGAACTTGGAAATTAATTATGCCTGGGAAGTAAATGGATCCGATTATTCATACACTCCAGCTTTAATGTCCTTTAACTGTAACTGTACAGTATTTATGTGCCTGGGATTACCTGCCGTCCAGTATATCTAATTTTGACTATATATATGTGGCTGTTTAAGTAATATCATGTGTAAAATTAGTTACAAGTGGATTGACTTCACCACTTTACACTGTTTCACAGAACCTCGTACAAAACTGTACTGTCGCAACACAGTCTGCATCCTGGAGTTTTAGCACAGCTCTGAGTTTGTATGGTTTCAGACGAAGCTGTTGTGTGGCTGCCTATACAGATGACTTTGATACACCGGTTTCCTGGGATAACCGTCTTTAAATATTGTCGTGTAGGTGCTTCAAATCTTACTCCGATTTTGCCCAATGTTTCTTCTGAAAGAACTTGTCGTGTTCGCTCAGGCTTGTTATTTTAAAAAGGCACGTTTTTCGATGTTTTGTTCACCAGTCGATATGTTGTTGTTTTCGAAGCAAATGTAACGCCAGGACACGGACTTTGAAATTTGCTAGACACGTTTTTACGTGAATTTTTCCTTATGTAGTTCTCCACAATCAATCACCATTTGTATTACACTGCACTACTTCATATTCCTGAACCACAAAAGCAATTTGTTAACCCAGCACGTGAAACTTGACTGTGTGACCAAGCCTTCAGATGACGCATTGTAACCCAATGCGCTCCGATCAAGACCAGCGGTAGTGGGTCATACAGAGCCCCGATATCGCCCGGCAGCGAGGGTTTCGCTTTCAAATGTTCGCTGTGTAGTAACCGTAGACTATATAACAAGTGCCGGTTCATGATTGCGTATGTTTACATGTTCTCGTTCTCACCATATTTCCATGGAAACATGTAGTTTTTGTTCGCTTTCACAAGTGACGGCTTTGTTTCCGAAACTGTGTCTTCAGAGCGACGAGGGTGTAATTTAATTAACGGCTTTATCGGAGAAAGGAAGTGATGATGCTGCGAGAGGAATGCGGGCAAGGAAGAAGGGTTGAGGGTTTTAAGATGCGAAAGATACGATTGTTGAATTTCAACGGGACTTTTCCATTAGTGCTTTATCATGTAGAGTGCTTTTTCACTTCTCATGCGTGAACAGGCTGCAGCTACTAACATGATGCAGATTTGTGGATGTTACAGTGGTTCTGTCCAGGGGCGTACCTGGGGGGGGAGTGGTACAACCACCCCGGGAGGCAGAGTCCAAGGGGAAGCAAAATGAATGTTTTGAATTAACAAATGTGATGTTTAAATTATTAAGATAAAGAATCAGATTCAATA
>Ga0209737_10003880_pt1 | contig 10463 bp, 8 predicted proteins | sample TergutCu122P3_FD_187284 | JGI IMG/M metagenome (GOLD analysis project Ga0209737, IMG submission 187284) | Cubitermes ugandensis P3 segment gut microbial communities from Kakamega Forest, Kenya - Cu122 P3 (SPAdes) (version 2) | ecosystem: Host-associated > Arthropoda: Insects > Digestive system >...
GGTTGTGGCGCGCCCCCCCCTTCCCCCCTTCCCTTTATTTTTCACCTTTTTGCAACGCCGCAATGCGCGCCTCAATGGGCGGATGCGTCGAAAACAACAAGGACAGTTTGCCGCCTGAAAAACCAGCCGCCTTCATTGTCTCCGGCAGGGCCTCCGTTTGCATGCCCCCTAAGCGGCGCAGGGCCTCTATCATCGACTTTGCTTGCCCCAAATACCTCGCACTGCCCTCGTCGGCGCGAAATTCTCGCTGCCGCGAAAACCAGGCCACAACGACGCTTGCCAATATGCCGAAAATAACTTGGCAGACAAGGACGGTTATCCAATAGCCCGGGCCCACGCCGCGCTCGGTTTTGAAAACCGCTTTGTCGACAACATGGCCAACAACCCGCGCGAGAAAAAATACGAAGGTGTTGACGACGCCCTGAATCAACGTCAGCGTCACCATGTCGCCGTTGGCACTATGCGCAACCTCATGGCCCAACACCGCCTCAACTTCACTGCGACTCATGCCTTGCAACAAGCCCGTGGACACCGCAACCAACGACGCGTCTTTGCGGGCACCGGTGGCAAAGGCATTCGGCGGCCCTTCATAAATGGCCACTTCCGGCATGCCGATGTTGGCCTGCTTTGCCAGCTGGGCAACGGTTTGCACCAGCCATGCTTCGGTGTTGTTTCGCGGCGTGCTGATGACGTAGGCGCCCACCGAGCGCTTGGCGATGAATTTCGACAGGGCCAGTGAAATGAATGCGCCGCCAAAACCAAAAATGGCCGACATGGCCAACAAGAGGCCGAAGTGGATGCCTTCTTCTGTCAAATAAGCATTGACACCCAACAGCGAGCAGACAAGGGACAGCACCAGCATGACTGCGAAGTTGGTGGCAACAAACAAAAAGACCCGTTTCATGAATTCTCCTAGGTGCCAGCCGGCAGGGGTTTGTTAAGCCAAGCAATACACGGAAAAACGGACGCGCAAAAAAAATACGCCTTCCCCTCAACCAAAACCCCACAAGGCCTTGAAGAAAATAGCGAAGGCGCTCCACGGGCACCTTCGCTGCATGGAAGCTTCGGCAGACACCCTTCTTCAAGCCGCAAAATGTGTGTCGCGGCGATGCACTTCAAGCTAGACCGTTTTCAGGTCGGCTGTGCTCATTCTGATAAGGAGGAGGCTCGATGGAAATCCTCATCATAACGGTTCCTTTGTTTTTGATTTCGGCAGCGCTCCTGGTCTTCTACGCAGCGCACAGGCTCACCCGCGACACCAACAGCGCGGAAGGCCTTCTGGGCTCCAACAACATCACCGTCGCAGGCACTGTTGCCGCATTCACCCCGTTTCGGCCCTCCATTTGGGTGAAGTGCAACATTCAGGTTCGCTTCAGAAGCGCGGACAACCATGAATGGATGGTCGGCACCTTTAAACTCCTCCGCCATACAGAGTTTTCGAAATTTCAGCCGGGCGCCATGCTTCCGGTGTGCTACAACCCTGCCTATCCGCAACAGGGAAAAATTGTTTTGGGCGCAGACCCGGCGCTGCTTCAGGAGGCCATCCACTTCTCACAAATTCAACTGGGGCTGGCCACGCAGAAGTCCATCCATGCTGTTAAAAACGGCATTCAAGCGCAAGGCGTCGTTCTGTCGGCGCAGCCTTCCGGAAAAATTCTGCAAGGCCATGCGGAAATGTGCTTGCACCTGAAAGTCACCAAGCCCGACGGCAGCACATTTGAAGCCACCCTGACGAAGGCGATTCCGCAGTTATATGTGTCGCAACTGCAAGTCGGCACGGTGCTGACGGTTTTTTGGCTGCCCTATGAAGAGCAAAACATTGCCATCGCTCTTTCCATGCGCATGCTGGACAGGTTTTTCATGTTTGTTTTTGGGTGAGCGGACAACGGCGAGCAGCCAGCGCAGGCCCGCATGGAAAGCGCGGCCCTCTCAAACCATCTCTTTGGCCACTTCACTGCTCCCCGACCAGGATTCGAACCTGGGACACGGTGGTTAACAGCCACCTGCTCTACCGACTGAGCTATCGGGGAAATACACAAAAGGGACTCTTAGGAGTTTCGTTTTCGCCTGTCAACATTTCCATGGGAGAATTCCACCGAAGAAAGCCGTTTTTTGTCGAGTGGGAGGCGAAGACTTTGGTTGACCTTTGGAAGGCAACTTGTCATGAGCTGAAGTCCAGACATAGCCGCCGCACTGGGGGGGGGCGCAAGAGGAGGAGGGGTATGGGTTTTTGAAAGCGAGTATTGAAAGAGAGAGAGCCGTGTCTTTTCTATGTCCACAACCTTTGCGTCCAGGGGACGCTGTCGCTGTCGTCGCTCCTTCCGGGGCAGCAGAAACCGCTCAGTTTGAGGCAGGCGTGGAATTTTTGCAGCGCCGCTATGCCGTGCGCTGGACTCAGGAGTTGTGCTCTCCCAAAGGCTATTTGGCCGGCAGCGACGAGCACCGCCTGAAGGGCTTGCAAGAGGCCATTGACAGCGACGACGTCAGGGCCATTTTCGCCGTGCGCGGCGGCTATGGCGCCATGCGCCTTCTGCCCAAATTGCGCCTCAAAGGCCGCACGCCCAAGTGGATGGTCGGCTTTTCAGACATTACCGCTTTGCACGCTTTGTGGCAGCGCGCAGGCTGGCAAAGCCTGCACGGCCCCGTCCTCACCCAAATGGGCAAACTGCCAGCAGAGGACTTGCAAACCATGGTGAATGCCCTCGAAAAAGACAACAACAGCCAAAGCTTTCTGGGGACACGCTGCCTGGTGCCCGGCACCGCCATGGGGCCTTTGCTGGGCGGAAACCTCTCCGTATTCAGCCGCCTTATCGGCACCCCCTACCTCCCTGACACCCATGGGGCCATTTTGCTTTTGGAGGACATTGGCGAAGCCCCCTACCGCATTGACAGAATGTGGACACATTTGCGCCTGGCAGGCGTACTCAACAATTTGGCCGGCGTTGTTTTCGGGGGCTTTTTGAAATGCGAGGACAAAGAAAGCCATGACTGCCTCGAAGTGTTAGAAGGCCTGGTTTCCGAAATAGGCGTGCCTTGCGTTGCAGGGTTTCCCATTGGCCACGGCGCGCGCAATATGGCCGTGCGCCTGGGAGGCCGCGCGCGCCTCTCCGCAGGCAGCCTGCGGTTGACATGTCTGCATGGGGACACGAAGTGACAGGGCCTTTGGCCGTCCTCGAAGAGGCTGTACAGGCACACGCGTTTGAAGCCTTCAGGGCCGAAGTCTGGCACCGACAAAAGCTTTGCCTCGCGCTGGGCAATGTCCACGAAGACACCTTCTTTGACTTGGCCTCCCTCACCAAAGTGCTGGGGACAACAGCGCTGTTTTTCGCACTGTGGCAAGAGGGCCGGCTGTCGCCTTCGACGCCCCTGCACGCCTTGCTTCCCCAGGCGCCTTCGGGCATTTGCCTGGAAGACTTGCTGTTTCACCGCGCGGGCTTTTTGGCGTTTGAGCCTTTGTTTGCAGAGTGCTTCCAAAAATTTCCAACGCTGGCACAGCCGGACTGCCCCAGGGACATTCGCCTCAAGGCGCGCGCGCTGTGCTTGTCGCGCCTCTTTCAAACCCGCCCCACTCAGGCGCCGCGCAGCCTTAGCCGCTATTCCGACATTGGCTTCATGTGGCTGGCACAGGCACTCGAAAGCTGTGCCCAAAGCCCTCTGGAAACCTTGTTTGAAAACCTCGTCGCGCGCCCTTTGGGCCTGAAGGCACACTTTCGCATGCTGGACAAACCCGCCGCCGACTGGGCCAACAGCCCCCCCACCGGCTGCTGGCGGCCTCGGCCCCCTGCCCCGGGACAGGAAGGGCTTTGGCAACTGCCTTCGCTTCCTTCCACACCAGGTACTGTGGACGACGACAATGCTTTTGCATTGGGAGGCGCAGCCGGCCATGCGGGCCTCTTTGGAAGGGCCAAGGACGTGGCGCGCTTCGGCCTGGCCCTGCTGGCAAGGCATTGGAAAATTCCCTACGAGGAGGCCTTGCGGGCAGACACCCTCGTCTCCAACAGTACGCGGGCCATGGGCTTTGACACGCCAAGCGCCAACAATTCTTCCGCAGGCCGCTTTTTCGGCAAAGGCCCAAAGGGGGCGGTGGGGCACCTGGGCTTCGTGGGTACCAGCTTGTGGGTGGACTTGGACGAGGAGGTGGTGGCGGTGTTGTTAAGCAACAGGACAGTGGGGGGGAGGGACAAGCTGCACATAAGGCAGGTACGGCCGCGCTTCCATGACGCCGTCTGGGAGATGATTCAAAGAGGTGAAAAGAGTATTTCCCCATAGGAGAAGAGGGCATGAGCGCAACAGACGACACAAATGGAAACGTGGTGCAGACTTTGCCCGCGCATGCGCGCCGCCTGCACCTTTTGGGCGTGGGCGGTACCGGTATGGGTACCCTGGCCTGCATGCTGAAGGAGCGCGGCTTTGAAGTGACAGGCAGCGACCAAAACCTCTACCCGCCCATGAGTCTCGTGCTGGAAAAGGCCAACATTCCCCTCTTCACCCCCTATGCCGCGCAGAATGTGGAGGCCGCCAAACCCGACATGGTGGTGGTGGGCAACGTCATTCGAAGAGAAAACCCCGAGGCCGCGGCCGTGCGCGCGCGGGGCCTGCCTCAAATGTCCATGCCGGCCTTGCTGTGGGAAGTGTTTTTGAAGCACAAGCACGTCGTCTGCGTCGCCGGTACCCACGGCAAAACGACGACGGCCATGTGGCTTGCGCATGTGCTTGCCTCCGCAGGCCTTCGCCCCAGCTGGCTGGTGGGCGGCATCAGCGCCCAGGACGGCAAAGGCCACGGCCTGGGCGAGGGCGCGCATTTCGTCATTGAGGGCGATGAATATGACACGGCCTACTTCGACAAGGGCCCCAAGTTTTTTCACTACCGCCCCAAAACTCTCGTGCTGACCAGCATAGAATATGACCATGCCGACATTTATGCCGACATGCAGGCCTACGAGTCCGCCTTCCAACGGCTGACGCAAGGCATGCCCCAGGACGGCTACATTGCCGTGAGTGCCGGCTACCCCAACGCTGTGCGCATGGCCCATGCCTCCCCCTGCCCCGCCCACACCTATGCTGCCCGCCCCCCCTCCCCCGCGGTGGACTTTCAGCCCTCCCGCCTTCGCTTCTCAGCAACGGGCGCCCAGTTTGAAGTTGAAAAAAACGGCCGGCGCCTGGGCATGTTTTCGCTGGCGCTTTCAGGTTTTCAAAATGTGGAAAACGCGCTGGGCATTGTGGCAGCCGGACTCAGCCTGGGGCTTTCCGTGGAGGCCCTGCAAGCAGGCCTTCAAAGTTTCCAGGGCGTCCTGCGCAGACAGGAAACAAAAGTGCTGAAAACAAACGCAGGCGAAGACGGCCTCGTGCTGGTGGATGACTTCGCGCACCACCCGACGGCGGTGAAGGAAACCGTGCAAGGCATTGGGGAGCGCTTTGGCGGCCGCCGCCTGTGGGCTTTGTTTGAGCCGCGAAGCAATACCTCGCGAAGGAAGCTGCACCAGAAAGACTATGCAAAGGCCTTTGCCGAAGCTTCGCTGGTGCGCATTCGACGGCCGCTGCCGCACGACAAAATTTCGCCCGAAGAAGCTTTGGACGTGGAGCTTCTGGCCCAAAGCCTGCGCGCACAAGGAAAGGACGCGCAGGTGGTGGACGACGTCGACACACTGGTGGAGGAATTGGCAACCCATGCACAAGCCACAGACGTTGTGCTGTGCATGTCCAACGGAAGCTTTGACGGCCTCCTGAGCAAACTCCTCCAGCGGTTTACTTCACATCCAGAATATGAATCTGCCCGAAGCCCTGCATAATATGCGTCTCCAACTCTCGGCCCAGGGCAATGCGCCCGGCGGAAGCGACGTCCTCATTGAAAGTCGGATCCATCTCCACCCAGGAGCCGACATAGACTTCTGTCCACTGGTGCCAATACAGCGCCGGTGTGGCCTCGTCCATATGAGGCGCATACACGAGGCCGTTGACGCGCCTTGCCGGAATGCCCAGACTCCTTAGGAGGCTGACGGCCAGAAGCGAATGCTCCGTGCAGTCGCCCTCCATTTGCTTCAAAATGTGCTGCGTGGTGTCGGCGGAAACGCCATAGCCTTTTTTCACATTCTGAAAAACCCAGCGGTTGACTTTTTTCGCGGCGGCCCAGGCGTTTTTCTCGTCGCCGACAATTTTTTTGGCCAAGGCAATGACAGCAGGAAGCTTGCTTTCAATGCGGGAAGTGGCTTCCAGGTTTCTTCCACCTTCCGGGTCCACCAGAGGAAAGGAGGCTTGCGTGTCGCCAGGCAGCGCAGCTTCCACGCGCAGGTTTTGGAGGCCGTTTTCTGGAGGGCCGAAGGTTTGACGCGCGGAGGAAAGGGCCAACTCTTTGGGAAAGTCCTTGAGGGTATAATTCACAACACCGGGGACTTTCAGGGCCTGCGGAGGCAAAGCCTTCGGCAGCACGACGCGCACGAGGTTGAATAAGTCCACCCTGTCCAGGCGCTTGGCGGTTTCTTCCGGCTCCAACACAGCGCGCACGCCGGGAGCAAGCTCCACTTCACGCAGCTTGCCTGTCTCGTCAAACCAATAGGTGGCGTCGAGCTCTCCGTCCGAGGAAGTTTGGCGGACTTCCTGCATGCGCATGTGCACACCTCCCGCAAAGCGCATGTGGGTTTTGCCCAGGGTTGTCTGCACGCGGTAGTTTTTGAATTGCATCCAGTCCCACTGGTTGCCCCGGAGCGCTTTCTTCCGAAGGAAACTCAACAACGGCAAATTGGCGTCTTCCACCGTCTGCACGATGTCGCCGGGACTCAAGCTGTCCTTCGGCATGCCCGGGCGCTCCCGTACAACCTCAAAGCGCGCCCCCTTCCTTTGTCCGGACAATGTCTGCTCGCCGCCGTCCCCCTTCAGGAGGACAGTCGCCTTCAAAAGCTTCCCCTTGGGTTTGGCCTCATAAATGTCCACCTGGCGAACTTCCCTGGAAACTTCCTTGCCCCCCACCACCACGCGCATCAGCAGATGGGTTTCCATGCGCAGCTGCGTTTTGGCCTTGTCCACAAAGCTGCAGGAAGACGACATGTAGCCCACTTTCTGGTCGGCAAGAAAGACGCCGAAAAACTCGACGGTGGGCTTTTCGCACCCGGCCACATATTGAGCGAAAACTTTGGGAGGGGTGGCGGTTTGGGCAAAGCTTGCGCTGGCCACAACAACACTGGAAAAAAACAGCAGGCAGGCCAGAAAGTTTCGGAAAAGAAGCATGGCATTTCTCTAACCCATGTGGCTAAGAATTTCATGCGTGAGAATACGCGATCCTATTTATGGAACCATTGAAGTGGAAACCTGGGAAGTGGCCCTGGTGGACCATCCGCTGTTTCAGCGCTTAAGGCACATTAAGCAGTTGGGCTTTGGCGAGTTGGCCTTTCCCGGTGCCACCCACACGCGCCACTCGCACAGCCTGGGCGCCATGTTTCTGGTTTCCCGCCTCTGGGCCTCCTTGAAAAAAAAACTGCCGCTCCCGCCCAAGCTTTTGGGGCGCATGGAAGCGGCCTTGCGCATAACGGCCCTCTTGCACGACGTGGGGCATTTGCCTTTCTCGCACAGCCTTGAAAAAGCCGCGCCACCGCGCGCGCGCCTGCAGCTTCCCCCATGGCTTTTGGGCGCAGAAAAAAGCCAGGCCACACACGAGGACTTCTCGCTGGGCTTGCTGCTGAATTCCTCGCTGACACCTGTGCTGGCCAGCACCTTGGAGCCTTTTGAGTGGAAGCCGGAAGACGTGGCGGGCCTTTTGAGTTTTGCAACGCCGCCGCATGGCAACGCCTTCGTCTTTGAAGGCATTGACTATGCGCCCTTGCTGTGCTCCCTCATTGCCGGCGAGTTGGACGCCGACAGAATGGACTATTTGTCGAGAGACTCCTTCTTCACCGGCGTCAACTATGGCCGCTTTGACTTGGACTGGCTTTTGCACAACATGGAAGTGGCGGTGGTGGACAACCGCGCCTGCCTGGCCATAGGGCACAGGGCCGGCTTCGCGTTTGAGGACTTTTTGCAAAGCCGCTGGCACATGTTTCTCTCGGTGTATTACCACCGCACCTCCACCGCCTATGAGCAGATGCTGGTGCGCTATTGCCAGTCCGCAGGCGCAGAGTTTGAAGTGCCGCTCTCCTTTGAGGACTTCATCCACTTTGATGATGTGAGTTTGCTGGCACAGCTGAGAAACTCCCAAAACCCGTGGGCCAAGAGAATTGTCTCCAGGCAGGTGTTTCGCCTGGTGGCCGACTTTACGGAGCGCGACAAACATTGGACGTGGGAGCCTTTGTGCCAGTTGCTTGCCGACGCGGGCGTGGAGCATTTTTCCGTGCAGTCCAAAGCACAGCTTTCAAGGCACAACCCCCAACACAGCCCCTTGGACTTATATGTGGTGGACTCGGAGAGTGGACAATGCATTTCCGTCTCGGAATATTCACCCCTCTACGCCCACTGGGAGGCGGTGCACTTAAACCGAATTTATGTGCACCCTGCACAGTATGAGGTGGCCAGGCAGCTGGTAGCCCAGGCACTCAAGTCCAAAACCAACGGTGAGGGCCCCTAGAAAACATGCAACCCGACAAGGAAGCGACAAAGGCGGGGCTGGTGGAGTCCGCGGCCGTCATTCTGCTGAAAAAAGAGGCGGGCAGCCTGCGTGTTTTTTGGCTGCGAAGGGCCAAAGCCCTGCGCATGGGCGGGGGCTTTTATGCCTTCCCCGGCGGCAAGGTGGACAAGGCCGACGAGACAACGCCCGCCGAAGGAAGCGCGGAAGGCCTCCACCGTTTTTGTGTGGCGGCCTTGCGCGAGTTGTTTGAAGAAACCGGCGTGCTGTTGGCAAAAAATGTGGCGCAGCTGGCCCCTCCTGTTGTGGCGGCATTCCGCGAAGCGCTGATGGAGGGCCGGGTGGACTTTGCTTCGCAGCTGAAGCAGCTGGGTTTGCGTTTGGATGCTTCTTCGCTTCTGCCCGCGGGCGTCTGGATAACGCCGACCTTTTTCCCTGTGCGGTTTTATGCTCAGTTTTTTTTGCTGACTTGCCCGGAAGGCGCCCAGCCCCAGGTGTGCAGTGAAGAAGCCGAGGAAGGCAACTGGGTGCTTCCCGAAGAAGCCTTGCGCTTGTGGGAAGAAGGCGAGGCTTTGCTGCACCCGCCGAATTTGCACATTATGCGCTGCCTGGCCGGCTTTCACTCCGAGGCGCAGCTGCGCTATGAGCTTTCAAACCCGCCCTTCTGCATCGACAACATTGCGCAGCACCCGGAATTTCAGCGCGGCGTTGTGCTGTTGCCCCTCAAAAGCAATACCTTGCCGCCGGCGGAATATACCAACACCTATGTGCTGGGCACCGGCGACTTATGGGTGGTGGACCCGGGTTTTTGCGACGAAAAAAGCCGTGCGCACTGCCTGCGTGTGCTGTCCGAGTTGAAGGCCATGGGGAAGACGCCCCGGGGCATTTTTCTGACGCACCAACATGCGGACCACACCGAAAGCGCGCACTGGCTAAGCCAGCAATGCGCTCTGCCCATTGCCTGCCATGCTTTGACGGCAAGGCAGCTGAGTTTCCCCGTGGAGCGCTTGCTGGAAGACGGAGAAACGTTGGTGTTGGAAGGGCCTTTGCGGATGCGTCTTCAGGTACTGCATACGCCTGGGCATGCGGCGGGGCACCTGTGCCTTTGGGAGGAGAGAAGGGGAATTCTCATTGCCGGCGACATGGTGGCGGGCCAGGGTACCATTTCCATTGTCCCTCCGGACGGGGACATGGCCGACTATGTCGCCCAGCTGGAGCGTCTTTTGCGGCTTGGCCCCCGCGTCATTCACCCCGCGCACGGCCTGACGCTGGTGGACGCGAAGGCCAAGCTGCAAAGCTACCTTCGCCACCGTGCGGCGCGCGAGCGGCAATTGCTGGCCCTCCTCAGGCAGGGCGTGCACGACGAAGAAGCCCTGCGCGAGGGCATTTATGGGGCACTGGGAGAGGAAATTCAAACCCTGGCGAGGGGGAGTTTGCGGGCCTTGCTGTACAAACTTGAGAAGGAGGGGAAAGTGAGGATGCAGGGGGGGAGGGTGTTTCTTGTCGACTTCGTCGAAGGTTTGTGAGTGCCATCACACGGGCCTTTCTTTTTCGCCTTTCGGCGAGTCCCTTTTTTTGTATGGACAAAAAAAGGAACCAAAAAAAACCACCCTGCGGGGCCTAGGCATAGCAGCTACCCCACCGACTCTGCTTCCTTATTGAGAGCCCATCACTCGGTGGGTCTGCTTCCCTGCACCCTCTGGGCGCCGCAACGTCTGTAACCTAAGTGACGCCAGACGGACGGGGCTACGCCCCGTGCTTTTTTTTCTGCAGCACCCCCAGGTGACGGGGGCCGCCCAGGCTCACTCTGCCGTGCAGCTCCCGAAATGCAGCAGAGAACAATGACATTCCCGTCATTGCGAGCGTAGCGAAGCAATCCAGAACTGCGAAGCTTTGCAGCACTGGATTGCTTCGT
>Ga0209737_10003881_pt1 | contig 10461 bp, 12 predicted proteins | sample TergutCu122P3_FD_187284 | JGI IMG/M metagenome (GOLD analysis project Ga0209737, IMG submission 187284) | Cubitermes ugandensis P3 segment gut microbial communities from Kakamega Forest, Kenya - Cu122 P3 (SPAdes) (version 2) | ecosystem: Host-associated > Arthropoda: Insects > Digestive system...
CGGGTCTTCGATCGTGATGATGTGATCGTGTGAGTTTCTGTTGCGGTAATCGACCATTGCCGCCAGTGAAGTGGTTTTCCCGGTTCCGGTGCCGCCGACGAAGATCACCAGCCCGCGTTTGGACAGGGCGATGTCTTTCAGGATCGGGGGCAGGCGCAGTTCTTCCAGGGTGGGAATTCTGGTCGAGATCGTCCGCAGCACGAGTCCGATCCGTCCCTGCTGCACGAAGGCGTTGGCGCGGAAACGCCCGATGCCGGCGGGCGAAAGGGCGAAATTGCATTCCTTGGTCGCTTCGAATTCGGCGGCCTGACGGTCGTTCATGACCGCCCTGGCCAATTCCATCGTATGTGCCGGGGACAGCGACTGGTTCGATTGCGGCATGATTCGTCCATCGACCTTGATCGCGGGAGGAAAGCCGGCGGTAATCAAAAGGTCGGAACCGTTTTTTTGCAGCATCAAACGCAGCAGGTCATGCATGAATTTGAGTGATTGATCCCGTTGCATATCCTCCCCCTGTACTGCCGCTGTGCTACCCCCACCCTAACCCTCCCCCGCCAAGCGGGGGAGGGAATCTGTTTCTTTCTCCCAGCAAGCAGGGGAAGGAATCAGTCTTTTCCTTCCGCAAGCGGTGGAAAAAAATCAGACTCCTTCCCCCGCTTGGCGGGCGAGAAGGCCGGGATGGGGGCAAGCAGCGAAAAATGTAAGCATTTGAATCAAAACTGCTCCAAGCCCTCAACTGAGGAAACTGTCCCTGTTCTGCGCATACGTCCGGGCTTCGGGCGCGGAGACGATGTTGCGCCGCACGAGATCAATCAGGCATTGATCGAGCGTCTGCATGCCGTAGCTCTGTCCGGTCTGGATCGAGGAATACATCTGGGCCACCTTGTTCTCGCGGATCAGGTTACGGATGGCCGGAGTTCCGATCATGATTTCATGTGCCGCAACCCGCTTCGATTCATCCTTGGCCTTGACCAGAACCTGCGAGATGACCGCGCGCAGGGACTCCGAGAGCATCGAACGCACCATTTCCTTTTCCGCTGCCGGGAAGACGTCGACGATACGGTCGATGGTTTTGGAGGCCGAGGAGGTATGCAGCGTACCGAACACCAGGTGTCCGGTTTCCGCCGCCGTCAGCGCCAGACGGATGGTTTCCAGATCGCGCAGTTCCCCCACCAGAATCACGTCCGGGTCTTCGCGCAGGGCCGAGCGCAAGGCGTTGGAAAATGAGTGCGTGTCACGAAACACCTCGCGCTGGTTGATCAGGCAACGCTTGGGCGTGTGAATGAATTCGATCGGGTCTTCGACGGTGAGGATGTGCGCGTAATCGTTCTCGTTGATATGGTCGATCATCGCCGCCAATGTTGTCGATTTGCCCGAACCCGTCGGGCCGGTGACCAGCACGATGCCGCGCGGCTGCTCCACGATGTCCTTGAAAATCTTCGGAAAACCGAGCGTCTCCAGCGACAGTATCCTGGACGGAATCGTCCGGAACACCGCTGCTGCGCCGCGTTCCTGATTGAACGCATTGACCCGGAAGCGCGCGAGATTGGGAATGGAGAAAGCGAAATCGCACTCCAGGGCTTCCTCGAACTGCTTGCGCTGGCGGTCATTCATGATGTCATAGACCAGCGCGTGCACTTCCTTGTGTTCGAGCGGCGGGAGATTGATTTTGCGCACGTCCCCGTTGACGCGGATCATGGGCGGCAGGCCAGCGGAAAGATGCAGATCGGAAGCCTGATTTTTGACGGAAAAGGCAAGCAGCTCAGTAATGTCCATGATATGCGGGAAGTCATGGCTGAATAGAGATGTCAGCACGGGCATCGGAAAGACAGCGGTTATACTACTGCCGTCTTCTTCAATAAAAAGCCAAAAATTCGGCGATATGACACCGATAGCAGTCGCTCTTCGCGCCGCGCGCGCGCGTATCGTTGCCGCTGCCCGGAACGCCGGACGTGATCCGGCGTCAATTCACCTGCTGGCGGTCAGTAAAACCTTTCCTGCCTCAAACGTGCGCGCCGCGCTCGAAGCCGGGCAGTGCGCCTTCGGCGAAAACTACGCGAACGAGGTGGCTGAAAAAGCCGCCGCGCTGGCCGGGTTGGGGCTGGAATGGCATTTCATCGGCCCCTTGCAGGGCAACAAAACCCGGATCGTGGCCGAGTGTTGCGACTGGGTGCACAGCATCGACCGGCTGAAAATCGCCGAGCGCCTGTCCATGCAGCGCGATACCGACCGCCCCCCGTTGCAGGTTTGCCTGCAAGTCAACGTCAGCGGCGAGGCGAGCAAGAGCGGCGTGCCGCCCGGTGAAGTTTCATCGCTGGCACATGCCGTTGCCGCCTTGCCGCAGTTGTGTTTGCGTGGTTTGATGTGCATTCCGGAGCCGAGTGAAGACCAGTTGCTGCTGCGCAGCCGTTTTGCGCTGTTGCGCCAATTGAGCGAACAACTGCGGGCAGAGGGGCTTCTACTCGATACCTTGTCGATGGGCATGTCGCACGACCTCGAAGCGGCCATTGCCGAAGGCGCCACCATCGTGCGGGTCGGCACGGCCATTTTCGGCGAACGGGAAAGCAGGACAGGCAGAACAGGAGAGCCGGTTTCACGATGAAAATCACATTCCTTGGCGGAGGCAACATGGCCTCTGCCCTGATCGGAGGCATGCGCGAGCGTGGTTTTGAAGCCACGGACATCGCCGTCATCGAGCCGGACGCATCCGCCCGCGAGCGGTTGCAGGCGAGCTACGGCGTAACCGTGATGCCTGATGCCAGCGTGTTCGACAGCGACGTTCTGGTGCTGGCCGTCAAACCCCAACAGATGAAAGCCGCGCTGGCGCCCTTTGCTGGCGCGTTGCGGGAAACGCTCGTCATCAGCATCGCCGCCGGACTGCGTCTGGTCGACATCGCGCGCTGGCTTGGCGGCGCTGCCCGTCTGGTGCGTTGCATGCCCAATACCCCGGCGCTGGTTGGCGCGGGCGTCACCGGGATGTTTGCCGCGCCCAGAGTCGATCCTGCCGGACGCGAGATTGCCGAACGCATTCTTGCCGCCGTCGGCAATGTCGTGTGGGTGGACTCTGAACCCCAGCTCGATGCCGTCACGGGCATCTCCGGCAGTGGCCCGGCCTACGTCTTCCATTTCATCGAAGCGCTGGAGACTGCCGGGCTGAAGCAGGGGTTCGATGCGGCAAGCGCCCGCCGTCTGGCCATCGACACCGTGCTTGGCGCAGCCAGACTGGCGGAAGCATCGAAGGATTCTCCCTCCACGCTACGCGAGAAAGTCACCTCGAAGGGCGGAACGACCGCAGCCGCGCTTGCACATCTTGCCGCGTCCGGCTGGCATGATGCCCTGATCGGCGCGGTGGAAGCGGCCCGTGCGCGAAGCCGTGAATTGGGCGAACAATTAGGGCAAGATTAAAGGCTCATCCGGAAACTCAAGGACGAAAAAACATGCTTGCACAAATCGTGCTCCTCATCGCCGGCACTGTCTTCGGCTTCATTACACTGCTGCTGCTGGCCCGGTTTTTCATGCAATGGGGGCGGGTATCGTTCCGCAATCCGATCGGGCATTTCGTCATCACCGTCACCGACTGGATCGTCATGCCAGCGCGCCGCGTCATCCCCGGCCTGTTCGGACTGGACATGGCAAGCCTGCTGCTGGCCTGGGCTGCGCAGATGCTCTACGTCCTGGTCGAAATCGGTTTGGGCTTGCCGATAAGTACACCGTTTGCCATTCCGCTGCTGGGGTTCGTCGACCTGGCGCGCATGGCGATCTACCTCATTTTTGGCGTCGTCCTCGTCTCGGTGGTGCTCTCCTGGGTCGGGGCGCGAACCCCGGCAGCCTACGTATTCGATGAACTGGCGCGCCCCTTCCTTGCGCCGTTCCGGCGGCTGATCCGCCCTGTCGGCGGTATCGACCTGTCACCGCTGGTGCTGCTGCTGGTATTGCAGATCGTGCTGCTCATCATTGCGCGCCTGCGGATGAGCCTGCTGGCGTTACCTCTCTTTTGAGCGCACCCGCGCCCTATGGACGACTGGCTGACCGAAGCCGGTGACGGCAGCCTGATCCTGAACCTGCACGTTCAGCCGGGCGCGAAACGCACCGGCTTTGCAGGTTTGTACGGCAAGGCCGCCAAGCTCCGGCTATCTGCGCCGCCCGTCGACGGCAAGGCCAATGCCGCCCTCTGCGCATTTCTGGCCGAAATCTGCGGCGCGCCGAAATCCGATGTTCAACTTCTAAGCGGGGAGACCTCGCGCACCAAGCGGGTACGCATCGCCCCCGCGCCGGATCGCCTGTCCCGTCTGCGCGCAGCCCTGGCAGCATCCGAATGACCGGAGTTTACGTTGACGCGCCCGTCAACCCTACTTAGAATCGCATCCCTCACGCTTCGGGTGGTTAGCTCAGCGGTAGAGCACTGCCTTCACACGGCAGGGGCCACTGGTTCGATCCCAGTACCACCCACCAAATTCAAGCGGTAGCTAGTTCCCTCGGCGCAGTTCATGACAGAGCGCGATTCATTGATGATCGAATCCCGATGATGCAAGCGTTGGCAGGCAACCTTGATGAGCGCAAGCGCGGAGCGGATGTGATACCGCTACGCCCGGCGGTGTAACGTTCAGACGCTGAAAAACGCCTTAACGACCAAGGCGACAATGCCAGCGACAATTACGCTGACCATCCACTTGATAAGCAGGATGTCGGACTTCACCGGGGCAAGTTCTTTTTGCATCTCAAGTTGCAGGCTGTTTTTCAGCGCAGCTAAATCGCCCTTTGTGGCGAGTTCCTTGAGATTCACTTCCATCACCTCAGAGAGCGCGCTTGCTTGCGCTTCAGCCTGTTCCTGCGAGAAACCGGCTTTCTTGAGCGTGTTGGCGTACTTGAGCGTATCGAAGGTGACGACGTTCATGCGCTGATTCTATCCACACACTCACGGGGTCATCAAGCAAAGCAGCACTGGATGGAACGAATACACACTGGGCGGAACTTGACACGGCCATGGGCGATAGCGTGTGCAGCGTTGCTGCGCATGCGCTTTGGAAACGGCTCAAAATGCATTGTTGTCCTGATGTAGAATACCGCGTGGTTTATTTATGACGCGCGAAAGCGTGCATGCCCCATGGAGAAGAAATTCCTGAAATTCCTCCTGGTCCTGAGCCTGGGGCTTTTTCCGTCGTTGACAGCCTTTGCGCAGAGACATGCGCCCCAGGATCGCGGGTTGTTGCTGTGGGCGGAAATAAAAGAGGCTTCCCCGCTGATCCGCCTGAAATGGCCCGCTCCGCCTGCGCCAGTGACCGGATACGTCATCCACCGCAAGGCAAAGAATGATGAGCAATGGGGCGATGCGATGGCGATATTGGGCGCCGACACGCGCGTTTATGAAGATAGATATGTCGAGATCGGAAAAGTCTATGAGTACAGATTGACCAGCATGAACGGGCTAAACCCCGTTGGCTATGGGTATATCCAGGCAGGTATCAAGGTGCCGCCCGTGGAGAATCGCGGAAAGGTCATCCTGCTCGTAGAAGCCGAGGTCGCGGATGAGCTCAAGGACGAGCTCGAAACTCTCCGCAAGGACCTCATAGGGGACGGCTGGAGGGTGCTGCGCCATGACGTGTCACGAGATGCCGCGCCGCAGGAAGTTCGTCAGCTTGTAATCAACGCGTATAACGCCGACCCGAAGCATGTCGAAACGGTGTTTTTGTTTGGCCGTATCCCGATCTTCGGCAGCGGTTCCGAAACCAGAGGCCCGGACGCCCACACGAATCACAATGGCAGATGGCCGGCGGACGCGTATTACGGATACATGGGAGAGTGGACGAGCGACGCGATCAGCACGATTCCCGGCGCTGTGTCGCTTCAGGTGGGACGGGTCGATTTTGACAATATGCCCGCCTTTGAAAAGAACGCTACAGAGCTTCTGAGGCAGTACCTGAACAAGGCTCACAAATACCGAATTGGCGAGATGAAGGCGGAAAAGGACTGCCTGATCGATGATGTTTTCAAAGGGGGAACCGGCGACTTTTCCTCCCAGACAATTTACCGGACATGCTCGGCAATTTGGGGGGAAAGCGCGGCCATCACCAATGCCTATTCAAAAATTGAGCACTCCTATACATGGGGCTCCTACAACGGCGGGGGCGGCCCTGCATTAGTGGCAAGCATCACAGAAACCCCTCTTCGATCCACGGATATTGCCAACTGGTCGGAGGATGTTGGAATCATTTTCTGTTCGGTTTTTGGCAGCTATTTTGGCAAATGGGATTACAAAAGCAGTTTGTTGCGCGCTTTTCTTGCCACGCCGAATTACGGATTGGCATGCGCGTGGTCAGGAAGACCGCTCTGGTATTTTCATCACATGGCCCTGGGCGAGACGATCGGTTACAGCGCCCGGCTGACGATGAACAACGGAAGCGGCATGTTGAGATACGCGCCGACCAATATCTTCGCGCAGGGAACGCATATCGCCCTGATGGGCGACCCGACCTTGCGCATGTTCCCGGTGCTTCCCGTGTCAAACCTGCAAGCGAAATATGTTGACGGCAAAGCCGTCCTGACATGGAGGGCTTCCAGGGATACAAATGTAACCAGATACCATATCTATGGATCGCTCACCGAAAATGGGCCTTATGTAAGATTGGCCGCCACGAATGGAACCACATGGACCAATGCGGTGGGCAATATGCCTTTTTATATGGTTCGTGCTCAAAAACTGACGAAAACCGCCAGCGGCAGCTATTACAACCTGAGCCAGGGAGTCTTTGCCGCGATGAACGCCCCTGAATGAAGCGGCTGCATCTGGTCCTTATAGAGACCAATTGATTTAAGTTGGATATGCCGGAATAAAATTCTATAATTTCCGGTGATGCAGGGCGGGTGTCATATTGAAGCTCTTTCCACAGGAGATCAGTCATGAAAAGAACGCAAGGCTATGCTGCCCATAGCGCTGCCAGTCTGCTGGAGCTTTTTTCGTTCGATCGCCGCGAGCCTGGCCCTGAAGACGTCGCCATTGAAATCCTGTACTGCGGCGTATGCCATTCCGATTTGCACATGGTTCGCAACGAATGGAAAAACACCATTTATCCGATTGTTCCTGGCCATGAGATCGTCGGCCGGGTTGTCAGGGTCGGCAACGCTGTCACGAAGTTCAAGGTGGGCGATCTGGCGGGCGTGGGGTGCATGGTCGATTCCTGTCGCACCTGTCCCGAATGTGCAGCGGGACTGGAACAGTTTTGCGAGAACGGCTTTACGCTGACCTACAACAGCCCGGATTCTCATCTGAACACCGTAACTTACGGCGGATATTCGGGATATGTCGTCGTCGATCAGAGCTTTACCCTGCGCGTTCCGGCGAATCTCGATCTGGCCGCCGCCTCTCCGCTCCTGTGTGCGGGGATTACCACCTATTCGCCGTTGCGCCATTGGCGCGTTGGCGCGGGTGATCGCGTTGGCGTGGTCGGTCTGGGCGGCCTTGGGCACATGGCGCTCAAGTTTTCTTGCGCGTTCGGCGCGCAAACGACGCTGTTTACGACGAGCGCCGGAAAGACTGAGGACGCCAGACGGCTTGGCGCCGATGAGGTTGTCGTGTCGAGCGACGCGGGCGCAATGAAGCGTTTTGGCGGTCATTTCGATTTCATTCTCGATACAGCGGGCGCTTCGCACAATCTCGATGACTATCTGCGCCTGTTGAAACGGGATGGAACCCTGTGCCTCATCGGCTTGCCGGAACACGGCCATCCAGCGCCCGACATCAGCCAGTTCATATTCAGACGGCGCAGATTGGCGGGCTCCTTGATCGGCGGCATCGCCGAAACCCAGGAAATGCTCGATTTTTGCGGCGACCGCAATATCACATGCGATATCGAGCTGATTCCGATCCAGAAAATCAACGAGGCATACGAGCGAATGCTGAAAAGCGATGTGAAGTATCGGTTCGTGATCGACATGGCTTCGCTGGGGTAGGGATGGTCTTGAGGAAACGCTGATTTATTCCCGCGTTCCCTCCACTGCGTCGTCCCCTTGATCAGCGGGGACCCAGAAAGGCATGGAAATGACAGAAGGCGTTCTGGATTCCCGCCTGCGCGGGAATGACGAGGTAGGAATAAATCAGCGTTTTCCCTGCGACTCCGTTAACCGTGACAGGCAACACGATCATCGCCTCAGACAGTCAAACATCAGGTTGACATACACTTTATCTTTCAATATTATATTGAAAGATAAAGTGTAATATACTAGCATGCCCAAACCCCTGTTACCTCCGGCGCAAATGAAGGCCCAGGCAGAAAAAGCCGTATCGCTGCTCAAGCTGCTTGGCAACGAAGATCGTTTGCTTTTGCTTTGCCAGCTTGCCCAGGAGGAGTACAGCGTTGGACAACTGGAAGACATTCTGGAGATCAACCAGCCAACCTTGTCGCAGCAACTGGGCGTGTTGCGGCGCGCCAGGCTGGTTGCCACGCGCAGGGAAGGCAAACAAGTCCATTACCGGGCGGCTGACGAGGCGGCGATTGCCGTGATCAACACACTTTTTGAACTGTATTGCAACGGAGCAGACAAGCAACGATGAGCATCGATTGGGAACACTTCACTTTTTGGCAGTCGCTGACAGGCGGCATGCTGATCGGCCTGGCGGCAACCATGCTGATTTTGCTGAACGGGCGGATTGCAGGCATCAGCGGCATCGTCGGCAGACTGTTCAGCGTCAAGCAAGACGCATGGCGCTGGGCGTTTGTCATCGGGCTGCTATCGTCGCCCTTCCTGTACAGCTTCTTTGCCCCGTTGCCCGCTACGCGGTTTGAGCTGCACTGGATCATCTATCCGATCGCCGGGTTTGTGGTCGGTCTGGGGAGTTGGCTGGGATCGGGCTGTACCAGCGGGCATGGCGTCTGCGGGTTGTCACGGCTATCGAAGCGCTCGTTGGTGGCGACATTGGTTTTCATGGGAACGGGGTTCGCCACGGTATTCGTTTCCCATCATTTGATCGGAGGCTGAGATGCCGTTTATTACCGCAGCGTTGGCAGGCGTGATTTTTGGCATTGGCCTGCTTCTTTCCGGAATGGCGAATCCCGTCAAAGTGCTAGGCTTTCTCGATCTGGCCGGGCGTTGGGATCCCTCTTTGGCGATGGTGATGGGCGGGGCCATTGCCGTTGGCGTTGTCGGATTTGCCATCGCAAAGCGCCGGACGCATTCACTATTGAAGTTGCCGATGCAGCTGCCTACTGCGACCGTGATCGATCGCAGACTGCTCATCGGTAGCGCCTTGTTTGGCATTGGTTGGGGATTGGCGGGCATCTGTCCCGGCCCGGCGCTGGTATCACTGGCAATGGGTGTTCCGCAGGCAGTGGCCTTTGTCGTTGCAATGCTCGTTGGCATGCAGCTATCTCGAATCATGCGGGTGAAGGAGACAACATAATGATCAAAAAACTGGTAATCGTGGGCGGTGTAGCCGGTGGCGCATCGGCGGCGGCGCGCGCAAGACGCCTGAATGAAACCGCAGAAATCGTGGTGCTGGAACGCGGCCCTTACGTGTCGTTTGCCAACTGCGGCCTGCCCTACCACGTCGGCGGCGAAATCGAGAGCCGCGACGCGCTGCTCTTGCATACGCCGCAATCCCTGCGCGCCCGGTTCAACATCGATGCGCGCACCCAGCATGAAGTCACGGCCATCGATCGCGCGGCCAAAACGGTGACGGTACGGGATCATCAAACCGGACGCGAATACACCGAGTCCTACGATGCGTTGATCCTCGCCCCCGGCGCTGCGCCGATACGCCCGCCGCTGCCGGGCATCGATGATCCCCGCGTGCTGACGCTGCGTAACATTCCCGATATGGACCGGATGCTGGCGGCGCTGGGCGCCGACGTGCGCCGGGTCAGCGTCGTCGGCGCGGGTTTCATCGGCCTGGAAATGGTTGAAGCACTGCGGCATCGAGGTCTGGAAGTCACCCTGATCGAACGCGACCCGCAGATACTGACGCCGCTGGACGCGGAAATGACGGGTTCGCTGCTTGATACGCTGAAAAAGCAACAGGTGAAACTGCATATCGGGGATGGTCTGACGGCCATCGTGCCGGATCAACAGTTGCAGTTGTTGCTGTTTTCCGGCGCACAGGTCGAAGCGGATCTGGTCGTACTGGCCATCGGCGTTCGCCCGGAAAATCAACTGGCCAAGGATGCCGGGCTGGCGTTGGGCGTTGGCGGCGCGATTGCGGTCAATGCGCAGCAACAAACTTCCGATCCGGCCATTTATGCGGTGGGTGACGCGGTGCAGGTCAGCCATGTCGTGAGCGGCGCTCCCGTCATTCTGCCTCTGGCCGGCCCGGCCAACCGGCAGGGGCGGATTGCAGCGGATGTCATTTTCGGCAGGCAGGCCGCGTATCGGGGTTCCCAGGGAACGGCCATCTGCAAGCTGTTCGAGATGACGGCAGGCGCGACGGGCCTGAACGAAAAAGCGCTCAAGGCGGCAGGCACGCCGTATCGC
>Ga0209737_10003882_pt1 | contig 10461 bp, 6 predicted proteins | sample TergutCu122P3_FD_187284 | JGI IMG/M metagenome (GOLD analysis project Ga0209737, IMG submission 187284) | Cubitermes ugandensis P3 segment gut microbial communities from Kakamega Forest, Kenya - Cu122 P3 (SPAdes) (version 2) | ecosystem: Host-associated > Arthropoda: Insects > Digestive system >...
GGCGCTGCTAAAGGTATCCTACGACTTCCACATCGCTGGCAACGCGTTGTACACAATGCTGGTGACTACAGTGAAGGACAGTAAAAATTCGAAACATGTATCTATTTTGTATCAGTTGTAAATAAATAGTTGCCACTATTAAAGTTCCAACCCTCGTATGTTTAACAATACTCTTTTCTTTACGAAGTAATGTCGGAACTGAATAAGGTAACCTGGTCGCTAGGCTTGATCGACATACAAATATTATTGAAATTTGGATGGAACAAAAACTTTGGCCTGCTCGCTGTTGTTGTGGTAATGAACGAGGTTTGTTGTAGTAAAAGTCCCTAATGGTGAATAATAAAATGTTTCTAGTACTCCCAGTTGCTGTTCTGCAAACCCCAGAGGACATTAAGCCTCTTCAGTTCCACAGTCACAGAGAATGTGACGATGCAGAACTGTAACACAAGGACACGGGCAGTTTGGATAATAATACCATTGATTCTGAGAAGTGCGTGAAGCCCTTATATACACTGAGTGCGCAAAATACAGGATTCTAAATGTTAAAGTGGATGGTACATACACTAAGCCATCTGCCTCAAAGAATTTATTAAATGCTTATCCATAAACGTTCCAAAAATTGTGCTTATCCTTAGACGTTACCTAGTTTTGATATTGATATTGATATATTTGTTAACTGCAATTGGGTTGACACCCGGTGACAGTAATACAGTACACATTTACACACAAAAAATACATAGAACAAACAACACAATTAACAATTTTGGTTGGAGGGCTTTCTGGAATTCGAAACCAGAGTGGTCAAACTAAACTTAACGGTGAACTAACCGTGTAAAATTATTGCCTAATTGGGAAAAAGAAGTGTAAAGGGATAAAACAACAAAAATGTACCTATGTGTATTCTCAGTTACATAAACATCGCTTACAAATGACGGAATATAATGCTGAAATTTCTCTATATATTTAATGTGTTGTATAAAAGTAGAAATTACTTTATGTGACTTGACGTTAGACGTCAAAATCTATTATAAAAGTGGTTGTGGTTCTTATGCGATGCGATTTTACAATGTTTCTGTGGACTGAATGACAGACGCGGATTCTCAGACATAATCGAAACGGTTCGAAATTGAATGGTTGGCTTATTAGAATCACCTTGTCAAAAAAGCATGTCTTGTGCAGTTGAAACTCCAGGCCAACCTAACGGCTGAGTGTTGGAAATATTTCCAACCTGAATAATGGAGGTCATATCTCTTGGCTCAGAAAAGTGACCTGTTTCTTTTCTTAAGCATAACGACGGTGCTTGGAATGTGACATTCTACTAATCTTCACGATCTAGGGAAATCAATTACTTCATTTCATGGTAGTCACTGTGTTGTTTTCGATATCAACAAACAAGCATCCGAATATTCAGCTTAACACAACTCTGTATTTATTAAGGTTTATTATTTGCTACCGCTCCTGTTTGGATCATCGTCAAGTTATTGTTTAAAACTTTTAAAAATAGAGACAAACGGTGCACAAAAGACATAAGTAGTTTGCAAGGTCTCACAATTGTAATCATTCATTACAGTAATCGTTGTTATTGATGTCATTATAGAAGTTACTGTGTACTCTGACGTCATTTCTTAATTTGATTTTTATTAACTGATTTCCCAAAGCACGACACACAATTTCTGCTACAACGTTTTTAATTAAAATGATAACTATAATAAGTAATTTGCAATTTTATGATTTCACCAAGGAATTTTATATTTTTGTGCAAGATATTGCCTATAATTTCATACGTTTTACTCAGCACCATAATAATGGTGACAATTATTATTATTGGTATTCAGCCCTTGGGCCGGTCTGGGCAGAGACCAGAGTTCAGTCAGGCGACTGGTATGGTTTCTAAAAGCATCTCGAGCGCAACTCATTAAATATAATCGGGACGAAAAATGTTTGGAAACTAGACTACTTGTTAAAAGACAAAGAAAGACGGCTTGCTTCCGTAAAGTGTCTAAGTAAGCATTAGTGAGCTCAGAGATAGTTAAATAACAGTAACGACTTCTACATTTCTAAATTTATGGGTTTTTGATCAATTGAAAATGGTCTTGGCGGTATGTAACCACAACATAATGTGAAAAACAAATAGTTGTAATCTCTTTAACGTGCTGAGTTAGGATTTATTTTGTCTTTTGAAGTAGTACTCATACTACGACTCTGAAGCTTGTATTTAAAGACTAATTTTACTCAGCGACTATATTAAATATTATGTTATTCATAACAGACAAATCTTATAAATTTATACACAAGTAAACAAATGCACTTAATAAAGTGCAAATAATGGCAAGTATTGATCTCGTAAATGTTTCGGTACGGGATGCCATTCTCAGGGTATTTTGCAGATCAAAGGAATGCAAGGCCAAGTAGCTAATCCAGGTGTCCGGCGGTATAGTACTACAGCACCGGACACAACGCACTTCGCACGCTTCATCTGCATGAGATCTCTTCGAATCACAAAGATCGAGACAGATGTTTGTATACTTACACCATAACGAATAAAAATAATAAAGAACTTGTACTTGGAAAGGACATCCCAACATTGTAATTTACTGTTACCAGTTATATGTATTTTGGAATTTTAATATTTTGATGATTATAGTTAGGGAGATGCATACCTAGATTAACGTGTTGGGTTTGAATTCCTTCGATCGAAAAGAACACCTAATCCTGTGGACCCGAACCGGAACACGTAGGAAATTAATATTTGTCACAAATTGCATTTATTAAGTTCATGTGTTAGTTGATAAATTTATTTAGTGCGTTTTACACTTGTATAAATTTGATTAAAATTGCATATTTATTATCTCAGAATAAAAATGTTTTATGTAAATTAAGTTTATCTACACACATATAGTAAAGAAAAACCCAGTTTTCATTTGAACATCGTAAATGAATTGAAGAATATAAATTTATAATTTTTTTCCACCGAAATCGCCTGCTAATTTTAAGTTTCATAATTCTACATTCTTATTACATTCGCATTTAGTTTCTTGCCATGACTCAATATTGTGGCACTAATGAATAAATATTTTAGTTAGGTCGACTTGAATTCATTACTTAATTTACACACAAATAAAATCTTTTACAAGTAATCATTAAACCCGCGACCTGCTATATATGCCCATATTGACTCAGCATTTAAACAAGGAATAGGTAAATATTCTACTCGTATTTGATGTTAAAAACAGCGTGTGCTGTGTTGCAATATCATGTGTTTAGTAGGTAAGTAGTAACACCATTGCTAACATCAGGGAGTAACAGGTTCTTATAAGGTTTCCCTGTCGCCCTTTCTCTCCCCTCTATGTATCGCACCCTTGACCCACCCCTTTTGCCATACCTGAAAGTGGAAGCAGGTTGTTAACTCGAAACGTGTTTCATATTCATTACACTGCACGGCTAGGCATGACATCCAAGAAGACAGCAAATTTTCTGTCTCTGTTCTGAGTGTGTTTAATGGAGATGTGTTGTTAACATTTTGAATGACTTTCGAAGTATCATTTTATTTTAATAAATACTGGACCTGATAAAAAATCAGAATTTAGTAACTGCTGGAAAGGACCTGATAGCCAAAATGATCCCTGCATTAAAACCTAAGCTTCAATGAAAGAAATTTTTAAACATTTAATTTAAATTCTTTAGCCACTGGTACTCTTTTCTTTCGTTAAATATTCCATATGTTTGCTATGATGGTTGCATAGTAAAGGGAAAAATTACTGTTGAAGAAAAGCTTTGTCAATTAAAAAAAATTCATAATTACGAATTATATAGAACTAATTTCAGTGCTGTAAATCTTATGGTACACAGGAAATCTGTAAGTAATAATAAATGATGATATTAAAATTTATTTCACCGAAACAATTATTTTAATTTGGCATGTCTTCCTCGTAATCCAAATATAGTCCAATATGGGATTTATCGGTGCTGTTGTTGATGAAAATGAATGCTCATATTTTATAACATAATGGGAATTCAATGACCAGCTGAATGACTGCAAATTCTCTAGGAAAACCATTATTCACATCTTTTTTTTTCGCTTGTCTTTCTTTTTACAAAAGTGTCGTATGACATTTCAATCATATTTGACGTCCCATATTCTTTAACAATTTAAAGCATAGTATTAACTGTATGTACCATACGCTGTAACACATAAAAACTGTGAACAGTCGCTTTATATGTTTAGTAGGCTACGCACAGAGAACCGCGGTTGTGTTTACATGTACATTGTAGCATCGATTTTTGTGGAAGTGCTTGAATTACGGTTGCCTGGAAATCAAAAACAATAGCTCCATAAAATTAAAGAAAAACAATGGCTGTGCAATGAATGTTTCAGTTTGTATAGGAACACAAAATACGATGTGAGAAATTATGCATAATTTCAAAGAAGAATTTAAGGTTTGCGCTTTTTCTTTTAGGCGGTGAAAGACAGAATATAAATAAATACAAACTACATAATTATGACGAGAACGGTAAGGTGTCTGTAGAAGAAAGAAGAGATAAGAGGCTTGTAGAAGCAAAATAATGGTAGTTAAATAATATCAGGTTGAGTGTACTGATTGAAGAGTCAGAAAGTAATAATATATCATACAGAACACGTCAATCGGATTGAAGTCTGGAAAGTTGAAAAACATATAACCCTGCAACGTGAAAGTGAAATTACACAAGACCCACAAACAAAAAGGAAATACACGTTGCGTGACGCAGTGAAAATATTCTAACAAGTACCCTATAATGCTGATTTATGGTACACTGGATCACCACCAATAACATATAGGGCCCTTAGAATTCAGTTAAAAAATAGAGCATGTCAGTTTCAGAAATACAAAAAGAATTTGTCAGGAAAGGTACTGTTTTTAGTGAGAAGTAAATAACTAACCAACTAACTAACGCCATAGACAAACTAACACTTCTTTAAAGAGACTGAGAGGAATATACTGCATGTGAAACTACTCACAAAGTTATCTGCTTAATATTACAACAGAGATATAAAAGAAAGGATTACAAAAGATAAAAAAACAGTTTTAAAAACAGGTTTCTCACAATGTAACCTATTAAGGAATAATAATTTATATGGGGTCCATATACTCTCATACGTAGCTGCAACCCACGAGGCTTTCAAGAAACTTCTGTTTACAATTTTGAAAAAAAAAATTGTCTCTGGCTTTTGTTTTTAGTCAGTCGAAAACAAATCTCAGATTTATTTGTTTTTACTTGCTATATATTCCAAACCTTCTCCCCAATAAACCTATGTATCTAAAGTGTTCAATTCCTTGAGAGATTCCAACTGAATTTCTGTTCAAAATTCTTAAAATCCACACGAATTTTGAAACGTTGTCAATCTCATCTTCGTAGATTAAATGACATTAATATTATTTGATGAATAATAGAAACACAAATTTCATCATTATATTGAAGTAATCATGAGCCATATTGAACTGTTTTTCATCACTGAACCTCTTCCTCATCATTCAGTATGTGTGTTGGTGAGTAAATATAAACTTCCTTCACATTACAGAATATTTATTTGTTATTGATCCGGTGTAACGGGAGACACTAATACTTGGCCGCAATTTTGCATTTAGAGAGCATATTAAATTGTTTGCTTTATTCCCTATAATTTGTAAAGCGTTTGGTTTTATATCACACTCAACGGATGAAAACAAGAGTGCAGTGGAATTTGCAGTGGAACTGGCAACTAAACACCCATTTAATTCTCATAGGGATTGAACGATATTTTAAATTTTACGACTACAGTTACATCATTATATTAGATTCGTATAATACACGTAATCTCTTTCACGAACTCGCTTTTTCATGAGGAGCTCTTATTGCCTACTCACCTGTCTTTATAACTGCATTTATACAGAGAAATTTAGAGCGTTCGCCTTTATTTTCAAAACATTGTGCTGAAAATATTGGAAAAAATAAAAATTCATCTTCAAGCTGATATTCCAGCATAGTGATCAAATAAAATGATCATATTCACAGAAATACCGGCCGTTAAAAGACAAACGCGCTATTGAAGAATCCATTGAAATTCAAATTTCGTACTTATCATAATCATCCCTCATATAATCGCAAGTTGAATTCTTCTATTTTTCTTTGCTAAAAGCATTAAAAATAATTTTTCGGTCTACGTGCAGCCATTTCCCAGCCTCGGTTGGTAATGCAAAATGAGGCAGAGTGGCATATACTTGTGAAAGTACTTCAGATTTTTCCAGTCAGCAATAACTCCAATTTAATATTTATTACCTTGCCAACGACGCAGTTTAACTTGGATATTCATGATGGTGCTAAATTAATTACAAATGTTACAGAATTTAAGAGAAGTATCAGTACGTCTTTCCAAATATTCCACTCATATCTTGCGTTTCACTCTTATTATTAAACAATTACTACTCCCGTTTAGGGGTGCTACGCTACAAACCGGCAGGTCGCGGGCTCGATTCCCTATGGTGTCATTTGAATTTTTCAGTGACATAATCCTTCCGGTCGCACTATGGTCTTGGCGTCGACTCAGCCTCTAACAGAAATGAATACTAGGTGTATTTTCTGGGGGTAAAGGAGGCCAGTGCTTAAGGCTGACAACCCTACCACCATCCTGTGCCGTTGTCATGAAATCTGGGAACATTAATTTCCTGGAACCCTCTGGGCCACTCCCGGCCTGTAACGGTACTGCTTTAACTTTGTACCTTTTACTACTCCTGTTTAATTTTAAGCATGTACCATTGACGCTTTCTATTCTTAGGTACCCTCTGAGCGTACAAGATTTCATTGATCCGTGACGTAGACTATAAAATCTCGTCTTCACTGAATACGAGAGCCAAAACTTTGAAAATTTCTAGAATATCTCGATAGAAGGAGCATTGTTACTAGTTACGGACAAATATCTATTGGGAAAATTTGGGGTTAAATAAGAGACATATAAGTACATTCTGCATGTTTTATACCGGCAGATATTTGCAGCAATTACTGCCTCCTGGTCACGCATGTACTACTTGATACGTGAATAGAGATAACGACACGATTTCATTTTAGGATTTCCAAATAGGCCTTCGTATACTGATATGTATTTTTTCAGATCTTCACTAATTCGGTATCCTGTAAAAGCTGTAAGAAAACGAGTTTTCTTCCCCACTAAGCTTTTCCTCTTTCCTCGGTGTCCAACATTCGGATGTATATAGAAGCATGGGAACATGTTCACTTATCTCTAAGCAGTAATCCTGTCATCTCTATATATTCCAAGACCTTTTCAAATACATTCTTTGTCATAAAATAATTCTTAATATCGTAAATGACCATACGCATTTATGACTCTAATTTGCCCTGGGAAAGCTTCCGTTCAGTTAAATGTCGGTAGAATAACCATTATGATTAAAAACTTTTTTTCTTTCTTTTCTCTCTCAAAGGAAATACGGAAATAGTGCCCTATATTGGACCACGACCTCATTCTTAAAAACACCCATCCAGTTAGTTGCTAATCACACTAACACTCCTTGCTGCACATTTGAGCTAATAGTAGAGTCGATAAATACAGTGCAAAAGAAAAAAAATATGCTTACTTCTACTTTACCAATAAAGGTGAAGTTTTCGTTCTTTGTGTTAAAGACATTAATTTAGAAACAAATGTATGTATTAAACTAAGTACCTACGAATGGAGATTTATGGGACTAATGCAGGATGAAATTGGCGACTTTGCGCTTGATCATAGTTTTTTCTTTAAAACTTAAAGGTGCTTTACTTATCTTCAATTCATTGGAATTTTGCTAAATTTGTGCACCGCTTTTGTTCAGAATTCGCCTAATGTGTATACAATACGTGAGTCAGTGCATATATACGTGTGTGTGTGTGTGTGTGTGTGTAGTTGATTCGTACAAGTATCAGTGGAGGTAACAAAATAAAAGACAAACTGAAAATTCAGTTAATTTCACTCCAGAGAGTTGATTGTTTCTACTGTAGCTATACGTAAACCAATTAGCAACCCAATTCGCCAAACTCCTAACATTTTCAAGTAATTTCAGTACGAACATACTGAAATTGAATCTAACTAGTAGTTGTCTAATAGTTCCCTATATTACTAATTGTATCCGAGCAGTGGACAACTTTCCCTGTATTGCTATAAAAGATCTAAAATCACACAGTTTTCAGCTCTGTTTCTACTTTACTCTCCTGTCTTTAATGGTCGCAGTGTCGCTTAATTAGCCTATGCACCTTTAAAATATTTCCTTGACTTATTAATACCTTGACGTGCGTTTCTTGCGCGGTTTATTTATTTCCTTTTATGCATTGCCTCTCCTCATTCATTAAGTTCTCATCCTCCAGCATGATAAGAGGACATGTAATTTTCTTTGAATAAAACTTAAAAAGCAAATAATGACTGTAAGAAAAATGAGATTATCTAAATTTATTATTTTATATAAGTTAATATGATGAACCTCTATTCTCTTTTAGTAACACATGTGTCCTTAGAAATCGAAAATGTGAACTTCTAAACTTGAAGTATAAAAACGATATTTTCTTCATAATCGTCGCCATTATAACAGCTAAACTAAAAATAGCACTTTAACAAACTACTGTAATATTTCGGTTTCTTTATTTTAAAATTGTAAACTTTATTGCTTCCATATTGTTCACTGACTCTATATATGTTAGACACTGAAAGTTTCATGACGTGTAAAGTTTTGTACTTATGTTGTAAAAAATTAATCCACGCTAAAAGAAGATAAGGTGCACATATTTTAAATCTATTAAATTTCTTTGTTCTTGTTTAAAAGAGGCAATCCGAATTATTAAAAGAATGTTATATATATATATTTCATAATTACTTAAAATTTACAAAATTAATATGTTTCGAAACAGTTTCTCTTCTACGCTTCAAATTAGTGTTATTTCGTTTTTCATTGAACTGTCTTTTCAAAACTAAAACATTTTTATAAATATCAGACAACATAAATTTGTAATTGACTAGTAAGTGTTTTACATTTACTGCTTTGGGAACTGAATACATTCAACCTCTTTATTATTTGGGTATCCGAATAGGTGACATGATTGACTGGGTGTCATTCTTACCTGGGACCGATGCGTAAAGCAAAACGACGAGTAGTGGAATGTCTAAGTATCAAGGGTAGCAGTAGCCGGCCGGCGGCGATCGTAGACAGCATCCGACTAAAGGAGCAGAGTCACCCGCCTGCGTCTAACAGCGGTGTGACCCGACATCAGACCGCGTGCGTGCGCTCCTGGGGTGGGGCTATACCCCTCTCGACACTATTGCTTCTGGGTTCTCCATTGTGTGCCCCTTAATTTCCCCATTCAATACATTATGTTCAAAACCGTGTACATGTTAATTCCTAAGAAACTCGATTAGACCTCTAGTATTTGAAAATTTATATATCGTCAGTCCTCTATAGTTTAACTTTAGGTCAAACTTTATTTATATTTTGTTACACTTGGCTATAAAATAGTATCGTCACTGTTTTGTAGAGTGGGTAACCTAGGAATTGAGGTTTATTTCTCGGCATAAAGAGATGTGCGTCTCCTTTTCCCAGCATCTCTGACGTACACTCCTTCAGTCTCCTATAAAGGGGGTTACTGTTTCAGGAATAATGTGGTCGAGAACAAAGCTTATAACTTAAACTACTGCCCGTTATAAGAGTGCATGGAATTATTACTCCACTACCCATAATTCTTTTGACTTTTGTAATAACATTACTTGCTATGTACTTATATTGATACTGTACAATTTTATTAAACTATAAACACACTGAATGGCATTTAAAAAATGTTAAAATTACTTATACTTCGAAAATGAAATGTCGTTTTCTTGTTTCTTTGTTGACGTTTTTATTTATCGCTCTCTCTCTCCCTCCCCTCCACCAATCTTTCTGTGACATTTAATCTAATACCCTTTATTATGCAATCTGTTTTTCTGATTACTTATGATAAAATCGTAAAATTATTAAGCACGTTTCTTCCTCTTATTTCAAATGTACGCAGTTCGAATCTCGACGGGTACCATTTCTACATTGACCGAGTTTGCAGAGAAGTTATCTTGAATTGCGCCATGACTCACTCCTTTGTACATGTTTTCCAGTTCATTTTTCACAGTTATCAAAACATTCGGCACCATAATATCAGATTTTGAATGAAGTAAAGAGATTATTGCCGATCCCAGCTGCCGCGTTGTCTAAGGCGTAGGTCTGTGGCCGCTCGCCTGCTGAGATTGTGGGTTGCAATACCACAGGGGCATGGATATCTGTCTGTTGTGATTGTTGTGTGTTATCAGGTAGAGGTCTCTGCGACGAGCTGATCACTCATCCAGAGGAGTCCTACCGACTGTGGTGCGTCGTTGTGTGATATAGAAATCTCGTGAATGAGGAGGCCATGATCCACTGGCGGCTGTCGCGCAAAAAAAAAAAACAA
>Ga0209737_10003883_pt1 | contig 10461 bp, 6 predicted proteins | sample TergutCu122P3_FD_187284 | JGI IMG/M metagenome (GOLD analysis project Ga0209737, IMG submission 187284) | Cubitermes ugandensis P3 segment gut microbial communities from Kakamega Forest, Kenya - Cu122 P3 (SPAdes) (version 2) | ecosystem: Host-associated > Arthropoda: Insects > Digestive system >...
CAGCGAACAGCGAACAGCGAACAGCGAACAGCGAACAGCGAACAGCGAACAGCGAGTCAGCGAGTCAGAGAGTCAGGATAGGGCCTCAATGGCTGTTTGGTCTTTGGAGGAAGATGTTCTGGGAGTGTTTCATGTGCAACAGATCGTGGATGATGGCAATGATCGCAAGCTGACGAGCAATGAGTGCTTCTGTGCCTGCTTGGGGGAATAATATCAAGGCAAGCACCGGACAGGCTGCGCTTATCACCTGTTTCGTAGACTGTTAGATTTCTTTTCCAATTCATTAGGGCTGGGTAACTCTGACAAAGAACCTGGCCCGTTCTCTTAGTGATTTCTCGGATCTTCAAAGCATAAGGATGGGGCGTTGTCAATATCTTTTCAGCTGCACGAACAGGGCTTATGAAATGAAGGTTCAGCGAGTACCATGAACCTTGAAATTCGAGGAGTCTAACAAGAAAACTCGGGTTACAACTGACGCATTGCAAGCTTATTCAAGTATGTGAAAAGGCATCTGGTTGGCTTGTTGTGCACATTGAGGTACGTATTGGCATGTTGCAGGTTTCTCAAGGATTTCACAGAAAGACCATGCGACTCAGGTGAGGTTAGTAAGTAGAAACAGGGGCGGGCTCTATGTTAAGGGCTGTTGAAACATCATTCTATTACGAAGGCGATGAGCTGTCTGATACGCTGTGTCTACCGGTTGGTGGATCACGCGGCAGGTCGATAAGTTTGCCGGAATTCACGAACAGCTTATTTGTTGCATCCGGCAGTTTACGAGGCAGATCGGTAAACTTTCCCACACTCAATCTCAGTCATTCAGTCAAAACCCATGAGGATGTACTGAGGGGCAACAGGGTTTACCGTCTTCCGCGCAACAGGACATCCCTCCCACCAGGCAGTTCGACAGGTTATGAACTAAGCGCCCTGACTGATGACGGCGCCTTCAAGCCGGTTTTCACCATGCCTTCTCAGTCTGTGGCGAGGCGTGTTTTTAAAACTATCTTCAGTGTACTGTTCTATGTTGCGCTGATAGTTGCTGTTTTGACTGCATATCAGATGAGTGGCTCCAGAGGGGCACCGCGCATTGTATCAGGCTATTCTGCCATGACCGTACTGACTGGTTCGATGAAGCCAGAGATCCCTCAGGGCTCTCTCATTATCAACAAACAAGTTGACCCCAACACCATCGAAGTTGGAGACACCATTACCTTCATGGTGGATAAAAATACCAGTGTTACGCATAAAGTGATTACCATTCAGGAGAACTACAACAAAACCGGTAAGCGTGGTTTTCAAACACAGGGCTTATCCAACCTATCACCCGACAAAGAGATAGTCATGGCAGATAACGTGGTGGGAAAAGTGGTGTTCAGCAACGCTCAATTGGGCAAGGCTATCAATTACGTTATGGCTCACCCGTTTCTTATCGGGGTGATGTTCGTGCTGGTATTGGGGCTCATTGGGTCATTGCGTATCGCGTTCAGTGATTCTGGTTTTTCATCCAGACTACGCAAGCCAAGAGTTTTGCCAGCGTGTTGACGAGGTGAAACATGCCTGACGAGGTGAAACATGCCTGATGAGGTGAAACATCGCTGATGAGGTGAAACATGCTTTTAACCCAGAGGGGTTCTTTTACTGAGAGTAGAAAGGAAGCCAAAAGAACAAAACTGCTGGGACTGTATAGAAAAAAGGAACGTATTAGCAGAAAGGTGGAAAGAAAGTGAAAGAAGCGAGTAAGATTGCAAGGATTGGGCATAGAAAGAGGATTGCGATGGTATTGGCTGGTGTTCTGACAGCCGCACTGATGCTCTCCGCAACCTATGCCTGGTACGAGCAGATAACCGAGGTAAACAAGTTCAGGAATGCAGGTGCTGAAAAAAGCGTCGTACTACGCGACGACTTTGATGGCACAGGCCCCGACAAGCATATCTTTGTCGAGAACACCAGCGAAAAGGCAGAAGTCTACGTGCGCGTCAAGCTCCAGGAGTACATGGACTTGACCAGCTGGAATGACAGAAACATCTCAGGAAACGAATGGCAAACCCACATTCCCAGCTCATCACCCGAGGTGGACGATTTTGTCAACCCCGATCTTGAGAGATACCACAAACACTTTGTGTGGGAAATGGGTGGCAGCACAGTGTATACACCCGCTCAGACAGGCACCAACGGTATGATCAACATTTACGATTCGAATACAACAAAATGGCTCAGTTCGGAAAAGGAGAAGCCAACCCCTGATGCACAGGTCATTCTGATGTCGGAGTACAAGGAAATGACCGATGGTCAGAGACAAGTCTTTATCGGCTGGGTCTATGACGCTGATGGCTGGGCTTACTGGTCACAACCGCTTGCTGCTGGCGAGGCCACTGGCCTGTTGCTGCAAGCAGTTAACGCACAGGATAGCCTGGATGGGCTCGACTACTTCTATGCCATAAACGTCCTCATGGAGGCTGTTGACAAGAGTGACCTGGCTATGTGGACAACTCCTTCAGGTCAACCAGACAATCTTGGCCAGCCCTCGATCGTCGATGGCAAGCAGGCTGAGCTTGGTACCAGCGATGCAGTGTGGATGCTTTACTTTATCTCCGATACGGAGCATAGGGCAGAGCACACTGTTCAGCTTATTTCAGGACCAACCAAGACAGAGTACGTCGCCGGCGAGACTTTTAATCCCGCTGGGCTGGAGATAGAGGTTACTTTAGATGACGGTACGGATCCCTTTATCGTTGACTCTGGTTTCTCATACTCGCCAACTGGCCCCCTGTCTGTTGGAACAACAAGTGTCACCGTTTCATACTGCAAAGCCACAGTAGTAATTCCAATCACGGTAGTGGCTGCGGAGTAATGTGAGACATAGCATCGGATGAGCCTTGGGCTAGGCCACCGTGCGTTTAACGTGTTGAGCGCGCCATGCGCGCTCAATACGCCGAATGCATTAATTGCCCCGTCGGCCTGAGTGAGCCTGTCATTCAAGGTTCTTCGCAAAGCTCAGGATTAAACTCCGCGAAGAATCTTAACTCAGGTCAGGTGACGTAGGCAGCAAATTGTACTAAGTAACAGCGAGACAAAAGACAGCAAGGAGGTGACAGCAGATGAGCAAGTCAATAGGGTTGAGCCACCCAGCAGGATTGAATAATCCCACAGAGCCTGGCAGCTTAAAGCCGATAAGCAACAGAATAAGGGCGCGCAAAGCGACTCAGATCAGCAAGTTGAAACAACCGGGCAGCGTTGTGTTGTTGGGTTCACAAAACCGTCCACGCATTAAAAGCAGAAAGGCAAGCAAGCCCATCATGCTGTCCAAGGTAACCATCCTCATCACCGTGCTGTTACTTGCGCTTGTCACTGTAAGTCTTGCCAGAATCATGTATGGCGAGGCGGTCAACAAGTTTTTCCAGATAGGCACCGGCAGCGTGGAGTTGGTGAAATATGAGCGTGACCTTTCAGGCAACACGACCGATACCACCATTCCCGAGGCTGAGTTCCATCTCTATAAGCTCGCGGACAACCCTGAGCAATCTGATACACAGATAGGCGGGCGTTACTTCACGGATGAGAACGGCAAGATAACCGTAAACAGTCTGCAGCCGGGCAACTACTACTTCAAAGAAATAACACCGGCTCCAAACTGGATATTCGACAAAGATGGCGATAACACCATCGACACTTATCCCTTTACCATTACTGTTGGTAAGACAACCGAGGTGGTTACTGCCTACAACATTCGTCTGACCGCTTCGCTTACCATCATAAAGACCGTTGAGAACAAAGACGGAAGTCCGCTGACTGCTGGACAGAGAGATGCCATCTTTGAGTTTTCTGTCACCTTCAGCGATGGAGGCAGCTATGCCTATGCCATCGACGGGAAAGAACAGAGCAAGCTCGGCAACGGTGGCACCCTGTATCTCAAGCACGGGCAGGAAGCGGTGTTTGCAAACATTCCGGTGGGAGTGCTATACACGGTACGTGAGACTCCAAGCTCGCACTTCAGCATTGAGAGCACCGACCATCAGGGCACCATGACAGAAGACAGCGCTACTGCCAGTTTTGTGAACAGCTTTGACAGCCTGCCCATATATCTGGGCTCACTTATCCTCACGCTGGAAATCAACGACGATGCAGCGAAGTCGGCTGCTGGGAAAACGCAGGAGTCTGGCGAGATGGATGAGAGCGAGAGCAACCCCCACGGAGGCGGCACCAAAACCAACGACATCTCATTTGATTTCACCGTACACTTCGCAAACCTGCCGGCCATGCCCTTCACCATCACCATTGACGGAAAGCCCGTGCTGGTATCACCCAAGGACAACACGCTTGAACTCAGCCTGAAAGACGGCGAGCAGGCAGTTATCGAAGGCTTGCCTGAAGGTACAATCTATACAGCAACCCAGGCAGACTACAGCAGCCAGGGCTACATAGCAGCCCCATCAAGCTATAGCGGTCAGACCATACAGGATGAAATTATTCTCCCCTTTGTTAATGTTCGCGATGTAGAGGACGAATACTCCGGTAGCCTGCTTGTTACTAAGACGGTGATCAATGCAGGGGCAGCCCTGAGCAAAGAGCAAAGAGAAAAGCAGTTTGACATTACCCTTACGTTTACCAATGTGCCAAAGGGTTTATTCGAGATACGTATCGGCGACGAAGTCGTTGAACTCTCAAAGGATAATCATGAGTTTGCCTTTGCCTTAAAACACGAAGAAAGCATCCTCGTCGAAGGCATCCCTCGAGGCGTTGAGTTTGATGTAAAAGAAGCCGCACATAGCGATTACATCGGAGTTATCGCTGAGGCAACCGGCACCATCTCCGCCGGACATACCACAAAGCTTGGCCTTGTCAACCTGGTGCACGATGCGCCTGAGCCTCCGGCCCTCACCTCACTCACCATTACCAAGGAAGTCGAAGGCAGGGTTCCTGAGGGTGACGAGAACAAAGCATTCTTCTTCAACGTAGACATCGAAGGCTATAGCCCTGTGCGCATAGAGCTCAAGGCAGGGGAGTCCATGGAATTCAGCAGCCTTCCTGCCGGTGTATATTATGAGGTTTCAGAAGAAGACGCTTCAGGCGCCGGTTATGCCCTGATATCGGTTACCGGCGGCAGCGGCACCCTTAACGAGACACCCAACCATGCCATTTTTACCAACACCTATATCAGGGTGATAACCGTTGAAATATCGGGGGAGAAAACCTGGGACACGGGCATCTATCCCGTTGACTTGCCATCGTATATAACTGTCCTGCTCAAGGACGGCAACACTGTAGTTGATGTAGCAGACGTGCGTTCCGATGCAGAGGGCAACTGGAGATACACCTTTGTTGCTCCCAAGTACAATGAGAGGGACGAGGAGATTTCATACACCATCGACGAGAGGGACATCCCCGGGTATTCCAAAGAAATCGATGGTTACAACATCAAAAACACGCTCAGTTCTGAGCCAAAGATTACTATCAAGGGCCAGAAGAGATGGAATACCGGTGAGTACAACGTGCAGTTGCCTGCGTCGATAACCGTTTTGCTGAAGGCTAACGGCACGATCGTAGACAGCGTTGCAGTCGTACCAGGCAGCAATGGGTTATGGTCATACAACTTTGAGGCACCGAAGTACGACAGCCAGGGAAGGCCCATCACCTACACTGTTGATGAGGTTGATGTGCCCAATTACTGTAAAAGCATTGCGGGCTACAACATCACAAACACCTACGTGCCGCCAACAACAGACACGCCCAACCCGGGAACGCAGTACCCAGGCACACCCAATCCAGGGGGGCCAACGTACCCATCGGGGCCGGGTGTGACAAATCCAGAAACCCTCAATCCAGCAGAGCCTGGATCTCAAAATCCTGGAAAAGAAAAGCCAACAATAAGCATTCCCTCAGTCAAATGGCCGTTTAAATCTGGCACGTGGGACATCGGGTTTGTTATAAGCGGGCTTTTGATCGCATGTCTTATCGCAGCAGGATTGCTGGCTCTTCTTCTGTGGAAGAGAGCTTTGATTCTACCCTTTGCCCGTCGCAGAAAAGACGAAGAGGACGAACTCTGGTTAAGCCCCGTTGCCCTGAGGAAACTCAGTGTAGCCTTCAGGAAATCCTGAATAAGATCGAGCCAACGTATAAGCAACGAGAGTGAGAGAGAACAATGGATACGAGTAGAACTAAAAAGCGAACAAACATAAGCAGGCGCGCATCAGCGCTAGTCGCCGTTATTCTGACAGTGGTACTCACCCTGTCAGGCACACTTGCCTGGTATGCCAATCAAGACGTTATCAACATATTCAGAGCAGAGGGCGCAGACAGAAGCGTCGTTCTGCATGATGAGTTCGACGAAGGCCCTGTCAAGCGTATCTATGTGGAAAACACCGGAGACACCGCAGATCTCTTTGTACGCATCAAGCTGCAGGAATACATGGATCTGACCAGCTGGAACGACAGGGTTGTACCAGACAGCCAGTGGCAAACACATATTCCGGGAGAGACACCTGCAACAAGCAACACGGTAAACTCAGAGCTTGAAGCCTACCACGATCACTTCACCTGGAGCATGGGCGGCGGCACTTTCTACCTGCCATCCGAGCTCTGGGCAACAGGTGTGAAAAAGGAAAACCTCCATGTGGAAGAGTCCACCAAAGGTGCCATGCCCACTCCAGTTGCTGACGTTATCTTAATGGCAGACTACAAGGAACTGATCACACTCGACAAGATTGCATTTGTCGGCTGGGTCTATGACTCAGACGGCTGGGCTTACTGGTCACGTCCCCTTCCTGCCGGAGAGGCCACCGGACTTCTTCTCAATTCTGTAACCCCCAACCCTCTGCTTGCCACCACCGATTACTTCTACGCCGTCAACGTCATCTTAGAAGCTGTAGACAAAAGCGACCTTGCCATGTGGACAACCCCTTCTGGCAACAACGACGGCTTTGGCAAGGCATCAATCAAGCACGACACAATCGTACTCGCTGAGCTTGCCACCAGCGATGCCATCGAGCTGCTCAATCGCATCTCAACCAAAGACCTGGGCATCGAACGTCTCGAAATCGTGACTGCTCCAGATGAGACCTACTATCTTCCCAACGATATCTTTAACCCAGCAGGTCTTTCAATCAAGGCTGTCTATAACAGTGGAGACGAAGACATCATTGACATTGGCTTTCAATATCCAACAGGCACACTGCCCAATGGTACGACTCATGCCACAGTCAGTTATGGTGGAGCCACGGTTGATGTACCTATCACTGTCCACCCGGTGGCTGGGCTTAAGAACAAAGCTCCTAAAACGAAGGTAACCATAGATGGCATTGGTTGGGAATTAGTGACCAGGGAAACCATAGAGGGGCATGATTATGCGCTGCTGGTCACTGCGAACAATGTGGGCTTTATTTACCATAGCAACTTAACCAACAGCACGACTGACTACTACATAAACACGATAATGAAATCCCAGACACTGAAAGACTTTGTTGTCGTCCCAGCTTTTACAGATACCAGCTACTATTCTGACATTTATTGTGTGGTAAGCAGAAGCTCTGCACCTACCATGACACTTGCAAAAGACACTCCACAGACAGCCAATATTGTCTTTGCTTTGGACATACTACAAGCTTTTGGCCCATATAAAACCAAAGGCTGGGATCCAAAAAGCATAGCTGGCTCGTGGTTATACAACTACGTATGGGGCTACGATATTGGATATTACGTTGATGCTAACGGCAATTGGCAATCCGCAAATTATCAAAACCAAGCTAGTTATCGTCCTGCTATCTGGGTGAAGCTCCCGTAAGCGCTTTTCGACGACAAGAGAATACAGGATAAGGGATATGCCAACAGTAAAACATATGAGGATCACAAATATCGGGGCTGCACCGACCATGCAGGACAAGCTGGTCGCTGTTATTCTTATGGTTATCATGGTGCTGTCCTTGCTGCTCAGTACCACCTATGCACTCAGCGAGTCTCTGCAGGGGCTCAACAAGTTTGGCTCCAGCGACAACGGCAAAAGCGTTGTTCTGCACAACGACTATGAGGGTGGTACAGATAAACGCATCTACGTTGAAAACTCCAGCGAAGACACCGAGCTGTATGTGCGCATACGGCTTCAGGAGTATATGGATCTGGAAAGCTGGAGCGACCGAGAGCTCTCTGACGAGCATTGGCAGACGCATATCCCAGGCGTCTCACCTCAAAAGGACAATCCGCTCAACTCAAAGCTGGCAGAGTACCACGACCGTTTTGCGTGGGGTATGGGCGGAGAAGCCTGGTATCTGCCAAACTCGGGGTTCTCTGGTGTGGAAAACAACCTCAACGTAAACAGCGGCACCCCCAATGCTGCAAAGACCTTTAGCGCCGAGGTCATCACGATGTCTGAGTACCTGACAAAAACCAATACACAGAAGATGCTGTACATGGGCTGGGTATATGACTCAGATGGCTGGGCTTACTGGTCGCTACCACTTGTGCCCAATACTGCAACGGGGCTTTTAATCAACTCGGTTACCCCTGACTCTCTGGCAGAGAAGCTTGGCTACTACTACGCCATCAAGGTCACCATGGAGGCGGTCGACAAGGACGACTTAGGTATGTGGATAACTCCCTCCGGCAACGAAGACGGGCTTGGCCTGCCTTCGGTTTTGGACTTGACCACGCAGTCTGAGCTTGCCACCAGCGACGCGATCGATATGCTCAATCTTATCTCCACAACAAATCCGGGTGTTGCAGGCTTGGAAATTGTAACCGCCCCAACAGAGATCTACTATCTCCCCGGCGACATCTTTGATCCCACTGGCCTCAGCATTAAAGCCACCTATATCAATGGCAAAGTGGAGAATCTCAGCTCCGGCTTCACCAGCCCGACCAACACGATGCCAAATAACACAACTCATGCCACTATCAGCTACGGCGGAGCAACAGCGGAAGTGCCCATCGTAATTCACCCTGTGCAAGGGCTCAAGAACAAGGCACCGAATACCAAAACCACTATCGATGGAATTGGTTGGCAAGTGGTCGGCAAAAAAACTGTAGGTGGAAAGAATTACGCACTTCTGATTACTGCGAACACTATGCCTGCAATACCGCATACCAGTCTGACGACAAGCATGACGACTTATTACATAAACACCATCAAATACTGTCCGACACTGATGGATGCGCTTGTTGTACCTTCTTTCCATAACTCCAGTTATTACTCGGGTTCCTACTTGGTTACGAGTCGAACCTCTTCACCAACAATCGTATTGGCAAAGGATTTACCCTTACAAACCACAGATATCGCTTTTGCATTAGACCATATTGAGCATTATGACCACTATAATGCGTTTCAGAAAGGGAATGGTACGAAATGGTGGATGTATGCGTATCATACATTTGATCAAGCTGTTGGCATTTTGGAAAATGGCACTCAAGCTGATCTTTTGTATAGTACTCCTGGTATCGGCTACCGTCCCGCTGTCTGGGTGATGCTGCCATAACACCGCGGAGTAGCGCAGAAATGGTTATAACAGCTTGTGTTTGGAGAAGTGTAAGGTTTAGTTAAGCTAAGTGCATTGACAATCGCATATGCTGGACAGCGGCAGTGTTCGTCGGATGGGTGCGCTTTCTTACGTTTTGGACGAAAGGAGGTGATACCCAATGGACATCTTCGAACTTGCAGCATGGGCAGGCATAGGCTCGTTCATCGTTGCGGTTGTGGGGATTGTCGTGAGAATCTGGCGCGCGAAGCGCTTCGATAAAAAGAAGAGGCTACATAAGTAGCCACTTCTAATCAACGAGCGCACCCGTCGCAGAACTCAAAACCAGGCGGGCACTGCCTTCGGCCATTCTAGCATAAACCATGGATTTGGGCAAAAGGAAAGCTACCTCTCAAAGAAATGCCATTCAGCGGGACGAACGGCAGTGGTTTACAGAAATGCCGCCTTTTTATACAAAGTAGAATATGTAGAGTCAAGGGGATGGGGCTAAATGCCCATCCAAAACACATAGGCCAACGTACAAGCTGAAAGGATGGGCGGCATCATGAATGATGTAGAAGTACTGGAGGTTTTTGCACTTTTCTACCGGCGATGTGACGAGCGTGACTGGGATCGACTGACTGATCAGAGAACATGGCAGAGTTTTCTGAGGAGCGTTCAGCTGAGCTCATGCCCAGCAAGCTTTTCAGTCCCAACAAACCCAACAAACCCAACAAACCCAACAAGCTCAACAAGTATCACAGGCTCAACAAGTATCACAGGCTCAGCAAGTCTCACAGGCCCAACTAGCTCAACTAGTCTTATTGGTTCGGCAAGCCCAACAAGTCCGACAAACCTGGCAAGCCCATCAAGCCCAACAAGCTCCACCAGCAACACGCTGAAAATTCCCGCCAGCCTGAAAACTCCTCCCACATATCGCGAGTTCAGGCACTTTGCCGACAGCCACTTTGTCGGCGGGTTGTTCTCAAGCGTCATTGCGGTTGAGTCCTTGTACCGCACCTGG
>Ga0209737_10003885_pt1 | contig 10459 bp, 10 predicted proteins | sample TergutCu122P3_FD_187284 | JGI IMG/M metagenome (GOLD analysis project Ga0209737, IMG submission 187284) | Cubitermes ugandensis P3 segment gut microbial communities from Kakamega Forest, Kenya - Cu122 P3 (SPAdes) (version 2) | ecosystem: Host-associated > Arthropoda: Insects > Digestive system...
ACAGCCGGTAATATTATAGTTCTATATATCTTGATCTTTAACTTTTTGGATAGCAAACTGGAAGACAAAAGATTCTGCACTGAATAATAGCAAGCATTCCCTACCTTCAATCTCCCCGTGAAAAACAATGTTAAGTAATACCCACATGGCTGTGCGCCGCTAATTGAACGAAATGGAAATGAATTTTCTTGCCGCATCGAGGAACCGGATCGCAATGCTTGAACATCGCTTTACCAGCCGTGGGCGCCGTACGTATTGGTACTGTTGTGGACTAAATTTCACAGTATGTTGAAATGCTGCCTATTAGGTCCGCCTTAGGAAACAGCAGTTTTGTGCGTGAATTTGGGCTCCCGCCTTGGTGCGCACTTCTGGAATATTAAGCAGCGGTGGTAATTCCTTACCGACGTTTCGGGACAACCTATCAAAACGGAACCTATAGGTTGTCCCGAAACGTCGGCAAGGAATTACCACCATACGCTGCGGAATATCCCAGGAGAGCACACACCTCATCAGAACACATGTGGACGTACGAAGTAACAGCACACACCTCATCAGAACACATGTGGACGTACGAAGTACAGAGCAAGGCTCATGCAACTTTAATAGTATTACTGTGCATTGGGCGCCTGTTTGGGTTTCAAATGAAAACCTCCCTGTGGACTTGTGGGTCTGTTGACTTGTGGGTCACACTGCTGGAACAACTGAGCGTCCAGCTGGTGATGCTGTTGCAGAGAAAGCGCCATGCGGATGTTGTGTGATATTGAGATGCATCAGAGAACAGCCGACAGATATTACCGAAACGTCACCACAAAATTACGCTCAGCGGAGGGATTTACAGTACAAATGTACCATTGCAATTACTGTATGGTCAGCTCACGGTCCGCTCTCGGTCTTTGCCTGTGTTTAAATGCAGCTGTTCATACCGACGGTCACGTGACGTAAAATCGGTGCGGCTCTTCAGAAGAATATCTGACAAAAAAGTAAAGGGATTATCGCCACATCGCTGTTGGTTAAGTTATAAACCTTGCTCGAATGCCGCAGTGTGAATTCGGTACCCAAACCCGACCGTGATCTGACCGTCAGCTAACTGTGAGAGTGGATCAAAATTAACATTCCGGGATTTTATACGGAAAATGGACAAGAGATGTTCGATTTATAGTTTGTCTTATGTATGGATGTCACAGTAGCTGGATGTCACAGTAGGTGTTTGTCACATTGCTGGGTATCACAGCAGCTGGATGTCACAGTAGGTGGATGCCACAGCAGTTGGATGTCACAGTAGGTGGATGCCACAGCTTCTGGATGTCACAGCAGCTGGATGCTTCTGGCACCCTGCACACGTCTCCAGATGACCTGTTTCTTGTCAATCAGCCTGCCTACTCACATTTCCACACTTTACGTCCACCGCTCAAGGCTGATTGCATTCCTGCTATTGTTGTAACACTCGGTTATTTTCAACGACACTCCCAACGACGTCACATTCTGTGACATCCAGCAGGAGAGTTGCCGTCCTACTGACTGCTCTGCAGCGGGTCGAACTTTCGTAACTTGTCGAAGGTACAGTTCACCCTGTAACCTGCCATGAAGGCACATAGAGGGAGTAGAGGTATAGCTCTACCCTTTCTCTAACTTCGGCTTTAGGTGGGGTGGGTGGTCAACGCCAAGCCCCGGCCCCTTTATCCCCCGGAAATACCCGGCACCCATTGTACAGGAGGCGGGGTGGGCCCCAGGGCCGGTCTGGACAGGTGCGTAAAATTTTGCCCCTCTCCGTGATTCGATCCCCAGACCACCCAGCCCGCAGCGAGTCGCTATACCGACTGATCTATCCCGGCCGACTGTGATAATTTCGAAAAACGTCACTTGCTGTCGTCTGGCATGTGAAGCGGCACGGTCTGGTAGAAACATGCAGAAGTTTCGGAGGAAATCGCTGCTTCCATGTTCAGGGTAGAAGAGTCCCCATACACTTCGTCTTGCCTGTTGTGGGCAGCAGCTTTGGTCTGGTTGTGCGCCATTGGGCGGGGACTAGCAAGTACAAGATGCTTATTTTATCTGACAACTGTTGTGTGTCGCTTCTTGCCGATTCTCTTGCACGCAGAATGGGCTGCGATCCTGCAGCAAGTGACGGCAGACACAACAATGACCTGTACATTACCTGTTTTGTCATCCAATTTACGCCAGATGGCTGCACTGGTTTTTCATTTCTTTCACAGTCTCCGATCAAAATTTTACACAACTTTCTCTGTTTCTGGTTGCGTGTTACATGTCTTGTCTATCCCACGTACAAGTCTAGGGTGCACAAAGCGAACGTGTGACGTCCTGTTAGCGGAGGTGCGCCGTATGCAGCTGTGGATCTTAACCGTCAGTCTTGTACACTGTTCATAGTGCGGTATACCCGTCCACCAGGTGATGTGGTAACTGGAACAACAGTGTAAGTCGTTACCACCACAAGAACCTCTATCTTACGAGAGACGTGGGTAACAGGGCCAGTAAATTAATTCTGGTGAAGACTACACCGCTGGAGCAAATTCTGGTGAAGACTACACCGCTGGAGCAATGCCCACTAGCTGCCTGCCGACGTCACCCGGAAATTAAAGGTAGAAATTCACATCCTTTGAAACTTCGTGCTTCCTGTTACAGTTTAAATTTCATGAGACTGTACAGTGGATTAGCTTGGAGGCCGAGCACTGGATCATTCATAAGTCGCGGTGACGTCATATCCGGATCAATACACGGGGCCGCTCTGTTCTCTCCACCCCCCCCCCCATAGCTCCATCTGGGATGAAATGGGCCCTGAATTCATTACCAGTGTCATCTGTATCGGTAACAGAATGCACGCTGACGGTGACTTGCCATGTCAGCGTTGCAGGGTCCTTAAGCCTGATAAAGGACTCAGCAGAATAAAGCTCGCAGCCACAGCCCACTTGATACCGCCCGTCAGCTTGTGGTGCTGCTTCGTTGTTCGTTGGATCTGACGGGGCAAGGCGGGTGGAGGGTATGTGGGTGCGAAATTGGATCAGCGGGTAGGCCTGTTGCACCGACGGTGGATAGTTGGGACGGAAAAGTAGTTGAGCGGATAATGCACTGACGGAGGATAGTTGAGCGGATAATGAACTGCCGGAGGGTAGTTGAGCAGATAACGCATTAACGGAGGATATTTGAGCAGATAACGCATTGACGGAGGATAGTTGAGCAGATAACGCACTGACGGAGGATTGTTGAGCGGATAATGCACTGGCGGAGGGTAGTTTCATGAACGGTAAAACATGGATGTATGAACTGTAGATGAGTGGATGGATGGAAGAATGGGTGGATGTACGGATACAGCGAACAGTGGTTCACACCTACCGCTGTTTAGTTTCGCGATCCTGTGGTACTGTGCAGCCAACCGGCACACAGCCAACAGCCCTATCGATTCAGCGGCACTCATTTTACTGTTTGTCGTGCGAATCACAGAATAAAGTAACCGACTGGGAACGAAAGACACATGTACGTATTCGCGAGGTATTCGGTTCGAATCTCAGTCGGAACACTGGCCATCCTGACAGGTTTGCCGTGACTGAACTCGGTGCTTCCAAGCAAGTGCAATGGTACTACCTTGCTCCATTTAAAGTTCATTAATTGTCGACATTGTGCCGTGCCACACAGCGGCTACGTGAACAGTCGGTGCTCGGGAATGACACGCGCGCTGTTACGCGTGATGTCGGCGATCCGAGAGAATTGTGCGTGTTTTGGTGGGCTGATTGATTTACTGGCTGCATCTAATGGCGCTGCACCTGCAGTGTGACACTGTACAGCCGTCACTTGTCCTGCACCCTCACCGACCCACGTACAGTTCACATCATGTTAGCATTGCACTAGATTTAGTGATGTCTTCTGCACGTCTGTTAATTGGCAATATCTTCATTTAAACTGCAGTACTTCCTGTCCAAAAATTGCCTGTTTCAGTGCTTTATTACTGGCATTCTGCTCTGCTTTGCATTGGACGTATCCCACGCTTCCACCTTACCCTAAGCCAGCTCAATTGCGAAATACCACTCAATAGGAAGTCCTTCCTCCCTAGGTAGAGGAATAACTCCACTCATTCCTTACCTCGACATTTAATGGACAATAGTGGTACACACCCTCGATTCTCCTACGGCTTTACACATGAGAAAGATTCCCAGGCCCTCATCCTAATGCCAGGATGGTTGTACCCGAGAGGGAGGGGATTGCAGTCCAGAAGAAGGTTCCGAAGTACAGTGTGTCCTGTAAGGAAGGTGTCGATTGATGGGGCTAACGTCGGTGATGTGTGTTATTGTGGTGTGCTGATGGAATGGCACCGACAGGCAGCAGACCCTGTCCCAGTGCCACTTTGACCACCTGGCGAGAGGACAAAGGTCTGTCTGTCTACAGTGCTGCCATCGTACAGACGAATAGCTGACGTGTCGGTGCAGTGTTTGTGAGAACAGAGCCGTCCTGGGGTCCTGGGTGTACATCTCAGCCAGGCACCGGCTGTCCTGACTTTTGAAATGTTGCGATGCCACATGCAGGCTGTTCACTGACATCCTTCAGAGCCTTAATATCCTGTTGCATTTTCAGTAACAGTGGTCGTTAGAAGATTGATTTAAACAGTGGGCGTATGCAAATTCAGTTCCTACCTCATAGTGAACACACTGCGTTTCCATTACAAATACAAGCCCTCACTGCTGTTTGAGGAGATCATTGTCTTTATCGAGAGAAAGGTACTGAACATGTGCACAGTGGTGTAGCCGGCGTGGATTGTTGCTGTGTGTTTACTGAATATGTGCACAGTAGTGTAGCGGGCGTGGAGTGTTGCAGTGTGTTTGTGGTGAGAAAGATACTGAACATGTGCAGAGTGGTGTAGCCGGCGTGGAGTGTTACAGTCGCCGCAGGGGGCGGACTGCAAGGGGCGGCCGAATGAATGTTTCAAATTAAAAATATTGATTTACTGCGCGCGAAACAATTGAAAATGTTGACCCAGATGTTTGGAAATGCACCAAGCGATTGCGATTTTCCTGAATTCGTGGTGGCCATTGTGACTACTCTCTGCGCCACTACACATGAGTGCATTTTTTACACTGTGTGAGAAAAATGCTACCCTTTTAGTGTGTTTGCACGTGGTACTGTACAGTGTAAGCACAGTGGTTGGAAGGTACCTGTGAAATGTTACCGGCCTCCCCAACGTGTCTTGTAGTGGCTCTAGGATGTAGTGAAGGAGGCAGCGTTTAATGGGAAAGTGGCGAAGTGCGAGGTGGATCGGGACTGGTGGGCCTGTTGAGCAGCACCTTGGGGGGGATGCAGCTTAAAGCGGAGCGTTCTGGCGGCGCACTGTGCCTTGTTGAATGGCGCTCTGACAGACAGCACTGTGGCTATCGATATGTAATCTTAACAGCTGCACTGTGCGGTCTGATGTTTAATTGCGGAGCCGTGTTGGTACTGAAGGCTGGCAGAGCAAACAGCGCCCGAGCTAAAACTGCCTGCGCTCTATTATTGAAAACCAGTCCGTACCGCGCAGTAAACACACCTTCTCAATTATAAAAACCATTCATTTAATGCTGTATAGGGAAATAATCGCGGTCTGTTCTGAGATCCACACAGAACATTAATACACTGTGTGGGCAGAACGTAGAATTGTTGAGTGTTAAAGTGGTGGTACATATAATGACCACTGGGCTACATCGGGTTATATCTCGCTATAAAAACCAAACAATTAATGCTGTATAGGGAAATAATCGCTGTTTGTTCTCAGATCCACACAAAACACATAAATACACTGCGTGGGCAGAACGTTTAATTTTTGAATGTGAAACTGGTGGTACATATAGTGACCGCCGGACGTCGGAGTTATTTATATTAAGGTATGATTGATGGTTACAGTTGTCAGTACAGTCATGCGCCGCATAACGACGTTTCGGTCAACGACGGACCGCATATACGACTGTGGTCCCCATTTATATTATTGTATACTATTATAATACCATTGTGTTACAATTGCATACAGTATTCAGTACAGTAACATGCTGTATAGTTTGCAGTCTAGGAGCAATAGGCTATACCATATAGCTTAGGTGTGTAGTAGGCTTTACTATCTAGGTTTGCGTAAGTACACTCTATGACGTTCACACAACGACGAAATTGCCTAACGACGCATTTCTCAGAACGTATCTCCGTCGGTAAGCGGCGCATGACCGTAGTTTCGACGAAAACAACCATCAGTTGTGCAGAGATGAACAGGCAGTATGCTCTTATCCAAGCTGTGACGCACCGAGTTTTCTGCCACTGGACCCCACATTCCTTCTCCTTATCAGAGCACCATATTCATGTGAGAGCAATTCGGTCTGGTGACTGACCGTAGGGCAGCTGGTGCGCCTGGTGTACTGACTGACCGACAGAGGTGTCGGCGTCCGGTGGCGGAAGAGTCAAGGAGTTTTCTCCAAGCCTCCATTTGGGCTGTGGGACCTACCCAGCTTCCTATCCGTGGGTGCGGAGGGCATTTCGTGATACAGAAACTGACCGCGGTATGCAGCTACCACCAACCTCTGTCTAGTGCCCAGTTTAAGAATGTGTGGGTTATATATATATATATATATATATATATACATATACATATACGTTGTGCTCGGTTTGCCCCTACAGTATTTGTGTTGTGTCGCGGATGTGACAAGGCAAGATTCGTGATTGGCAGCAGCTGGACCGATTTGGCTGTTAGGTCTTTGTTGTCTGGCAAAATCGCAAGTGATACAGGACACTGTAATTTAAGTTGTACTTTGTGTGGGCGGGCAACTGTGTGTCCCACCGCCAGGGTATTTTGTGCGCTGTGCGAAAGTGGTTAGTTGCTGAAAGGCAGCGGGTCGTAACCTGGGGTCCAGAACACTTCCAGGCGGTGCGTGAACTGGACTGGGAAAGAATTACAGCTTTATTGTCAACACTGCATGTAGGCAGCAAAGCAGTTGTGGCCTCTAAACTCCAGAAATGTATGTTGACTTCAGTAAATCTCACCATCTCTATTTTACGCATTTAATACGTTTGTTTAGAACGGTCCGTAGGTGTCGCCAGACTGTCAGAGGGGTCCCTGGCACATACAAGTTTAAGAACCCCTGCTATAAGGGAAGTACCTGGGTAAGATTGTACTAATTTTTTTGAGTGGGTAGGGACTGCTTTCTTACGGCGCCTGGCACAGGAGTGGCCGTTAGGACGAGTGGCGTGAAGTTATGTCTCTTGTGGGCGTGATATTTCGAACTGCGTGGGAGAAAAACAGCCATGTTTAAAAAGCTACTAGTTTCTCAGCTGGTCAAGATATTCACCCCATTATATGGAACCCGAAGGTTCATTACCGACTACACAACAGCACATAACATAACTTATCCCCATTCTGAGCCAGATCAATCCGGCCCACTGTCGCAGAAGATGTGTACCACGTAACATAGTGTGGCATTACGTAATTTGTAATATGTAGCATTATGCAATATCTCGTAACATTATGTAACAACATGTAACATGAGAATTTGAGCATTCCGGGTAGTGATGCTGTGTCTCTGGGTGTGTAGCACCCGACGCTACTGCCGAAACGTCGGCATATGCATACCGGTCTGCACGATGTAAGGCCCCAGAGGACACACAATGATACTCCGCCTTACTTTATGAACTTCTTGAAATTGGTATTTAAAAAACAGTTTTTAAAAACAAAATATTTTCTATTTCTAATACGTCATTGGCCCTTTTTGTAATCGATTTTACCTTTGCGTAATTTACATACATTGTTAATGTAAAAGGGGGAGATCTGCTACTTAATGGTTTTTAGTGTCTGTGTGTGTGCACATTATCGTAGTGCGGTCTGATGACCCGCATCTGCGGTCGAAACTAATTGTCGTCTGATAAATTGTTTGTTGCTTATTCTGGAGAACGTGCATAGCTATCGTGTTGGATGGAGCTGGCTGTATGTTGGGAGTCACTGGGCGTCTTGCAGAGCTGTAAAGGCGCGGCGCTGTGCGTCAGCAGTTCAATACTGCAGACGGTCGTGCTGCCGACCCTCTTTGCTCACTTCTCCTCCACGTCACCCCCCTCCCGGCCCTCTCCGCCCCTCCACAATTATCTCCCGTGCGCATAGCGCATGCGCTGACCCCGTAACCCCTCCTCTCCGCCCTTTATGGTTTCTTGCCCGTAGGGACCGTACGCACCAGCACACCAGAGCGTTGTCTGCTGTGGTTCTAGGCTTTTGCTGTGAAGAACTCGTGTTACGTCAAAGATTTTATGTCAGCTCCTGTCTACAGGCACTGCGTCCCGTCGCTAATTATGACGTTTTAAATAACGAGTTATTCTGTAGTGGAATCACGAATATAAAAATCGGCCATTATGCACAATCCTGACTCGTTTTTTCCATCCACCAAACCTTATAACACTTCGCTGTTGCAGCCATCTTAGTATTTTATCAACAATTCCTGTGTCTTCCAAGTGGTCGTTGTCGAGGGTGCAGTAGGCCCTGTACTTGCACAGGATGTACCTCTTGTTATGGCGGTGACGCGCGGCAACTGTCACGGGACGTCCCGGTGGGTGCAGTCGTTCTGTGCGATATAGCTGCGATACTCGGGGACACGATAAAAGAGACACTCTGTATTTGTAACTTGGCACAATTCATGCATGCAGGATGTTTAAAAGGCGAGAGAGAATTGAGAATTACTAAATTTCATTGGAACAGCCTGAATAGATGAGATCACTTGCGCGATCTAGACGTTCTTGCCTGTAGCTCAGACTGTATACAGAGGAGCATAAACGTAACCTGCAAAGTTCGGAAAAGTCTGGGACTTCATTATTCAGTTGATTGACTGTCATCAAAACTCAGTGTGCTTCCTGGCGTTAGTGGAGTTCGCGCCCTTCTGGTCATGTTATGATATCAGACACATAATTAGTGCACACACCATGCAATTGTACCGACCAAATGCACAGTGTCTCTGCTACATGTTCCGGTGCCATGTGCACCATCACCAGGGGGAACTAATGTTCCATTTACTGACAATCAGATTTGCTATAAAGCTGTTAAGTGTAGTTTCTGTAGCAGTTACTTTGTAAGGATAACTGCTGTTGATCTGCAGTGGGTCCAACGTCAATCCTCGAGGTGTCATTACATGGCAGAGTTGGTGTGTGTTGTGCTGTGTGTGCGTCTAGGATTATTGGGCTCTTGATTTGCTGCGATCATACATTCACACGGATTTGGTACACATCCCGACGCCATTTTTCGAACCACAAACAGTTCTGTGTGTTTGGCGACAAAATATTAAGTATGAATTTTTGTTACCTCTTTCGCCATATCTGTTAAAGGATAGAGTCCTAATCCTAGCACTGAGGAAGAAATGAAAGAATGTGTGGGGGTGCAGTGCCTTGAATTTCACTAGGCGAACTGTGACGTGCATTGCACGTGTCTGTTAAATATGACACGTGTCTGCGAGCTGAAGGGGAACATTTCCAGCATTTTTAAATACAACGAGTAAAAACCTGCCAGCGGCATCGGTACATTGAACTGCAGCGCTTGGACCTCGACTCACAGCAGACTGGAAGAACGCGCGATGCCTCATACACAGAGGTGTGTAAGGTGACCAATGACCTGGGCTGGACGAACTAAATGCCCTGTATGATCTTCATTGTAAATAAGTCTTGATACGGCACAAGAAAGTTTCTGGGCAGTCCTCGTGCTACAAACTGGGGGTCTCTTTTTCGAACTTCGCACACCTCTCGGTCCCGCATGTACCCCGGCCACGCAGCCGTATGGGTAACTGTGCCGCCATGTTGCCGCTCCCCCCCGGAGGGTAAGAACGGAGTGACCGTCCGTCCGGGGGCCGAGCTTTTTAATTTTTAATTCTGAGCTAACGGAGAGAATATCTGACAACTTGCATCGGTCAGAGCGCCGTCATGTTTTACTGCCTAATACATTTTTACCGAGCGTCGCGGTTGGCTTCTCCTGCTTGAGATCGCAGTGTCGATACTCAGCCCTCTCCTTACCACATACACTAACAAAGCGGGATAAAAAAACACACGAACCAATAAAAGTATTCAGGTTCTGTATACTGCCTAGGCCCAGTGTTCTTTGTGAGTATTATTGTTCTTGTATTCTTCTTGCTGTTTTAAAGTGTCAACCCTGTAAAACCCAGTCTTTACTGTATGTACCGGCAGTTTTAAAATTAAGAAATTATACGTTTTGGTCACACTGAATTTTTGTGTTTGTTTGGCTTTAAGAACAAACAGCTGTTACTTCATTATAGTACACTAACTGATTAATTTTGTAACCGAGACGGAGTGTCTTTACTGCGCGATACGGACTGGATATTTAAATACACCGTGTCCGAAAAAGATTGTACCCTTTTTTAATTTTTTTTTTCTAGGTGCCCAGTGTGTGTGGAGAGTGGTGTAAGTTGCACTGATTGCTACTAGATACTCCTAGTTTTGATTGAAATACCCGCCGTTCCCG
>Ga0209737_10003886_pt1 | contig 10458 bp, 7 predicted proteins | sample TergutCu122P3_FD_187284 | JGI IMG/M metagenome (GOLD analysis project Ga0209737, IMG submission 187284) | Cubitermes ugandensis P3 segment gut microbial communities from Kakamega Forest, Kenya - Cu122 P3 (SPAdes) (version 2) | ecosystem: Host-associated > Arthropoda: Insects > Digestive system >...
CGGGTGCGCGCCGTACTTGTCTGGCGCAAATCGGACAGCGCACCCGAGTATCAGGCGCAATGCCGCTGCGAGACTTGGGAAGTCGTTCTGCCCGAATTGGTTTTTGCTCCTTGATCCGATCATTCCTCCCCTTTCGGGATAAAAGTAATGCTGGCCAAACAATCCGGCTGGCGTTCCTTGAAGCCGAAAGAAAGTTGTCCCCAAGGCCGATTTGTTCGATACTGCCTTTTTTCATCCCAGGATTGACCCCGTGGGTAAGCCGAGGGATCGAGCTGAATATCGGGCCAGGTTCTTTTGAGTCTGTCGAGCGTAAAACGGCCTGCATCCTCGCTCAGATTGACGATGAGCCGGATCATTTTATTGGTGTTCATTCGGACTCGCAGATGCACTTCTTCGATGATCAGCTTTTCTTTATAACGAAACGGCCCCATCGTATGAACTGCAACAATGCCATTTGAACGAGCTGGGGTGAATTTCGAATCAAAAACGGATTCGACTCCCTTTATCGTCCAGGGAGCGGCGGCTTCCAGCATTTGTGTGAGATCTTCGAGTTTCATCCTTGTGCCCAGTGAGTGATGTTTTGCAGAGTTTCCCTGAAACCGAGCATCATTGCTTACCGTAATACCTGTCGTAGTAATCGCTGAAATAGTCCAGATAGGTCTGATTTGGCGAAATAGGGGGGCTTTCGTTTTTTGCGAAAATATTCCCGATTGCAATATGGGCCGCTGTCGCATTGCCATCTTTGAGATATTGGTCGTAGAGCGCATTGTACGCAGCATGATTGTCAGGATGACCCGGTAACCCTATATCCGGACCGCCATTGGCGATGATTTCTCGCCGGACCTGGATGCTTTTCATGATCGACGCCCCTTCATTTTCAAAAACATTGCTCAGATAAGCTGTTTTTGAAGAGATATTCGGCACGCAGGGAAGCCGGATAAATCCCAATTCGCGGGTCATCAGTTGGACGGCTTTAGCCGAATGGGTCCGGGTGTTGCCGTCAATCACCATGACTTTATCCGTGCGACACGTGATGTTTCCACCACCCGCCGGCCCATAGACGACATCCCATCCATTTCTTTCCAAAAATCTCATCTCAAATCCCCAGTCCCATATTCGACAAACTCGGAGACATGGAACTGGTATTCCGTACCCCCGGATCATCCAGCGGGCCAGCAAATCCCTCCTGTCCAATCCTTTTATCCAGGTCACTCAGATCGGTGCCGCCTCCGCTGCCTCTCCCACCTCTACCTGTCAGTCCACCCAGCGCGGCGCCCATGTCGCCCCCACCCAGCGCACTCAACGCGCCCAGTGCGGCGCTCATGTCGCCCCCGCCTATTGCACCCAACGCGCCGCTGACAAGCGAGAACATTCCGCCGTCGAAATCGGGTTCGAGTATGTTCATCAGGTCGGGTCCCCCGGCGACGATCTTGTCGACCCCAGATGCGCCCATTGTCCCAAGCGCGCCGCTTTTTCCCGCCGTGGCCGCAACATCCGGGCCCTCGGCGTTGACCGGAGGATTTTCTTCTTCCGCACCGTCCGGGTTGGGCGGGGGACTGGTTACGCCACAGTTCCAGTGAATGAGATCCGCATCACCGTTGATGGTTTTTTCGGCAAGCAGTTCTATCTTTTTGCTTTGCAGGTAGATGCAATCCTTGGTCAACACAATCTTCGATGCGCCGCAGACAAGCTCGAACGTCTCACCTACGTTGAGTTTCATCGTCTTGCCAATGTCGGCCGCATAGGTTGCGCCAACGGTGAGCGTCTTGTCCGCACCAACCTTGGTGGATTGCTTTTTGCCAACCATGGTGTTCATCAACATCCCGACATTCAGGCTGTAGATCATCCCGATGTTGCTCATGCGGGCCATGCCCACGGTGTCGAGATGGGTCATGCCGACGGTGTCGATCTTGGACGTGCCTACGGTGTTGGTTTCCGTGGAGGCAATGGTTTTTTTGCGGCTGCTGTTGACGGTGAGCTTCTGACTGCCGTTGACGGTGACCGTTTCATTGCTGTCAACGGTCTCGGTACGGTTCTGATGAATAGCAATGACTTCGTTTCCGTCGACGGTCTCGGTACGGTTCTGGTGAATGGTGATCGTTTCGTTGCCGTCAACCGTCTCGGTACGGTTCTCATGAATAGTGATGACTTCGTTCTGGTCGACGGTCTCGGTACGGTTCTGATGAATGGTGATGACTTCGTTCTGATCGACGGTCTCTGTACGGTTCTGGTGAATGGTGATCGTCTCATTGCCGTCGACGGTTTCGGTGCGATGGCGGTGAACAACCGTTGTTTCGTCCCGGTCAATGGTCTTTTCACGGTCCTGCCCAACCCAGTGCGTTTCATCGAGTTCGACTTCGATGTCTTGATTGCGCTCGGCGTGCAGCCAGATCTGCTCCCGGCCTTTGGCGTCTTCGAAACGTAACGCATTGGCGTTGTCAGGCGTGCCCTGGAGGGTGGAGCGGGTCAGGGTGCCCGATTGGGTTTTGTTCGCGGGAAGATCCCACGGGGGCATCTGCTCGGCGTTATAGACGCGCCCGGTGATGAGCGGACGATCCGGGTCGCCGTATTCGTAGTCGACGATGACTTCCTGGCCGACGCGCGGGATGCTGATGATGCCGTAGTTCGATCCCGCTCCCGGGTACGAGACACGTATCCAGCAGGAGTCTTCTCCGTTCTTTTTGCCGTAACGGTCCCAGTGGAAGTGAACTTTTACGCGACCCCACTGGTCGGTGTGGATTTCACTACCCGGCGGGCCAACGATGACGGCGGTCTCGGGGCCGCGCGTGCGCGGCTTCGGGGTTTTCAGCAGCGAGCGGTATTGGCGCTCGGCAGGCATGGCTTCGATGCGTACGTTGAAGCTCGCGCCTTCGTTTCTGCCCGCAGCTTCGTAGTCGTTGTTGATGGCTTCGTAGTGGGCGCGGGTAATCATCCATTCGCGGTTGAGCGCGTCGACAGGATGTTTGCTCAGCGCGAAGTAACAGCCAGGAATGGCGCCTCGTACGTTGCCGGTGAGCTCGATGACATCCTGCTGGCTTTGCAGCGCTTCGAGCCGGACGGTGGCGTAGGCAGTGCCGACACCCGTTTCGGTGTAGTGGCCGGGGTAGTCGTATATTTCGTATTGGTCGAAGAGGTGGCCTCTCGGGTCGATGAATTCCGACGTGAGGTCCGTCGAGGGTTTTTTGAAGTCGTAGTCGCGGTGCTGGTAGCGACCCGGTTCGGGTTCGCGCGCCGCGCGCCAGGCAAGGTAGCGCTCTTCTTTCATCCCCGACATTTCCGGGGGATAGAATGGAATGCGTTCGTAGCCGCCAAAGGTCTCATGGGTGCTCAGGTGATCGCCCAATATCAGCGTCTCGCCGTCCGGACCGTGCTCAAACCAGTAGTAGATGCCCTCGTGTTCAAATAGCCGACAGAGGAAGTTGAGGTCGGTTTCTCCGTATTGGACGAGATATTCCCATGTCTTGTATTGGTTCTTGAGCCGCCATTCGTAGCGCAGGGCATTTTTTTGCAGCACTTCGTCGGTGATGGCCTGCACGGTCATGCTTTGCCAGATTTTGAAGTCGGCGCGGCGTGAGGCATGCCAGAGCTTGGGCGCGATGGTGACTTCGTATTTCCAGTGCCGGTCTTCTTTGCCGCATGCCAATACTTTGACGATCTGCCCGGAGAAGTAACGCTTCAGGTCGCGTTGTGCCTGGAGTTCGACGGCACAGACTTCTCCAATCAGCGATTGCCCGTCTATGTCGGGGTGTTTGGATTCGAGGATGAGGGTGAAGGCGTATAGCTCGGAGAGCGATTCCGTGCCTTTCAGACTCGTTGCCCACCAACTGTCGCCTATCGGCGTGTGTGCTACCAAAAGCCTGTTCATGAGGGATTCCCCAATGGAATGCCGATGGATAGTTTTTGTTCTATCATTTTAATTTCATAACCTCTCCCGCCCCCTCGGGGCGCTCCGCAAGGGGGGAGGAGAAAAGGTAAGCAGTATTGAATCCGTCCTACTATCTCCTTACGGATCGATCTCCGCTCTCGTTTTCATTGTGATGAATTTCGACGAGATTGTCGTTGGATACGCCGGAATAGACTAATATGCCGCTCCCTTTGTAATACGCATTTTGACGCACGTGATCCGTACCAAAATAGAACGGTCTGAATGCCTTTCCCGTAATATGGGATCCAACGTCGTCTGGTTCTCCAATTTGTTTTTCGACGGCGAACTTGCTCATTCCAAGCCGCAGGTTTTTGAATTTGCTCCTAGGCCCTGGCGTGCCAACGACTTTTCCCCCTTTGACGCCTGCTTCCTGGGCTGTGTCTGCGGCGGCGTTTTTTCTGGCATGTGCCAAATGGCTGCCCGATAACAGGGCAAGACAGGTCAGGGCAATCAAAAAATGTTTCATGGCAACTCGACTCCTTGGTCAGACTGAAAATTGACGTAGGTAAATGACGCAACACAACAACTCGTGGGACGTGCCCAATGCTGTTCACTTAGTGAATAGTTACTCAGATTCATCGACATTTCCTGTTACCTTTATGCGGCGAATACTGCTTTGTGTGGCATTTGATACTTCTGAATTTGGTTCGTCTTTTAATTAAGCGAACAGTCTCAAAGCTGGGATTACGCTGCGCTTCTTCCCAGCCTACGGTCCTTTTATTGCCTTATTTATTATCGAAGCATCCCACACCGGGGACATACAGATCTGCAGAGCATGTCTTCGGCACCACTATCTCGCCCTCGGGCACCTTGGCTTTGGCCTCATCCGAAGTTTCTTCCACAAGTGCGCCTTGGCTGTTGGCGGGACGCTGTGGATTAAACGCGGCCTTAGCATTTTTTGCCCCAGGCGTATGAACGGCATTCACTAATATCGCAGCCACACACAGTTCAACGAGCTTTTTCGCATCAATACATGCTATTTGTACATCGAGGAGTCTGATATCAGCACTGACCAAGCCGGGATAGCTCGCCTTCAATAATGGCACCGATGCAGCACCCACTGCTATCTCACCTTCTTTGCATCGCTCGCCCGCCTTAAACACACCCAGTTCAGTTGTACTTACAGACGCAGAAGTTGGAATTTTTGCACTTGTACTTAGTGCTTTCGCATCAAAATTTTTTTGTTTATGTGTCCCGAGATCGACAGAGTTAGGAGGCCCCAGCCTGAGATTGATACTAGGACCCTGAACACTGCCAGGCCTAGCTAGGCCATCCATACTATTTGGATTGTTGATTATTTCTTGAGTCCTGCTTGCAGGACTATTCTGTTCCAGCCCCAGTGGATCAACCCACATGGCTGGATTAGGAGCATAGGCATACAAATTCATGCCACCGTGCAACCTAATCGGATCCTGAGTAATATACCGTCCCTGTTGCGGGTCATAGTACCGATACCGGTTGTAGTAAAAACCCGACTCTTCATCCAGGCATTGTCCTTGGAAACGAATTGGTTGCTTTCCCCCCTTTTCGTTCCTCACCGCAGCCCAGTCGTCCGGCTCGGCTTCCCAGATGATTTTGCTTTCTTCGTCGATCAGTTTGCTGGGCGTGCCCGCGTGGTCGGTCACAAAGAAACACACCCTCAGCGTACCGGAATCCACATGCGACTTTTTCAACTTCATTCCATTTGTAGCCAACATCCCCTCTACCAGTTTCAGCGCCTCCTGCTTCGCCTGTTCTCGTTCGCTTATTTCTTCTTCTTTTTTCGTGTCCTGCTCAATGCACATCAGTGGAACAAAGCTGCCGGGAGCGTAGAGAATCGTGGTAAGAGTTTTTTCCGTGGCCTCATGCACCAGCCGATCCCCGTCCCAACCATAGCTGGAGATCTTCTCAATACCGTGTTCTGTTACACCCTTGGCGATTCTTCGGGAGAAGGCGTCATATCCATACCATGCCTGGACCTGGGTGCCGTCCGGGTTTGTTCTCGTGAGTGCGGTGAGCCGGAAGGCACCATCGTAGTACAGTTCGAGCACGGTGCCGTCGGGTCTTTTTTGCTTGATCAGATTGCCCGCGCCATCATAGGTGTTCTGGATGCCGTAAAGCTCTGTAATGCGGTTATTCATCCACTGATGGCTGGCATGAGATTCGGACCGCTCTGAATAAGCCAGGAGGTTGAAATTGGGATCATTCAACTTTTGCCGGACGGTTTTAGTCCAATCCTCCGGGGTGTAATCAGGGGGAAGCGGGCTGGGGTCAATCCGGTTGCCTGCTGCATCAAACGCATATTGAAAGGCTTGTGTGCCGTGATGACTGCCAATAAGGCGGCCCGCTTTGTCGTAGGTGTACTGTATCCGGGTGCCGAGAGCATCGTCGATTTCGATGAGCCGGGCGAGTGGATCGTATCGGTATTGCTTCCTTTCATGCTCTACGCCGCCGATGTCCAAAATGCGTTCAGAAATATCCCCCAAGGCGTTATAGGCAGTGTCATTGAAGAAGAGCAGTTTTGAGTGGTCCGTACGGACATTACGGCTGATTTCCCGGTGCAGGTCATCGCGCTCAAAGTCGACGGAAAAGCCGGGCAGCCCAATCCCATGTAGATGGCCGGAGCCATAGGTGAGCCATTTGATAGGGGGAAGTTCCCCGTAGGCGCTGCTCCGCATGACACCTAGTTCGTTCACCTCCTGGCGGTATTTCCATTGCCAAACCCGGCCATCCAGGTGCACCTGGGTCTGAGTCTCGCCATGTAGCCGACCCATTTTGTCGTATGTGAATTCGACTTTGCCGCCGAACCCAAAGGCGCTTGTCAGTTGCCCGTTCTTGTCCCTCTCAAAACGCTCGGTCAGTGGCTGGATGTGCCCGTTAGCGGGCAGGTGGCGCGCGGCCAGATTACCTACTTCGTCGTAGTCGTAACGGATCATGGGGCGCGTGGGCAAGCTCTCTTCGGTCTTGTCCGTCAGTTGCCCAAGCAGGTCGTACCGGTAGTGCTGAACTCGGTAATCGAACCCGGTTTCCCTGGTAAGTCTGTCCATGATGTCGTATTCGAAACTGGCGCGTGCACCGTTTTGGTTTTCCAGGGCGATGAGCCTCCCGGCCAGATCGTACTGGTAGCGCAGGTGATGGCCCGCCGCGTTGGTTTCCTCAATGAGTCGACCTTCAGCATCCAGAACAAAACGCTGCCGGGTTCCGTCCGGCGCAACGATTCCGATGAGCCGGTCTTGTGCGTCATATTCGTAGCGGACGGCGCTGCCATCAAGCAGGGTCACGGACAGGAGTTTGCCCGTATGGTCACGCTCAAAGTGTACGCTTTGCCCAAGAGCATCAGTCTCGGTGAGCAGATTGCCCCAAAAGTTGTAGCGGTAGCGGGTGGTTTTGTTCGAGCAATCAGTGTAGGAGATCAGTTTTCCCTCTGGGTTTCGCTCCAGATGTTTGACGCCACCGCGGGCGTCAACGAGCCGCTCAAGCAGATTGGCAGAACCGGTCTGGCTGGGTTCGAGGTACTGGGATGCTTCATGGGTTCCGTCTGGGTGCGCGACACCCGCGATACGGCCCCAAGGGTCGTATTGATAACGGGTAACGCGACCAGAGACATCCATGTATTCGGTGATTTGGCCTAACTCGTCATAGGTGATACGGATGTGACGGTGAGCGGGGTCTTCGATGTCAATGACGCGGCCTTCCCCGTCCCGGAACATCTTTGTTTTGCGCCCCAAGGGGTCTGTGATACTGGTCAAATGCCCGGCAGCATTGTACTCATGAAGGATGAGACTGCCGTCGGCCCGTTGGTACTTCACCGGGCGCTTGAGACCGCCTTCTCCTTCAAAGGTGTAGATTTCTTCCCGTTCAAGACTGTCCAGGATAACGGTACGGTTGTGGCCGGGGCCATCTTCAAAGTAGGTAAAGTGGTAGTCGAGACCGCCTTCGTTGTACTGTTTGAGTACTTTTGCGCCCGGTTCATAGGCTTCGTATTTGTAGCGGTGGAGCACTTTGTCACGGTAGCAGTGGGACACCATCAGGTGATTACGAGTGCTGAATTCGCGGGTCACGATGTTGGCGCGGTTTCGTACCTGGACTAGATCACCCGTGCGTTTATCGTAGTCGTAACGCACCAGGATGATGCCTTTGGCGTCGGGGATGTTCGGCTGTTTGAGGGCGGTCTGCGCGGCTTCGAAGGCTTCGCGCGCGGATTTGCTCAGGGACATGTCGCTACTGGAGATTCCTCCGATGAGTTCGACTTGAAGGAGCCGCCAGCCGGAATCAGCTTGCCAGCCTGCTTGTCCGCGCCAGCCAGGGCCCGTAGCGGACCGCTCCGGATAGAGTTGCAGGTAATGCAGCCGGTAGCGTCGTCCGGCTCCATCGCTGATTTCTTCCAGGAGCAAAGCGGGAGGCGTTTTACCTCGTTTTGCGGGAGACGAAGTGAGCCATTTGTGGTACTGGCTGTTCCCAAGACGGTCGCGCAGTTCGGCAGGAAACCATGCACTCTGCCCAGGAGGCTGGGTGAAACACAGGAAGAGGGATTTGTCGCCAGTCGCGGCAATCACGCAATTGGGGTTGGATGCCCAGTCAGCCGGGACATGCTGCCAAGCCGTTTCCTTGCGCCACGAAGCGCTTTCTCCCCCGCGCAGCAGCCAGATGCTTTCGCTGCTGCTATGCAAGGCTACGCCCGGCAGCAGAGGTTCAGGGAAGGTGATCGTGCGGCCTGAAGCATCGAACAGCAGAGTACGTTTGGCTTGCAGGTCGAGCCGGACATCGCAGGATGCCAAATGCCAGCCATAGCCAAGCACCCCGCAAGCGCCACCGTGTTCCGGGTTGACATAGCTTGAGTAGGTACGTGACCACACCAAGGGCATTGCAGCACTGGGAAGCGCAAAGTCGTTTTCTCCGACCAGCACTTTTGCGCCCAGCGACGGATTGACCGGTTTGCCCTTTTTTATCCCTCCCGGACACACCGAGCAAGCCACCCCCCCAGCACTGCCGATAAGCACCGTCAGCGATCCCTGCACAATAACGCCATTCGCAACGGCGTCGTCAATGCGGGAAGCTGGTTTTCCACTCATGATGCGATCTCCCGTTTCATCTGATCATTTCTCCCCTTTCGGGATAACAAACAATTAATCGCGGTCTGTCCAAATGCTGGCGAAATGCTGGCGACAAAATCATGAGCAATATACATATGCCAAGGAATCGCCTTGGCATGCATCATGAAACCGCCAGCAGGGAGCATTCCATGCCGGCGGCACCCCTCTTCATTCACGAATGAAACGATTTTTTCCGGGAGTGTGAAGAAACGTTCACACTTCGTCCGCTGGCGCGCATGGGCGCAGGCAACGCCATGCTCGATGGGCTGAACGACCACCCTGCCCTGTTACGCCGAGCGCCAACGCAATGGCTGCCGCCTCCTGGGCCAATGGAATACGAGTATCGAATGCCCAAACTCGATGAGATCGTCCTGAGTTTTGCTGGCTGGCGAGACGTGAGTAGTCGCGTGCACCAAGCCATTGCCAGGCTTCACATCGGCGATGAACTGCGTTACATCGCCGACGAAAAGGGCGTGCGGCTGGAAGATGCATCCGGCGTGACCGTCGGGCGTTTATCGAAGAACTTCGAGCCGCCACCGGGCCTGCGCTGCCAAGCGGCTCGGGTGCGCGCCGTACTTGTCTGGCGCAAATCAGACAGCGCGCCCGAGTATCAGGCACAATGCCGCTGCGAGACTTGGGAAGTCGTTCTGCCCGAATTGGTTTTTGCTAACATTCCTGGCATGGGCTTTAAACCATGACAAATCTTTTCTTTGAAAAACCCATCCTCAACTCTCCCTACGCCTATCCATCGCGACACTGGGAGTTGGACAAGAATGGGCAGCCCACGCAGCAAATCATCGAGCGTCGGCGGCGAGCCGAGTTCACGGATGTGTGGCAGATGCAGGATGACTTTGCAGAAAGGGTGCAGGAAGCGTTCGACAAGATGATAGAGCAGGCCACCAACCACTGACGAGGTTGCACTAGCATTTCGCTTAATTGTAAATTAACGGCAAATTTGCAATTTACGGCATCTAAATTTCAACTTCCTGACCATGAAACGCGGCCTTACTGGACATTACCTACCGATCTCGACTGTTGGCGAAACCTGTCGGGCCTTCGTTCCCGCCCCCTTGCCGCCGGAGCCGCCCCTGCAACTAGACGACCGGCTGCACACCCTGGCACAGGATGCCGCCCTGGCGCTGGGCCGTCTGGATGCGCTTTCAGCTCTGCTGCCTGATCCGCAGGTGTTTCTATATTCCTATATCCGCAAGGAAGCGGTGTTGTCCTCGCAGATCGAAGGTACGCAATCTTCGCTGTCCGACCTGTTGCTGTTCGAGGCCGAAGGCAACCCCGGCGTACCGCTGGCCGACGTGCGCGAAGTGTCGAACTACGTCGCTGCGCTGGAGATGGGCATCGTCCGCATGCAGGAAGGCTTGCCGCTCTCATTGCGGCTCATCCGCGAAATTCATGCCGTGTTGTTGCGCGAAGGCCGTGGCGCGAGCAAATCACCCGGCGAATTCC
>Ga0209737_10003887_pt1 | contig 10455 bp, 7 predicted proteins | sample TergutCu122P3_FD_187284 | JGI IMG/M metagenome (GOLD analysis project Ga0209737, IMG submission 187284) | Cubitermes ugandensis P3 segment gut microbial communities from Kakamega Forest, Kenya - Cu122 P3 (SPAdes) (version 2) | ecosystem: Host-associated > Arthropoda: Insects > Digestive system >...
AAAGAAAAATAATCTAAAATCGTAGCTGCAGCTTTTATATATAAATGTTGCTGTAACTTACCGGCAGTTACAAGATTACCCACATTAGAAACCAAATAAACTGCAAGATTTTTCAGAGAACGAGCATCTCGTATTCCGTGTCTAACAATAATATCGCGATTGAGAATATCGTGAAACAATTCGGTTAAAATATCCGTATTATTGCTTTTGATAAATTCCGGGAAACCCCCGGTATTCATATATTTTTGCAACGAATTTTCGTCTGCTTGCAGATTTTTATACCTCAAAAATTCACTGTAGGAAAAAGGATAAAGCTCTCTACTAATATGTCTTCCTGTAAGTTTGGTTCCTAATTCACGACTTAACATTGAGGCATTTGAGCCGGTAACAACCACACGAAAACCTTCGTCAAGCTTCTGACGAACATATAATTCCCATCCATCAATGACCTGAATTTCATCAAAAAACAAAGTTTCACTTTTGGAATTTTCAATGATTGTGTCTAAGATTTCAAAATCAGAAATTTCAAAATTAAACAAACGCGGATCCTCAAAACTTAAAAATAATTTTTTACTTTTATCGGTTTCAAGTATTTGCTGAAGCAGCGTACTTTTCCCACAACGACGAATACCCGTAACTATTAATGCGTGCGACAGTAAAGCAGGTATTTTTGGCAAAATATCTCGCTGTAATCCTGTTCCAAAACGAAACATTTTTTTCTTTTGTGTTTCTATAACTTTTTGTAAAACAACCCGTTGTATCATAATTAATCAAATATTCTTTCGAGTGCAAAGATATATTATTTTTATTACCAACAAAAGATAGTTTTTATTACTAATAAACAAACTTTTTTATTAGTAACAAATAAAATTTATTCAAATTACAAAAACAAAAACTTAACTTTTTAGTTTTTCGTTTGCTTCTATTACTTTTTTCTTCATTGTTTCTTTAAACGCCATCAGTTTGGCGTAGAGCGCGTCGTCTCCGGTTGCAATGATTTGCGCGGCTAAAATTCCGGCGTTGCGGGCGCCGTTGAGCGCTACGGTGGCTACGGGAATTCCTGCCGGCATTTGTAAAATGGAAAGTATTGAATCCCAGCCATCTATAGAAATTGAGGCTTTAATTGGGACGCCAATTACGGGAATTGAAGTACAGGCAGCCACCACGCCGGGCAGATGCGCAGCGCCGCCGGCGCCAGCGATAAATACTTTTATACCGCGTTCTTTTGCCTTTTTCGACAAATCAAGAACCAAATCCGGTGTGCGATGTGCGGATAAAGCGTTATATTCATATTGAATACCCATTTCATCTAAAAATTTACCTGCTTCTTCCATAATCGGAAAGTCGGAAACACTTCCCATAATGATACTTACTAATGGTTTCATAACTAATATTGTTTTGTTTTTTTCTTTAATTACTCCGCAAAATTACATTTTTTTCCAAAACAAACAAGGCTTTGAAAACTTGGCAAACAAATCTCTTCCTTAATTTTTTGGCACAATATTTGCAAATTTGGTTTGTAATAAAATTTTTTGAAGTTATGAAGCAAAAAAGATTTTACAAACACAGGAACTTACAATTTTTTTAAAAAAAATTGTTAAAAAAAGATAGTAACTATCAGAAAGAAATAAGATACATGACAACAGAAAAACCTCCGTAGTGATAATAAAAATGCTTGATAGAATTTTAGAAATTACTGAAAGCAGGCGGATTATTTCCTACGAAAAGCCAAACGAGTAGAAGGAATAAGTTAACAAATAAATTAATAAACAAATAAAATAAAAAAAGATATGAAAAAAATAGTAATAATCACAACATTAATATTAATTGCAGCAATCGTTGCAATCTTTTTCTCATGTAAGAAAGAGAATAAAGATCAATTAGTAGATACTTCAAGACAAAAATTTGCAAAACAAATGCATGAAAGCGCAAAAGTGCATAATGAGGCAATGGAATACGTATTGGAAAGGCTTTTAGAAATCAAATCAGAAAAAAACAAAATTCGTACCGAGGATGAAATGCTAGTAATAGTAGAAAACTTATGCTTAGATTTTGTAAAATCGCATCCTTTTTTTAAATCAGATATAGAAAAAGCTTCCAAAGGTATTAAAATTGCTTTCAATAGCATAAAAAAAAGAAATCAACTTAGATCTGAACGGACTAATCTTTGGTTTAATGAAGATGAACAATTTCTTTCAGAAAGTCAGAAAGAATGGTTAACGCTTGTAAATGAAGTTCTTACCAACAATAACAATATTGAGCAAATATGTAATGAATTAGAACAAATAAAAGTACGTGTTATTAACGAAGGGAGTGAAGATGATTATGCCATTATCATTGCTGTTATTGAACTTGGTAAGGAGTCTCCGAAATATTGGTTTTACAATCAAACCTTTTGGGAAGAATTAGCTTATGAAGATACAGGGGGTGGAATCTGTTATGGATGGTTTAACTGGAATGATTGTGCAGGGGATGATCTAGCAGGTGGAGTTGGTGGTGCTGTTGGTGGTGCTGTTGTGGGTGGTATGGCAGGTGGAGTCGGAGCTGGACCAGGAGCAGCAGCAGGATTTGTAACTGGTGCTGTAGCAGCTTCTGTTACAAATGCAACAAAACAAGTATGGAATAAAATATTTAATTAGTGTTTAATTAATAATACAATATTAAAATTTTAAACATTTAAGAAAATGAAAAGTAAAAAAATTAATAAAAAAGAATTGTTTTTTCTAATAATTATTCCCATATCAATATCTGCATTTCTAATTTTTTCTTTTTTTCCTGTCATAGAAAACTATTGGTTAGAGGTTTTGCTCAAAACTGTGACTATGATAGTTATTAGTTCAATTCTATCGCTAATTATGTACAGGATTAGAACAAGAAAGCAAAAAAATACTTAATTGTATAAGAAAACTTTGTTACAATGGGTGAAAACTTTTAAAGTTAGTAGCCCATTTTATTTTTTAATGAAATATGCACCACGTTAAACATCATCAAAAAAACAAAAAAACAAAAAATTAAAAAATTCTATGCTTTGTTGCAAAAATTTGTGTTTATTTGCAGGCTAAATAATTTTGACAATGAAATTTTTTAAAATACTCCTGTTTTGTATCTGTTTGTTTTCGGTTTTTAACGTTTTTTCACAAGAACAAAAAAACAAAGAGTTTAATCAAAAACTTAAAAAAGAAGCCGTTGAGGTTTTTAGAGACCGATTAATTATTGATATTTTTCATACCCAGTGGATTAAAGTGCCCAAATCGGTAACCAACAAATTTAACCCCGGATTTAATATCGCCGCCCTGTGGGATTTTAAAGCGAATAAAAAAAGTCCCATCTCTTTCGGTTTGGGGCTCGGCTGTACTTACCATACACAGTTTTCAAATGCACAACTAAAATACGACAAAACCACGGGTGTGAACAAATATTATCTTCTTCCCGAAATCATTTCGGGTAAAAGCGATTTGAAACTAAACAGAATCACGTATATCAATTGCAATATTCCCTTAGAATTCAGATACCGCCATTCATGTGGATTCAAGATTACAGCGGGAGTGCGTTTAGGGTTGGTGGCAGAAATATCGCAACGTTATAAAGGAAAAAATATAGAAGGAAACGGAAATACCGAAAACTATAAATATTTCTTAAAAACCGGTCGCCAAAACATTAATTTTGATGTTTATGCACGCTGCGGCTGGAAATTTGTTGCCATTTATTATTCGTATCAGGTAAATAAACTTTTCACAGATGGCAAAGGTCCGGCAATAAACCCCATGTCCATGGGAATTTCATTGTCGTTGTTTTAAGGTTTTTTATAAAACATATTCTTTTTTTCTATCGCTTTTTTTAGCTCACTTGTCGTAATGGCGCTGCGTGGAAGATTGTTCATCGCTTTGTCCGTAACGAGCATATCTCCCAAATGTCTGGTTGTTACGATGGTGTTTTCAAAAACAAAACCATAGTTTACGTGGTCTCCAACAATGTGGGGGTACCGGCTCGTGGTGTCGCAAAATTCGTATCCCATACCATAATCCGAAACAGGATTTTGCACCGCAAAACAGTTTTTCATTAATGTAGGAACAATGTCGTAATGTGTGGTAATATGAGCAAAACGTTCCCCCTGTTTCATATTTGGGATGCACACAATCAATGGCACATGAATTTGCCACCGAGAAAAATTACTGCCATGCCCCCAATAATTTTTACCATTTTCGTTAAATTCCTGTCCGTGGTCACCGGTAATTATTACTATCGTATTCTCCATTAAACCAATATTTTGTATGTATTTCAACAAAATTTTTATCTGTTGGTCGGTTTGATAAACACAACTCCGGTAAAGATTAAAAAAGGGCACAGGGTCTGTGTTGTTGTTGAGCGCCAAGTAATTGGCTTCTGTCCACGAGGGCTGAAATTTCAAGTACTCTTTGGGCAGAGAAATAGAGTGTGGCAAATCATAAAAAACAAAAGTAAAAAAAGGATTTTCTCTCTTTTGTCTGCCAATGAAATCCATAGCCATCTGTGTAATGGTTTTGTCCCTCTCAAGCGCTGTTTTTCCACTTGTTCTTGAATGAACATGGGGCGTTTTTTTGAAAATGGTTTCAAAAGGATTTCCCTGAAGCGGACCACCCGGAAATACCTGAATATCATAATTTTGCTGCAAAAGAATGTCTATAAAAACAGGCGTTGTTTTTGTGGCGATAAAATCGGTTTCATAAGTGTAAGACAATCCGTAAAAAAACCCAAAAATGCTGCCCCTTGTGCCGTTACTGGAGCTCAGGTGGTTTGTAAAATATTGATTCTGTGAGGCATAATTATACAAAAAAGGCATCGTAATATTGTCGAAAGAGCTTGGATTCCAAGAATCTATGGCAATAAACAGGATATTGTAGTTTTTTGCAGAATCCCCAATCTGTATCGGATGTACCGGATAGGCAATATCTGAAGATGAACAATGAGTAGCTAAAACGTCAATTTCCTCTTTATAAACCACTCCCATTTTTTTTAACAACCCATTCATGGTCAGCGGAAAATAGTAGGGCAACACCGTTCCTGCCCGCTGAATGCCGGTTTGACGAACAGCCGAAGCAACAGCATGAGAAATGTGAGAAAACAGCATACACAATATCAAAACACCACAAATAATAAGTATCGTTTTTTTTCTTGGTCGCAGACTATATCTTTTTGCAAGCCAAAGAATTAAACTATATGGAATAACAACCGCAACCAGAATCAGCAATCCAAACTTTAGATATAATTTAACATCAAACACAAAAATTTCATTTCCACCATTAAAAACCATTTCCAAAACAAAACCATTGATATGAAAACGATAGAGGTTAAATACCAAACCATCAATAATTAAGATAATTTGACAAAGGGTTGCCATCGTCAAAAAAACAGCAACCGGTATTTTAAGATTTTTAAATGCGAAAGCAAGGGGAACAAAAAAGATTAAGTACAAAATAAAAGTAACCAAAGCGGCGTGCCCCAGAGCAGCCGGAATATAAAACAGCCATGAGAGCCCATCCGTTTCGATATAACTTCGTAATAAATTGATTATAAAAACGGAAGCCATCAACAAGGTGGCGCCTAAAAAGAGAAAAAAGCCGAATCTGGCAGGAGTAAATTTATTGGTCTCCACGTTTTTTTCCTGTAATGAGGTTTATCCAATTACCGTTGTCATCGCAGATATAGGTCGGTTTAATTTCTATTACGGGCACGCCGTTTTCGCAATCGGTTAGGTCTTTGTTCTTGGCTTTCAAAATACTATCCCCTTCTACATATATTCCGCATTTGTCATATAATGCAGTGAAGATGTCATTATGCTGTGGCAGAGGATTACCATAAAGGGTCCAAAATTCATCGACAGTAAGAACGTGTGCACTTACACTGTCCAAAAAGGCAGCACCTTGAAGCCAACCATTGAACTTGCCTTTGTACATGCTGCTGACAGTTCCAAGTTCATTCATTATTATATAAGCCAATGGACGGACATCAGGACCATAGACTTGGTTCAGCAGAGAATCAGCCACTTGCACCGCAATTCGTTCCAATTCGCACGGATCAGCCTTGGATGATTTTTGCATTTCTGTTGGGTTATTCAAATACTGTTTTTCCCCCGGAGTACAATCTTGTACTTTTTTACAGCCGAGAAAAGTTATGGCTGTTGCTAACAGTGCTAAAAAGAGATAGTTAAAATTTTTCATAGAGACTTTTTTTTATTAATTGGGTTGCAAAATAACATAAATTTTTTATTACGCGGGGGCGGACGGAAATGACATAGCACGAAATTCCTCACTCCGCTCCGCTGTGTTGACCATGAAAAGTTTACATAATGTTTTGATTTTTAACAACAACGAGATTCCTCACTGCGTTCGGAATGACGGGCGTTGCGGGGGGCAAAAGTGGCGGCGACGGTATTGCCCGCCGATTGCTACTACCCGTGTGTCGCCGCCGCTTCTTCTCCCCATTTTGAGAGAATGGCGGTCATTCCGACGGAGCGGAGCGGAGGAGGAATCTCGTTGTTATTAAAAAACAAGCACTTACATATTTTAGTTATTTTTTCTATCTTTCTATTTATTCTGCATAAAACAAATCATCTAATATAATCTCATTTTGAATATTGCCCCAATACTCGTTGTGCTTTACTCCATAAGTTGTTAACACAGTGATATGTACAGTTTTTTTAGTGTGGCTTTCTTCGATAAAAGTTTCGCGTTTATTACGTAAATTTTCATCATAATTTTTTTTGATTAAAAATTCACGGTTTGTATATTTCATTTCACAGAGATTTATAATATTATCGTTCCTATCAATAAGTAAATCAATCTGTGCACCGTTTTCTGCATTTTTGCTTCGCCAACCGGAAATATAAGAGATCACCCCATTAATACCCAACTTTCTTTTAATCTGAAAAATATGAGTTTGGCACAACAATTCAAACGAATAACCCGCCCATACTTTTCGCGTTGTGTTGTCAATTAAAGCACTCCAGTAATTACTGTTAGTGCCCTTTTTATTTTTTACAAAATTGAGATAAAACAATGAATAAAAGTCAATTAATTGATAAAATTGATGCTTCTTTTTTGTAGCAAAATTGTTATTAATTGAAATAAATCCGCAAAGTTCTAACTCTTCAAGCATTGTTGTTAAACCGCCGCCGTTTGAAATTCCCGAAAACTCCGTTATTTCATCACGGGTTAGCCCTTTTCTTTTTCGGGCTAATACTTCAATGATTTTCATGTATTTTTCAGGTGATTTGAAGAGCGATGCGTATAATTTGGAATACTCTTCCTGCAAAATAGCATTTTTATTAAATAGTAGATTATCAATATTTTGTGAAAGACTCAAAGATTTTTCCAACAGTTCTAAATAATACGGTATTCCTCCAAAAACCATATAACATTCAGCAATTTGAAAGCGAGACATTACAATTTTTTTTGATTTCAAAAACAGTTCTGTTTCATGCAACGTGAAAGGCAATAAACATATTTGACGTGTTACCCGATTATGCAGCCCCCCACGATTTTTAATAATTTTATTCAGAATCCACGATGTGGCTGAACCGCAAACGATTAAAAAAATCTCTTTTTGTGAAGAGGCGTATGTATTCCAAAAGTATTCAAATGCAGACAGAAATCCCGATTTGGCATTATCCAACCAGGGCAACTCGTCAATAAAAATCACTTTTTTGCCTTTGGTTTTAACCTTTCGTAAATATTGTTCTAACTGTACGAAGGCACTTTGCCAATCTTCAACAATAGGATTTTCTGTCTTGCTGTATTTATTTAAAGCAGACGTAAAATTAAACAGTTGTTGTTTTTTGCTTGCATTTTCAGCACCGGAAAAATAGAAAGTAAAATTATCATTAAAAAACTCTTTTATCAAAAACGTTTTTCCTACCCTACGTCTGCCATAAATTGCAAGCAATTCAGATTTATCAGAATTCACAAATTCTGTTAACTTTTTTATTTCTGATTTTCTGCCAATTATATTATTCATAATAAAAATATTTTTCGCTGCAAATATAAAAAAAATACAGATTCAGCGGAATATATTAAAATTATTTGCTGAAATATTATTGTTTTATTCCCTTTCAGCACAAAAAAAGTATCACCCCTTTGGTGCGATGAAATTAAAAAATTTATATAATTTTGGGCAAATTTAGTACTTAACCACCCAATTTGTCCAACACATATATAAAATCATGATTAATAGACATTTAAAAGAAAAAATTTTTGAACTTAGAAACTTTAGTATAGAAAATTGTATGCATTAGAAAATATTAGTATATAGAACATTCTAAAAATTATTTATATGAAAAAATTTACCCTTTTCCTCTCCCTGATTTTATCAGTTTTAATTACAAAAGCCGACGAAGGTATGTGGCTTTTGTCGCTCATTAACAAAAATTATTCAACAATGAAAGAAATGGGTTTAACCCTTTCTGTTGAAGAGATTTACAGCATCAATAATGCTTCGATGAAAGATGCCGTGGTTCAGTTTGGTGGCGGATGTACCGCCGAAATTATTTCCGATAAAGGGTTGTTATTAACCAACCACCACTGCGGGTACAATGCGGTACAAGCACTTTCCACACCACAAAACAATATTCTCGCCAATGGTTTTTGGGCTAAAACGAATGCCGACGAACTTCCCTGCGAAGGACTAACTGTTATGTTTTTCATTCGTATGGAGGAAGTTACAGATTTTGTGCTGTCTGATTTAAATGATAATATTTCGGAACAGAAGCGTAAAGAAACCATTAATGAACGCATAAAAGAATTAGAGAAAACACACAACGAGAATGGCAAATATTCTATACGTATTGCAAATATGTTCCATGGAAATGCGTATTATATGTTTGTTTATCAAATATATAAAGATGTGCGCTTGGTGGGCGTTCCGCCGGAAAGTTTAGGTAAATTTGGCGGTGAAACCGACAATTGGACGTGGCCCCGCCACACAGCAGATTTTTCATTATTCCGTATTTATACGGATAAAGAAGGTAATCCCGCGACTTATTCCGAAGAGAATATTCCCTTGGTACCCAAATGGTTTCTCCCCGTTTCTACTTCCGGAATAAAAGAGGGAGATTTCGCCATGATTATAGGTTTTCCGGGTTCAACAGACAGATTTTTAACCTCTTACGGAGTTAAAATGGCGATTGAAGAAAAAAATCCAACCATTGTGAAAGTAAGAGACACAAAACTCGTTTCTTGGAGGGCATTTAGAACCGCCGACCCCGTAATTGATTTACAATATGCTTCAAAATATGCCGGAATTTCTAATTATAGGAAATACTATATTGGTCAAACCCAGCAACTTAAAAGCAATCAAGTGTTTGACAAAAAAAAGCAAATTGAAAAAGAGTTTCAAAATTGGGTCAACAAAACAAACAAAAAAGAGTATGCCCACGTACTTTCAGATATAGAAAACGCTTATAATGAGATTTCTAAACTCGAAAAGTTTAATGTTTTATACCAACAGGCAATTTTTTCAGGACCCGAAATTTTTACAATAGCAGGTCATTTTAATTCTATTTTTGAATTATTATTAAACCAAGAAAAAAATACCATCTCCGATGCTGAGAAGAAACAATTGGAAACCCGATTAACTTCCTTAAAATCAAGAATAGAAAATTTATTCAAGAACTATAATATAAATGTAGATAAAGCTACATCCACCAAATTGTTTGAACTTTTTTATAACGAAACCACACCCGAACAACGTCCAAAAATGTTTAACGATGCTGTTAAAAAATATAAAAATGATTTTACAAAACTTACAGAGAATCTGTTTAAAAACACCATATTTACAGACAAAAACCAGCTCGAAAAGTTCTTAAAAAATCCTAATACGAAAGATTTAAACAAAGATTTGGCATATAAATGGTATGAGAACTTTTTAGAGTTGTATCACCAATCAAGAGAGCCCTTAATCATTCAAAATGAAATTTTAAACAAAGCCAATCGTTTGTTTATTAGAGGATTAATGGAAATGAAACCTGAAAAACTATACGCTCCGAATGCCAACAGTCAAATTCGTTTGACGTACGGAAAAGTGGGCGGTTATCCTATAAAAGACGGACTCACAGCCAATTTCTATACCACACTTGATGGCGTAATGGCAAAAGAAGATGCCACCAGCAGAGAATTTAAGATTCCGGAAAAATTCAAAATGTTGCATCAAAACAAAGATTATGAGCAATATGCAGAAAACGGACGATTGCACGTTTGTTTTTTAACCGATAACGATATCACCGGAGGCAATTCCGGGTCGCCGGTTATTAATGGCAAAGGCGAACTTATCGGCTGTGCCTTTGATGGAAACTGGGAGGCAATGAGTGGCGATATTTTCTTTGAACCCGTTTTACAACGATGTATCAATGTGGATATTAGATACATTTTGTTTATCATTGATAAATTTGGCGAAGCAAAACATTTGATTGAGGAAATGAAAATA
>Ga0209737_10003888_pt1 | contig 10455 bp, 8 predicted proteins | sample TergutCu122P3_FD_187284 | JGI IMG/M metagenome (GOLD analysis project Ga0209737, IMG submission 187284) | Cubitermes ugandensis P3 segment gut microbial communities from Kakamega Forest, Kenya - Cu122 P3 (SPAdes) (version 2) | ecosystem: Host-associated > Arthropoda: Insects > Digestive system >...
CATTCGATCTACACGGGACAGGCTCGGCGATACTTCCCGCTGCCGGACTACGATTTGAACGAACCCAATGCGGTTAAGCTGACAATCTATGGTGGCGTGGTAGACCTTGCCTACAGTCGCTTGCTGATTCAGAAGACCGACCTTACCTTGGTGGATGTGCTGGCACTGGATCGTGTACAGAAGAAGTTGTCCATCCCGGACGAGACTGCTGCCGTTTTGCGGCGTAGCGGTCTGATCGAGGGCCGCAAACCCAACTACCACGTATCTGCTGCTGTAGCTGAGGCAACGGCGAACAAGGCCGACTATATTCGCACTCGGGCGCAAGACGATGAGTTCTACGCCAAGTTGCTGACCGACTATCTGGAAAAGTTTGGTCAGGCGAATCGTGCCGAGATCAATAAGCTGTTGATGGATAAACTCAGCGACGCATTGGATGGCGAGCAGAAATACAATAAGATCAGCAATTTACTAGGTAAGCTTCGCCGTCGCAGGACGATTGAAAACGTCGGCTCAGACACAGCTCCCTGTTGGCAACTCATGGTAAAAATATTAGAGGCTGGCGCGAAAAATTAGAGACTGCCGAGAGGTTTATGAGAAAATACTATAAACATCAACATGTTAGATCTCTCTGCAAACGAGACTTACAGAGAGATTCTCATGAGCATGGAGAGCAAGGCAAATGCGTGCTGTGAATATCAGGGTCGGAGGAACGCCTGGTCATGAGTTCCCGACATGGGCTTATCCAAACGGAATAAGTCTTGGCTACTTTTCGGTTCCCTCTTATCCATGTTTTGTGACGGGAAAGGACGACACGGGAAATAGCATATCAGAAAGATTCGATGTATTGCGATTTGGAGTTCTGTGTAATGACGGAAGAACACCGAAGGTTGTAGGTTTGGCCAATTATCAGGTACACGTGATAAAAGCATGGATTGGCAGCTACAGAGTACATAGTGCAAGCTCAAATGAGAACGGAGCGTGGCAAGTTTATGACAACTTTCTGATTCATGATGGGCCGGACAACATAACTGAAGTATTTGCAACCATTGGTTGTATTGAGATTACCGGGCCACAAGGTTTCAATAAATTTAACGACCTGATTATAAGACTGTCAGGACCGAAAGCGGCTTCTCGTGAGGCACAACTCGTGGAAATTGGCCGAGCCAAATCTCTACAGATTACATACGAGGCTGCTCAACGTCCTCCTTTGAAAAGAAGGTAAAACAGGAGGCTTGGTTAGTGCTATGAGAACAGTATTGTTTGCTTTCTTGCTGGGCTTGTTTTGCAGGGACGTCTTAGCATTGCCCGATACGGAGCCATCCGAAATTGTCCGCAGCGCAATTATTGAAAAATTACTTGATGGTTGCGATACAAAGCTGAAACAGGAAACCCCTGTTGATGTGGCATTTGTCAGAGAAATTGCTCCTGGACGCCTTGGATCCAATATCGTGAATTCTGCCTCCAAGATTGCGGGGATGGTGTTTGAGTTTGAATCATCGGGGCATGACAAGCATCGATACTTGTCTCGTGTAGTAGTATGGGTTTTTTCCTATAATGATAATAAGTCAGCCCTTCGGAATGCAAAATCCATCAAAAGTTTCTGTAAAGATGTCGGCTGCTTCAAATCGAAAATATTGACTATTTTTTCATACACAGTCGTAGCAAATAAAGTAGTGGTAATTTTTACGGAAAATTCCGGAAATGAAAGTGTTGTCGCTTTCGTTGATTCTGCGCCGAAACTCTTTAGTGAATAAAAAAGCGACATTGCTGCCCAGTCATCATAGGCTTCTTCAAATCGCATCTTCCGTATCTCCTGTAGCAACCCTGTCCGCCTCATCCCGCACCTCCTTGGATACAGCGCGTAGCTCGGATAAGCGATGGACTCGTAGGTCGGATAAGGCCGAAGGCCGCAATCCGACGGTCGTTTTCTCTGACGCGGAGCGTCACTAGCTTTATATAACAAGTAGCTGTGTGTAGGCGGAGAAGTATCGTTCACGAATTGTCCGAAATATGTATATAATTAACGGACAAGGAGTCCGCCATGCTTGACCCAACCCTCTTCATCAAATCGCAAGTGATGCGCCGCATCGGTGACGCCCACGCCTTCAAGGTGTGGACGCCGGTGGATTTCCTCGACCTTGGAAGCCGAGACGCCGTGGACAAGGCGCTTCAGCGTTTGGCCGCTAACGGTAATTTGCGTCGCATCAGCCGTGGGCTGTACGACCAACCCCGGATAAACACTCTAACTAGGCAAAACGCCGTTCCCGACTACCACAGCGTAATTGAGGCCGTCGGCAGGCGCGATCAGGTGAGGCTGTTGATCGACGGAATGAGCGCAGCCAACGACCTGGGTTTGACCCATGCAGTACCGGGGCGGGTCGTCGTCCATACCGATGGGCGGTTGCAGCCTATTCAGTTGGGTCAGTTGTCGATTCAGTTCAAATTGACTGCACCAAGCAAACTTTATTGGGCAGGACGCCCCGCCATGCGGATCGTGCAATCCCTTTATTGGTTGCGTGACGTACTGAAAACAAATACGGAAATCGACCGCGACATGATCCTCGCCAAACTCACCCGAATATTGCGGGATTCACAGCAAGGGGTAGCCATCTGCGACGACTTGGCCGACGGGCTGCACACTGTACCGGCATGGATGCAGCGGTGGATTCGGGAACTGCTTGCTGGAGCCAGACAAAGCCGTGACGGAGGTTTGGAATGACGTTCCTCGACATCATCGCCGCCCCTCCCGACGACCGGCGAAACCTGTTCCTGACAACGGCTATCCGGCTAGGGACTTCCCTCCAGAACATCGAGAAGGATTTTTGGGTCACTTGGACGCTGTCGTTGTTGTTCAACGGTCGTACAGAAAACGAGCCGCGATTGCTTTTCAAGGGAGGCACTTCTCTTTCCAAGGCTTATGGCTTGATTTCCCGGTTTTCAGAAGACATCGACATCACCGTGTTTCGGCAGGATATTGGGCAAAGTGTTGATGTGGCTGACCTGGAAGGTCTTTCCGGCAAGCAGCAGCGGCTTAGGCTTGAGCGAATCAGGCAGGCATGCCGAAGCTACATTCAGGGGAGTTTGTTGGAGCGATTGAATAGCCAGATTGAAGCGGTTTTCCGCAAAGGAGGTCTTAATGTTTCCGTACCGCCTGTCTTCCCTGACCCCGACGACCCGGACGGGCAAACACTGCTAATCCGTTACCCTGCGGTCACTGTTGAAGAGAATGACTATATCAACCCAGCCGTCAAGATCGAGGCGGGTGCCAAGTCGGCGCTTGACCCTCATCGCCCTGTTTTGATTCGCCCCTATGTTGCTGACGATGTGAAAGCGTTTGATCTTAACGTTCCGAACGTTACCACGATTGATGCCGAGCGAACCTTCTGGGATAAAGCCGTTATTTTGCATGGGCTACGGCAGTGGTATGACAATCGGGGTGTGCTGCGTCAACAAGGCCACCGCGTTTCCCGGCACTACTACGACCTCCACATGCTGTTGCGCACGCCAACAGGCCAGCAAGCTGCGACGAACCACTCATTGGCGCTCGATTGTGCGCGCCATGCACGCATGTTTTTCAATAGTGCGGATCTTGGCTTGGCACATGCACGCCCAGGCTTCTTCAAAATCACGCCCTCATCCGGGATGGTCGATGCGCTCAGGCGTGATTACCAAGCCATGCAGGGGATGATCTTTGGTGAAGTACCGTCATTTGATGACGTACTTGGATCTGTGCAGCGATTGGAAGGCGCTATCAACTATATGGATTGATTGAGGGCGCTTTCCCGTTTTGTATGAACGCCTTCCCCCGCAAGCGGGGGAAGGCGTTCATTCTAGGGTTCAATCGTCAGCGCAAAGATCCTCGTCAGGTAGCAGGCACTCGGGTAATCCGCTGCCTGCTGCTCCGCCACGTGTCAGGGTGGCGCCTGGTCCAGCAGAGGCGACGATCTGGCCGCGTGGCAGCAGAACCCAGAGTTGGCCGCGCTGCTTCATGCGGCGCGCTTGCTGTGCAGCCTGCTTCCCATTGCCGAAAAAGTAGTCAGCCCGCACCGCGCCGCGAATGGCGCCGCCCGTGTCCTGGGCAACCGTCAGTTGCCGCAGCGGCTTATCCTTGCCGGGCAACCGGGTGGAAACAAACACTGGGTATCCAAGCGGCGTGCTGCGCGGATCGACCGCAATCGAACGCCCCGGCTGTAGCACTACGCCCAAGGCGCCTATCGGACCGGCAACATTGGCAGTGATTTCATTGAAGAACACATAACTCGGGTCGGTGATGCCGGAACCGGCTACGCCAGCGATGCTCTGTCCAGGTACCGCGACCGGTCCACTCTTGGCCGGCAGCGCGAGCTTGAAGCCGCGCACCCGTACTTCGGCGGCGTTCGCGTCCTCTTCACCCTCATCGTCATCGTCGACTTCGAGTTCAATCTCGCCACCGCGCGTGCGCATCTTGTTGGCGTTCGCAGCCAGCATCGGACGGAACGGATGACCATTCTGTTCGGCATAGCCCAAACGGATGACGGCGCCATCGGGTAGACGGATTCGGCCTGATCCCTGGATCTGCATTTCATAGAGCGCCGCCGCGCTGCTGACGAACGCCAGCACGCGCGCGTTGGGCGCGCCGCGAGTCTCGATTTCCTGGCGCGTGTAGTAAGGCAGCAGACGCCGACCTTCAATGCGCAGGCGCACCCTGCGTTCTGATGAGACGCTCAAGATTTGCGCGAGATCGAGCTCATACACGCCCTCGCCGCTGACCGGGCCTGTCTGTATCTTCACCTCGCGTCCCTGCACCCGTGCGGCGACAACACCTTTGCGAGTCGGGAGCTTGTTTATGTTGTTTATGTTGAGGAAGAGCATGTCGCTCGGCTGCCCATAGACCGGATAGATGAAGGGCGGCTGATATTTGCGGCTACCTGCAATCTCAGGCTCGAAGTAACCCGTGATTACGCCCACGGCGCGGCGGTCGTCATCGCGGATCTGATAGGCCGCAAACTCGCGCTCGAAGAAGCTTCGGATTGCCGTGCTGCTGTTTCCATCGACCTTGCGCGCGGAGTCGCAGATCTGACGCCATGCTGCGTCGCGTTTGCTGAGAATCTGGCAACTTGAAAGGAAGGGCTGCCAACTCTGCGAAAAATTGTCTTGCCGCCAGCCTGGCACAGACTCGAACTCGGATAGGGTGTAGGTCGCCCTCTCTGTGGCGAAGGTGCGCGTCTGTCCCGCAATGCTGGCGTTCAGTACCGGCGGCGGGGTCGGCTGAACAGACGCTTCGGCTGGCGGAGCAGAATCCGCCTCGGTGGCCGGCTGTTCGGGGGGCGATATGATGCATCCTGCTAAAAGCGCCGATACCAGTGCGCTCAGTAGAAAAGAAGGCGTTTTCATGATGCGGTTTCCTTTGGCTAATGTTCTCATGATGTGTTTCTTCGTATTATCGTATTACCTTTCTATTATATCAAACATACCTACGCCATAGACATCCTGACAAGGCGTGTTCTGGTGGCATGCCGGTTCACCCAGTAACGGGGTTGGGCCGCTGCCGCGCGTGGCTTCGAGCGCGGTCAGTACCGAGAGCGGAAACTTGGAAAAAACATCCACGCGGCGCAAACCGGTGTTGCCGAAATCTCGCTCGTGCTCGCTCACAAGTACTGCGAAGCGGTTGATGCCGGGAGGCCCCGCCGCTTGCAGCGGCCAGGAAGCGCGCGGCAGCGTAAGCGGCTGGTTTGGGGCAATCCTGTTGTGTCCATCCAACAGGTTTGGAAAGAGCAGCGTCAACTCGTCATCGCTCGACAGCATATAGACGTAGACGTAGCCCGCACGGTTGGAGCGAATTTCGAAGCTGAGCTCATCCTGGCCCACGCGCACGTCCTGCTTGCGTGGTTTCGCGCTCACGTCGAACCCGCTTGTGGCGCCGTGGGCCAATGCGGCCAGGGATTCAGCCGGAGTGCGCGGCGGCGGCGGTGGCGGCGGCGGCTCGTCGGGCGGGCTGGGCGGCTCGGGAACAGATACTTCCACTGGCGGTGATACTTCCGCTGGCGGCGGAGGGGGGGGCGCCGGGGGTTCTTCGCGCTTCCATATCCAGTTGCCGAAACCGGCTGCAAGTGCAAGCAGCGCTAGCACGGTTATCATTGCCGTGTAGTGCCTGTTTTTCGGGCCGTCCGGGTTGGGCGATCTGTTTTTGTCGCTGTCCTTTTCGCTGCCGAATGAGGAGGTCGGCTCGGGATTTTGGACCGTGGTTGCGGCGCCTTCGCTCAGACCGAGCCGCGCGCGAAATTCTGCTATCGATTGCGGACGCTCTTTGGGCTGTACCGCCAGACCGGTATCGATTGCCGTTAGCAGTTGCTTGCTGAATCGTTGTAGAAGCTGCTCATTGGCGGCCAGCGGCGCGTAGCTGTCGGCCAGCAGGCGCGAGACCGAGGGCGGCGGCGTTTCGCCGGTAATGGCAACGTGCAGCACTGCCGCCAGCGCGTAAATGTCGGTCCACGCGCCTTGCCGTATATCGGGCGTTTCCGCGTATTGCTCGATGGGCGCATAGCCGGGCTTGAGAATCGCCGTCATGGCCTGCGTCTTGTTGGTGATGACGCGCCGCGCCGCGCCAAAATCCAACAGCACCGGGCGACCCGAGCCTTCGAGCAGAAGGATGTTGTCGGGCGCGATGTCGCGGTGGAAGCAGTTGGCGCGATGCATCACCGCGATGCCCTGCGTGAGGTCATCGATGATCGACAACAGCAGAGCCTCATGCACGCGGCCTGGCATGGCGGTGAGCGCCTGCTTCAAAGTTGGGCCACGGTAGTACGGCATCACCATGTAGGTGGTCCCGCGCTCCTGCCAGAAGCGGTAAACCTTCAACAGGGAAGGGTGATCGAACTGCGCCAGCAGACGCGCCTCGTTGATGAAGCTGCCCATGCCCAACTCGAACGTTTCGCGGAAGAACTGCGAAAGCGGCCGCACCGTGCCGTCCTGTTGGCGCACGGAAAGCAAGGCTGGCAGGTATTCCTTGATCGCTACCGTGCGTTCGAGGGCATGATCGCGCGCCTCATAGACTATGCCAAAGCCGCCCTGGCCAATGAGCGCAGTGATCTCGAACTCGGCCAAGCGAGTGCCCGCCGGTAGCGCCATGCCATTGCCGCCCGTGTTCTTGTCGGTATCGTCGAGCGACACTGGCGCAGCGATCGTGATGACATTGCTGGATGCGTCTGATGCGCTGACTAAGCGGGTATGGTCATCGTCACTGGTTCGCTGCTCAGGCACGACGTCGTTCATGGTAACAGCTCCAGCGGCTCCTCATTTTGCGCGAAACCAAACAGTGCGCCGAACTGCGCGCTGTCCTGTTGCACTGGCAGCAGGGTGCGCGCCAGCCCGAAGCTGCGCGCAAGTCCGCCGCCCATCACACGGTCAATCATAAAACATTGAATAAAAACAAGCATCCTGTCGAACGAGGAAGAAGCAAATATAATAACGGATGACAACGGTTGCCTGGCTTATGACGTAGGCTGCAAGTTGTATTGAAAATGGGACGTTTTTTTTTCTCCAGTAGCGTTAAAGAAGTTGTGGCGGTAGCATCGAGAAAGTCAGTTCGCCAACAAAGAAAAGTTCGGACGCGAGCAGCAATGCCTCGCACTGAGGGGGAATAATAGATGCAAGTCTCAGCAAAGTCAGCATGGACGCCGTTCATGCGCTTCATCCAGAAGGGTGTTCCGGTCATGGCGGGGGTGTTAGTGTCGTTTGCGCCGCACGGCGCATTGGCGCAACCAACCGATGTCGAAACGGTGGCAAGGCGTCAGTCGCAGGCGCGACTGGCCGACACCGATACCATTCTCGATCTGACCGCCGACGGTGCGGCGCTCTACATGCGGGATTCGGTCAAGCTTTCCGGCTACCAGTATTGCAGCCAGTCGATAGCGCTTGCCGATGCGGGCGAGTTCCGCCGGGGCGTTCGCGCCGCCAGTAAAGCGCTGCATCTGGCCCAGCGCACCAATGATCCCAACCTGCGCGCAATGGCCAACCGCGATCTGGCCATTGCCTACAGCTACGTGGGTCAGTTTGAAAAGGCGATCGGGTTTGCGCGCGAGGCGTTGAGTCTCTCTGTTCGTGATCCCAAAGTCATCGCTGGCCCCGCCAACAAAGTAATCGGCGACGTGCAGATGCGTCGCGGCGATTATGCGGGCGCTATTGCCACCTACGAAGTCGCGCTGGAGAACAGCTCTGGGCAATACGCGCCACTGGTGCAGGTGTCGCTCGCCAATGCGCTGATCCAGTCGGGCAGCGCGTCGGAAATCGAACGTGCGGAGCAAATTCTCGGCGCCCTCGAGACACCCCGGGACTCGGCCCTCAACGTACAACTGGAGCGCACGCGGGGAGGGTTGCTGCTTGCACAGAACAAGCCGCAGGAGGCGCGTGAAGCCTACCTGCGGCTGAACGCGCGAAGCGGCAAAGGCAGCGACGGTGGCTACACCAGCCTTTGGGCGTGGGATGGCGTCGCGCGCGCGGAGTTGGCGATGGGCGACAAGCAGAGCGCAGTCAAATCGTTGTCGCGCGCGCTTGACAACATCGATACGGTGCGAGCGCGCTTTCGCAGCGAAGAATTCAAGATGGGGCTCTTCTCCGACCTGCAAGACGTGTTCGATCGCGGGGTCAGCCTCCACAGCGAATTGGGCGATGCGGTCCGTGCGTTCGAACTGAGCGAACGCAGCCGCGCGCGCGCGCTGCTCGACTCGGTGCGTGAGCGCGCTCCGCTCGATGGCAACATCGACACCGTCGACCTGCCTACGCTACAGCGCACGCTGGCGCCCGACGAGCGCGTGGTGCAGTTTCACGCCTTGCCCGACCGGTTGATCGTGTGGCTGGTCAGCCCCGAGGGCATCAAATCGAAAAGCATCAATGTCAAGCGCAGCGATCTCGATGAACTGGTCGAGACCTTCCGCAACACCGTCGTGCGGGGGCGGCGCACTGCCATTGCCAATGCCGACAAGCTGGGTGCCGCGCTGATCGAACCGCTGGGCCTGACCGAAGGCCAACGGCTGATCATGGTGCCGCACGGGCCGTTGCACTACCTGCCATTTCAGGCGCTACGCGTCAAAGGGCGCTACCTGATCGAGATGCACCCGATCTCGGTGGCCCCCTCGGCGAGTGTGGCCACGTATCTGGCACGGCGCACGCTGCGTGCGGATGCGAAGTTGGCCGTCTTTGGCAACCCGCTCATCGCCGAGAAGTACAACCTGCCCGGTGCCGAGACCGAAGCCAAGCGGATTGCGCAGTTCTTTCCGCGCAGCCAGCTCTACATGGGCGCGCAGGCCACCAAATCGCAATTCCGCGAAGTGATGGGCGGCATGCCGATCGTACACGTTGCCGCGCACGCCGAGGCAGACCAGATCGATCCGCTGTACTCGCGCATCCTGCTGGCCAACCAGGGTAACCGTCCTGATTTTCTCGAAGCGCACGAAATCCTCTCCATGCAGATGCGGGGCACCGCGCTGGTGACGCTATCGACCTGTGAATCGGGCCTGGGCCGGGTTGCGGGTGGCGATGAAGTGCTCGGTTTTCCGCGCGTCTTCCTTTCGGCGGGCGTTTCCGCGCTGATCGCTTCACTGTGGCCGGTTTCAGATGACGCAACCGAAGCGCTGATGAGCACGCTCTACCGCGAACTCGTCGCCGGCAACGACCTTCAACGCGCCATGCAGACAGGCCAGATCGCCGTGCTGCGCCAGCCGAAAACCGCGCATCCTTTTTTCTGGGCGCCCTTCAACCTGATCGGCGACTGGCGTCTGACAGTTTCTTCCGGGCAATGAGATAAACAGAATGCATACACATACTCGTCCCTCCGCCCTTGTGGCGCTACTCATTCTATCGGCTGCTGCCGCCACCTCGCAGGCGCAGGTCAATCTTGCCCCTACGCAGAGGGGGTGCACCGATTGTGCTTCCCCCGTGACGCCGATCATCGCGCCCGCGCAGGCCATGCCTGCCGCGCCTGCTGCCCCGGAGTCCAGCTTTCGCCTCAATGGCGTGTCCCTGAAGGGGGTGCAGGCGCTCGATGAGAGCGAGCTTCATGCGCTTGCCGCACGCTACCTGAACCGTGACGTGACGCTCTCCGATCTCGAAGCGCTCGCGCAAAGTATCAGCGAGAAGTACCGTGAACACGGCTACTTTCTCGCGGAGGCGGTGATACCGGTGCAGACGGTGAATGGCGGCGTGGTCGAAATCAGCGTCATCGAAGGGCTCCTGGGCAAGATCAACGTAGAAGTCGCGCCCGATGCGCCTATCTCTGAGTCCGTGGTGCGCGCCTTCCTCTCGTCGCTAAAAACAGGGCGTGCGCTCAACGGTCCGCAATACGAGCGCGCGATGCTGCTGCTGTCGGACCTGCCGGGCGTGCTCGTGAGCTCGCGGCTCGAAGAAGGCGTACAGACCGGCACCACTGACCTCACGGTCGAAGTGGGCGTGTCGCGGCGCTTGACTTTCAGCCTCGATGCC
>Ga0209737_10003890_pt1 | contig 10454 bp, 1 predicted proteins | sample TergutCu122P3_FD_187284 | JGI IMG/M metagenome (GOLD analysis project Ga0209737, IMG submission 187284) | Cubitermes ugandensis P3 segment gut microbial communities from Kakamega Forest, Kenya - Cu122 P3 (SPAdes) (version 2) | ecosystem: Host-associated > Arthropoda: Insects > Digestive system >...
TCGCGATCTTTGTCGCATTGTCTGTACTATCATCAAATTTTGCTATCCTTCTTGCTAAATCTATTAGATTATCATAACTTGGGTCGTTCTTTATCCTTATTATCTGATATTCATACTCTTTTGTATCATCTTCCAATACCATTTTCCCTTGCGTGATACTTACCTTTTTTCCATCTATTATTTCTTCTGTTACTACACTTCCTTCTACATTTACCGGGATTCTTCTTGTTATATCACTTACCTCTTCCAGGGTTTCTATATCCAGTACTTTTGTTAAGTTTATTTCTACTCCCTTTATGATATATTCTTTCCCTGCTATCGTTCTTACCCATATGTATGTTGGTGATGTATCAAATACTCCGTCTGCCAATACTGATGCATTAATATATGCTATTTTATTTCCAAGTGTATCTGAGGCATAAGCTCTATATCTTAATGTGTTTTTATCTACACTTTGGCTATTTGCATATGCGAATTCAAATACCGTATCTTCATGATTTCTCACATAAATCAGATACTCATCATCATACCCTTTCAAGATACTCAGTCCCTCATTGGAAGCTATTGAACACACACCCAATATCAGTAGCGTCAAAAGTGTTATTAAAATACAAAAAACAATTTTTCTTCTCATAATTTTTATTCTCCTATGCACCAAGATAACATATTTTACATATGTTTCAATTTTTACGAAGAGTAAGGTTAAAAGGGCACATGTGTGCCTTTTAACCTCTGCTCTTTCGAATTATAACTATTGCAAGCATTGCTACACCTGCTATTGCCAACATTCCTATAACAATGATGTTTATACCCAACTCAGGAAGCTCGCCTTCCATAATGGTAACATCTTCTGGAATAATTTCTGGACTATTTGCCTCATTCTCTTCTTTTGTATTATCATATGGTGTTTCATTGCCTTTTATCTCTTCTGGTACTTTGTTAATTACAATGACTGTCAAAATTTCTTCTATCTCTTCGCTATATCTGCCTGCATTATCAAATGCTATTGCCGTAATTTTGGTCTCTCCTTCACCAGCAGTTCCAATTTTCTCCTCTTTGTCTTTTGATATAGAATTCCATTTTCCTTCATTTACTTTATATAAATACAATGTATCTTGACTATTTCCATTTGCTAATATCTTAAATGAAGGTTTTTCGTTAATAAATTGCATTTGACTCTCAATTTTTGGTACTGTAATTGGTCTATATTCTTTAGAGCTAACAATGCTGCTTCCATCATTGTTGGTTGCTTTTGCCCATAAGTATATTACCCCTCTGCTTTCTCCCTGATATTGTGTGGCTCCTTCATATTTTATCCATTCTCCAGCACTAGGTTCTATGTTTTCTGTAGTCCAGCAATATTTTAGTTCTAAAATGCCAGTTTCATTTCCTCTTGCTGTTATTTCAGTTTTTCCATCTCCTAATTGGAACCTTATTTCTGGTCCAGTTTGAATATCATTCATTTCTTCAGGTTCAGTTATTTCTGTTGCTGTAAAAATCATAAATCCTGAAATTATCGGGTCAGAATGCATTATAGAAATGATGTCGGTTCCGAGTGTTCCTGTCCATGGAATTACATTGTTTACATATAGGGTTCTATTTACTCCATCTACTGTAACATTGTTTATGACTGGGCTTGGCGTATATCCATTATATGGCGGTCCTGAATTGTTCATTCTTATAAACACATCATATGTTGAAACCAAGTTTCCAAGCGTATCTAATTCTTCTATTGTATAAATTCCATATGGTACATTTGCAAATATTACACTCGGATTCATTCCTGCTGGAATTGTCAATGTGTTTGAATAAGATTTTCCATACATTGTTGTTCCCGTAATTCTTACTTGAAATTCATTTGCCTGTACAGGTATCTGAGCAACAGAGTACACGTTTTCGTATTGGTCTGTATGAATTACTACATTTGAAAGCCTTATGAAAAATGCATCATTTCCGCTACCTCCATATGTACCTACTGCTGGTGGAGTAAGTCCTGTAGAATCCATATACCAAGTCCACATATTGGGCCAGTTTTTTGAATCATTCCAGGCTGCTTGAGGATTGCTTAACTGCGCTGATGTTGCATATATTGATTCTATCTTTCCTATAGTAATTTGCTGAGTTGTATTATTATTAATAGTAATCTGCATATTTTTATAGAACTTGGTTTCTCTGTCTAGAGTTATTGTACATATTAATATTGGCGGATTTGTCGGTGCATATGCTTCCATATATAAGCTTCCATTCTGAGAAACAGTTTGCCCTGGAATATATATCTCGACATATTCTAACAAAATTTCCTCATATCTTTCTTCATATATTCTTTTTGTAGTTGTTACAGTTGTATATTGCTCTAACAGGATATTGACCGTGTTAGAAGATGTACTTCCTGCATTTTGACTGTTGCTTGCAGTTCCTAATGCTACATTTGAAATTTGGGCTTGATTTGTAGTTGTTCCATTTTTATTATCTACTGTAACTCTTACTTTAAATTTAACATCTACATATGTGCCATTTCCTGTTATATTTCCTATCTCAAATACTACATCTGAGCCTTCAATTCTAGTTGCATCCATCAAATCAATTACTGTAGTTCCAGTTGGAATTGCATCTCTTATAACAACATTTCTTGCTATATTTCCTTGTGTTAATGTTACCCTTATTGTATAGATTATTTCATCTCCAACATTCAATCCATTTACCTGATTGCTTGATTTTACTAATGTATATGTTGAGCCTGATTTTGTGTATGTTCTAGAGTCTTGTACTGTAGTTCCATTTACTACTACACTATTTCTCATCGTAGTTCCTGTTGCTACATTACCTACTTGTGCTTTAAATCTTATAACCTTTGAGCCACCTGCTGGCACAGTTACCGATAGTCCTCCTGTTGATTGTATTGCTGTAATTTCTGTAGGCGTTAAATCAACTGAACTTATTATCGTCAATCCATTTGGCAATACATCTCTTACAATAATTGTTCCTGCTTCATTTCCAGCGTTTGTTATTGTAATTGTAAAATCAATTGTTTCACCTTCATATAGGTTTGTTCTTGCTATCGATGTTCCACTAATATCATAAGCCTGGCTTGTTTTAGTTGAACTCAAATTTACTTTACCGACTGTATAAGTTCTAGTATCAGGAATTGTTCCATCATTTTGGTTATTTATCCTTCTCGTTGCTACGTTCGCACCTATAGTAAATCCATTTGGCTGTGATGTTACTGTTCTTATCTGTACTGTAAATGTTATTGTCACTGATTGACCTGGATTCAATGTGCCTAACCATTCAAATCTATTTTGCGAACTATTCCATGAAACTGTTCCAATGCTTGGAGAAACTGATTCGCTGACACGTTGTATATATGTTGTATTCACTAATGGGTCTATTATCAGTATATTCTTTTCTCTTATAGCTCCATCATTTCGTACTGTAATGGTATATACTATTGTGTCTCCTTCATGTACAAAGTTTGGTGCCAATATTTCTAATCCTGTTCCTGCTGCATATGCTTTACTTGTCTTTTCTGTAAAGATATTTGATTTTCTTACCCAGTAATCTCTTGGGTCTTTTTCTGGGGTCTGATCTTCTCCATTTACTTTATAATTTACTGTGTTTTGTCCTATTTGTAATGATGTTACTCCTGTTGGCAATGATTTTACGGTTGCTGTTATCGTTATTGTTACAGTTTCACCAGGTGCCAAATCTCCTGTCCATGTTAACCTTCCTGTGGCACCATTCCAATTTATATTTCCTTTTCCTCCGGAAGTAGGTGTGTTTACGCTTAAAGCAGCAACATTAACATCATCTGTTACAACTACTCCTTTTTCATAAATTGTTGCATTATTTTTTACTGTTATTGTATAAGTTATTGTATCTCCTTCATGACAATCATTTGTGTCTGTTATATAGTCTCCAAATGCATCTCTTAGGGTGCTTGATTTCACTACACTTACATTGGATTTTACTACTATATAGAATTCCTTATTATCTTCGACATCTTTAGCAGGATCATCATTTGCTTCTAAGCTAGCAATATTCTTTTGTATGGTAATGCTTGCTTCTCCATATGGTACAGGTAATGCTTTTACTATAATTTCGATAAGTACATTTTCTCCTGGTTGCAGAGTTCCTTGCCATGTAACTTTTCCTGTTCCTGAATTGTATGCTGGATTCGCTCCCTTGCTTGAGCTCGAACTTATATGTGTTACTACACTTGTTTGAATTGGGTCTTCTATTTTAATATCTGCTGGTTCATCCCCATCATTTAGTATTTCGATATAGTATGTTATAGTGTCCCCCTCATGGATTGTTGTGGCATTGCCCACTTCAGGAATTTCTGCTCCAGTGTAATCAAAAGCTTTGCTAGTCTTAATTGCATTTATTACTAGTTTTCCTACAGTGTATTCTTTTGGGTCTATTACTTCTTCTTCCTCTCCACCATTTATCGTGATTGTCGCTACATTTCTGTCGACTTTATACCCTTCTGTTCTATCTGATTCTCTTATTTTCACTTCTATTGTTATTGTCGCTGTTTGACCAGGGAGTAGTGTTCCTTCCCATTCTACTCTGTTTAGAGTATTGTTCCAGCTTGGAGTGCCTATATCTGCATCATAATCTATTAATTCAAGCAATGTTATATTTATTGGGTCGCATACTATTATACCTTTATCACGTATAGCTCCTGCATTTGTTATTTTAATTGTGTATATTATTGTATCTCCTTCGTGTATAAATTGCGCTGTGCTTGGAATTATTGACCCATCCGTTCCTTTATATGCTACACTCGATTTTTCTGCTAATATATTTGATTTTCTTACCCAATAATCTCTTGGGTCTTTGACAGACGGTTTATCTACTCCATTTGCCTTTATATCCACCGTGTTTTGTCCTATATGTAGCTCTGTTACCCCTGCTGGTAATGGTTTTACTTTTACCGTAATTGTTATTGTTACACTTGCACCTGGCGCTAAGTCTCCTGTCCAGGTCAACCTGCCTGTTCCTGTGTTATATGTTGGATTTGGTAGCCTGTTTGAAGATGAGCTTACATATGTCAATCCTGCTATATTAATATCATCTGTTAGCACTACTCCTTTTTCTGGCAAGCTTCCATTGTTTGTTGCTGTTATTGTATAAGTTATGGTATCTCCTTCATGGCAATCATTTGTATCTGTTATATAATCCCCAAGATAATCTTGTAAGGTACTTGATTTTACTACATTTATTATTGTTTTTTCTACTATGTATTCATCCGGATCTTCTATTGGGTCTTTCTCTTCTCCGTTTACTTCTAACTTTGCCACATTGTTTTCAATAGTATAGTTGGTTCCACTTGCCACATCTTTTGCTTTTACTGTTATCGTTATTGTTACACTGCTATCTTCTGGAATAGCTCCTTCCCATCTTACTTTTCCTGCAGCCCACACCGGGTCTCCTCCCATACTTGCAGTTGCGCTTACATATGTTACTGCTCCCGCTTGGAGTTCATCCTCTAATACAATGTTTGCTGTTTCATCACCGCTGTTTCCTATTGTTATTGTATAAATTATTGTGTCTCCTTCATGAATTTTCGTTACTGGTGGTGTTTTTGTTACTTCTGCTCCTGTATAATCTAATACTTTACTTGTTTTATTTTTTGTCAAGGTTACTTTTCCTACTACATATTCTTCTGGATCTTCCACTGGGTCCTTATCTTCCCCATTTACTCTCACATTTACTATGTTTTTATCTATTGGGTAACCTTTATTTCCACTTGTTTCTTTTACTTTTACCTCTATTGTTATTGTTGCTGTTTGACCAGGTAATAGCGTTCCTCCCCATATTACTTTATTTTGGGCTCCGCTCCATATTGCTATTCCTATATCTGCATTTACAACAATATCTTCCAACAACGCAGTATTTATTGGGTCTTCTACTATTATTCCTTTTTCACGTATAGCTCCTGCATTTGTTACTGTTATTGTATAAATTATTGCGTCTCCTTCATGGATGTATTCTGCGCTTCCTGGAATTGGAGTTTCATCTTTTCCTTTATATGCTACACTTGTTTTTTCTACTATTACATTTGATTTTCTTACCCAGTAATCTCTTGGGTCTTTTATCTCTGGTCTATCTACTCCATTTGCTTTTATATTCACCGTGTTTTGACCTATACGTAGCTCTGTTACTCCTGTTGGCAATGATTTTACTTCTACTGTAATTGTTATTGTTACACTTTCACCAGGCGCCAAGTCTCCTATCCAAGTTAGTCTGCCTGTGCCTGCGTTCCATGCTGGATTTGGTGTCTTATTTGAAGATGAGCTAACATACGTTAATCCTGCTATATTAATATCATCTGTCAATACTATCCCTTTTTCTGGCAAGCCCCCATTATTTGTTGCTGTTATTGTATATGTTATTATATCTCCCTCATGGCAATCATTTGTGTCTGTTATATATTCTCCCAGATAATCCATTAGAGTACTTGATTTCACTACATTTATTATTGTCTTTTCTACGATGTATTCATCTGGGTCAGTAATCGGCTCTTCTTCGTCCTCATTCACTTCTAATTTTGCCACATTATTTGTAATGCTGCAGCTCGTTCCACTTGCCACATCTTTTGCTTTTACTGTGATTTTCAAACTTTCAGTTCCTCCTGGGCCGACATCTACTACCCAGACAAATAATCCTGTTGCCGGTCTCCAATCCACAATTCCTGTGCTTGCTTCATATCCAACATATGTTACTGCTCCAATTTGCAATTGATCTTCTATTATAATGTGTGCTGTTTCATCTCCATCGTTTTGAACCATAATTGTATATATTATGGTGTCCCCTTCATGTATTTTTGTTACTGGTGATGTCTTTATTACTTCTGCTCCTGTATAATCCAATACTTTGCTTGTTTTTATTACATTTAATGCAACTTTTCCTACAACATATTCGTTTGGATCTGGAACAGGTTTTTCTTCTCCTCCATTTACTTTTATGCTTGCTATATTTCTATCAATCGGATATCCTTGTTCACTAGTTGTTTCTCTTACCTTCGTCTCTATCGTTATTGTCGCTGTTTGACCAGGAAGTAGCGTTCCTTCCCATTCTACTCTATTTAGCGCACTTTTCCATTCTGCAGTTCCTATGTTTGCATCTACATCTATAAATTCTAATAATACTGTATTTATTGGGTCTACTATTTTTAATCCTTTTTCTCTTATAGCTCCCGCATTATGTACTGTGATTGTATAAATTATTGTGTCTCCTTCATGTATAAACATTGCTGTAGAAGGGATTGGTGTCCCATCTTTTGCGCTATATGCCACACTTGATTTTTCTGTTATTACATTTGGTTTTCTTACCCAGTAATCTCTTGGGTCTTTTATCTCCGGTCTATCTGTTCCATTTGCTTTTATATTTACTGTATTTTGACCTATATGTAACTCTGTTGTTCCCGCTGGTAGCGGTTTTACTGTTGCTGTTATTGTTATTGTCACTGTTTGACCAGCAAGCAAGTCTCCTGTCCATGTTACTCTTCCTGTGCCTGCATTCCACACTGGGTTTGCTCCTACATTTGCACTCGAGCTTACATAATTTAATCCTATTCTAATATCGTCTGTTATTACTAGCCCTTTTTCTTGTGCTATTCCATTGTTTGTTGCAGTAATCGTATATGTTATTGTGTCTCCCTCATGGCAATTATTTGTATCTGTTATGAATTCTCCTAAGTAATCTCTTAATGTACTTGATTTTGCTACAGTTACATCTGTTTTTGCAACTATGTATTCATATGGGTCCTCAAATGGGTCTTTTGGTATCTCATTTATTGCTAAATTCACCACATTCTTTCCTATAGTATAGCTCGCTCCTGCTGCTACATTTTTTGCCTGTACTATAATTTCAATCGTAACAGTAGTATGCCCTGGAATATTTCCCTCCCATTTCAATACTCCTGTTGCTGGATTATAGTCTGTTGTTCCTAAACTTTCCGTTTTCTCTACATAATCTAAGACTCCTATCTGAATTGTGTCTTCTATTGACACTAATTCTGAATTAGGTCCTTCATTCTTTAAAGTGATTATATATTTTATTGTGTCTTTTTCATGAATTGTAGTTGGGCTTCCGCTTTTTGATACTACAGCGCCTGTATAATCGTAAACTATACTTGTTTTGGTGGTAACCATCCTTGGTTTTCTTACATAATATTCTTCTTCGTCAGGAATATCTCCCTCATCTTCTCCATTTACTTCTAAACCAGCTATATTTTTATGTATTTCTATTTCATCATCTAATAATTTCACCTTAGTTTCTATTGTTATATATACTGTTTCTGCAGATTCTATCTCTACATTCCACGTTAGTACTCCTGTTGCTGGGTTATATCCTATAGTTCCTTTTGAAGGAGTAGCTCCTACATAGTCTAGAGCTCCTATAAGTATTGGGTCTGTAATCTTTGCCTGTCCTTTTTCATTTCCTAAATTTTGTAATGTTATAGTATATATTATTGTGTCTTCTTCCAAAAGTTCATTTCCAGACACTGGCATCCCGTCTCTTCCATATGCTACGCTTGTTTTCTCTCCCACAATATTTGCTTTTCCAACTTTGTATTCTTCTTCGTCTTCTACATCTGGGCCAGTTTGTCCATCTATTTTCGTATATGCAATATTTTTTCCTATAACAAATCCATCTGGGTCTTCTGGTACTTCATTTATCCTTACGCGAATATCTATAGTCGCTTCTTCCATGGAAGCTAGGCTTCCTGACCATTTTATCTCCTTCTTTGTGCCACCAGAAATATTGCTTTCTTGTATACTTCCTTTTCCATAAGAATTGCTAGAAATATATTCCAAAAGTCTTAAATCTAAAACATCTGATACTGTAACAACAATATCTTCTTCAGCTGCCAATCCCAAATTTTGAATTTTTATTGTATATACAATATAGTCTCCTACATGTATAAATTCTGCAGAAGTTGATATAACCGAATTATCTATTCCACTATATGCCTTACTTGTTTTTGTAAATGCTACATTTGACTTATAATAGTAAACATCAATAACATTATTTTCTATATTAATCACTAATGGAGTATTTTCAGTCCTGCCATATCTATACCAGTTTTTTACTATTAATTCTACATCTTCGTCAGAAATGGTATCTCCATAAACCTGATTATTATACGTTCTTTGTTCAAATAATCCTGGCGCATCTTGATAATAATGATTTACTGTATAGCTTAAATCTTTTCTTCTCTCATAATATAGTTTTATAACTAAATCTCCATCTATTAAAATTGCTTTATCTTCTGGCTCAGTTAAATCCGGATTATATACAAAACCTACGTACTCATTTGGCTCATATTCCCCGTATTCTCCTACAACACCAGATTTTTCCTCTGTGTCATCTTCTACCAACTCATATTCTCCATTTAATTTTTCCTTATAATGTTCTATTTTATATTCTGCAACTGTATAGATAATTCTAAAATCTGTTATGTCCAACTCATAGTCTATTATTTCATTTTTCCAGTTCAATACCGTTGTTTCAGAAACGACCTTTTCTATGCCTTCTGCAGCCATTACTTTAAAAGCCCCTAATGCAATAAAGGCCATTGCTATAACAATTATTAACTTTGTCATCAGTAAAACTTTTTTCTTTTGCATGTTTCTTTTGTCACTCCTTAAACAACTTGTTTTGCTTTTATAATAAGCCTATTTTCTTTTCCATTGGCGCAAGTCAACAAAGTAATTTCTCTTTCACTCTCTGATACTGCATGTAATATTCCGGTATCATCTGGGTCAGTTATATATTTTTTAAACACCTCATAATATAGTGTTACATTTTGCTCGTCTGTAATTTCGATAATATCTCCTATCTGCAGTTTGTTTAGATTGCTGAAAAATGTGCCATCTCTATTATTATGCCCTGCTATTACAACATTCCCCTTTCCATTTAAGTTACCACGAAATTTTGTAACACCTAGTTTCAATGTTTTTTCTGTGGTAGTACCCAAAATTGGGTATTCTAGCTTTATTTTTGGAATATTGATTATTCCTATTACATTATGGCCTCCTAGAGTTGCTTTAACTTTAGGTATCATTTGCGTTTCCCCATCTTCTGTTACCACTACTTCTAAAACATCTTTTTTAGCGAATTCTTCTCTTATCTCCAAGATAACATCTTTTGCCTTTTGTTCTGCTATTTTATTTCCTGCATATTTTGTTCCCATTATTCCAATTGTTGTTATGGCTGTAATCACAAATATAGATACTACTACTTTTTTAACTGCATTATTTTTTTTAATCAATATTATATTTACCAATGTTCCTGCCACTGCTATTCCTAAGATTATCCATAAGGTATAGTCTTCTCCTGTCACTGGCAATTCTCGTATCTTTTCTTCTTCATATTGTTTTACTGCTGTCATTATCTGCATATCTATTACTCCTGTCTCAACGTCTTTTAGCCACACTAGATAT
>Ga0209737_10003891_pt1 | contig 10454 bp, 9 predicted proteins | sample TergutCu122P3_FD_187284 | JGI IMG/M metagenome (GOLD analysis project Ga0209737, IMG submission 187284) | Cubitermes ugandensis P3 segment gut microbial communities from Kakamega Forest, Kenya - Cu122 P3 (SPAdes) (version 2) | ecosystem: Host-associated > Arthropoda: Insects > Digestive system >...
TGACCATGTTTCCTTCCACTACAACCCGGAGCGGCCGATTTTGCGCGATATTTCGCTGGAAATCGCTTTTGGGGAGACAATCGGAATCGTCGGCCCCAGCGGTTGCGGGAAAAGCACCATGCTTAGCCTGATCCCGCGATTCGCCGACACCACGTCAGGTGAGGTGAGAATCGACGGTACCGCCGTTCGTGAAGCGAAAATGCGGGACGTCCGGCAAATGATGGGGATTATCACCCAGGAACCGATCCTGTTCAACGACACGATTTTCAACAATATCCGGTACGGTTCCCCTTTTGCAACCAACACCGAAGTGATCGAAGCGGCGAAAAACGCTTTTGCTCATGAATTCATTGAGAAAGAACTGGCCAACGGGTACGAAACAATCGTCGGACCCGGCGGGGCACTTTTGTCCGGCGGACAGCGGCAACGGATCGCCCTTGCGAGAGCGTTTTTGTGCGACCCGGCGGTGTTGTTGCTTGACGAGGCGACCAGCCAAATTGATCTTTACAGCGAGCAGAAAATTCACGAAGCCCTGGCGAAATTTATCGGCAAGCGAACAACGATTATTGTCACCCACCGCTTATCCGCTCTGGCGTTGACCGACCGGATCGTCGTTCTCAACGACGGGGTGATTGAAAGCGTCGGCACCCAACAGGAACTTCTTACTCAATCCCCCTACTTCGCCCGGTTGAGTCAGATCGAACAGAGCGAAGGCCCATCACCAAAGCCTGAGGGGAAATAGGATTTGTGGTACCGTAACGGGCGGTATCACCTCGGTGTCGTCAACCGAAAGGGAGGTTCGGTGCTAAAAAGACAAAACTATCGTGAAACTTTTTTCGAAAGATTATCCATGAGGACACAATTGAACAAGCTCGCTTTTTTTCTTCTTTTACTTTTCGCGGGTAATTTTGTTCAGGCGGAGGATTCCATTCTGGTCGGGGTGAACTATTTCGCTGGTTGGTGGAAACCGCTTCCGAATAAGTGGATCGGCCCGGACGGCGAAGATTGGCGTCCGAAATATCCAGACCGCCTTCCGCTTCTTGGCGAGTACAACGAGCAGGAAACAATGGACCGCGAAATCGCGACGGCCTCCGAATACGGCGTCGATTTTTTCCTGATTCTTTGGTACTTCAATGGGATCGACAACACGGTGGAACGGGAACCGAATGCACGATTTTTGAATGTGGGGATTGAGCAGTTTAGAAAGTCACCAAACGCCGACCGAATGAAGTTCGCCATTGAGTATTGCAATCACGCCCCCTACCAGGTCAAGGACCAGGCCGATTGGGACTGGGCCGTAAAATACTGGGTCGAAGTGATGAAACACCCAAGTTATTTACGTGTCGATGGCAAGCCGCTTTTCAAAGTGCATAGCTGGCACCATTATTGGTTTGAAAACGATGAAAACCTGGACCAATGTATCAAGCGACTACAACAACTGCGGCAAGCGGCCCAAGACGTCGGACTTGGAGAGCTTTTGATTGGCGGAGGGATCGGTTCTTACCAGAAAATTCCGGTGGAAGAAGGCCGGATCGCCAGATTGTTTGATTTTACGTCGTCTTACATGGAATTACCGCTTGATTTACCGCCGCCGGAAGGGAGGACTTACCACCCTTACGAAACGTTGGCCGAGTACATGCGGGGATCGCGTCAAGTTCACGGGGAGGATGCGTTGCCTTACCTTCCTTATTTCGGCCTGAATTTCAACGCCGAACCGTGGGGGGACCAGCGTTCCCGGTTCGAATTTCCTACCCGGGAACAATTAAAAGCAGAATGGCAACTACTTAAGGCCGATCTTGAAAACCCGGCGTTAAACCTTGGCGTTCCCCTGGGTGAAGGGAAACGCCAGAAAATTTTCACCATTTACGCCTGGAATGAGTTCGGCGAAGGCGGTTTTCTTGCACCAACAGTGGAAGAAAAAACCATGAAACTCGAAGTGCTTAAGGAGGTATTTAGGGCCGATTAACGCTGTTCAACTTCGTAGCGATTGACAAAAAAAGTCCATAAGATTATCTTGTAAAGTGGTCTGATGAGTCAACACACCACAAATTTGCCGATGAAACGTTTTCTCAAACATTCATTACTCTCAGCGGAAAAAATGTTCGGAGTTTTCCGAAAAAGGCGGGAACAGAATAAATCCCGGCTTTTGGTTCTTTGTTACCATAGCGTTGTTTCAGACGATTCGCCTGTCAATACCAGAACCAACATCGCCGTTTCCCAAAACGAGTTCGAAAAGCAGATCGCTTTGATTCGAAAACGTTGGAATCCGGTTTCGCTTGCTGATGTTGAATCGGCTTGCTTTGGGAAGCGATCTTTGCCCGATTATTCCGTTTTGGTGACTTTTGATGATGGTTTTCGGAATAATTATACCCTTGCCGCCCCAATTTTGAAAAAACACGAGGTTTCGGCAATTGTATTTTTAACGACCGGTTTGATCGGGAATACCGAATTGCTTTGGCCGCAAGAAGTTAAGGAACGGATGATTGATGGAACTTCCAAAAACAAAGACCGTGAAGTAGCCGCAGAAAAAGCCGTCGCCGAGTGTAAAGAGATGTCGTATGAGGACCGGGTGGTGTATCTGGAAGAATTGCGAAAATCGACAACGCTAAACCTCGAAGTACCTTGGAAAAAGGAACTTTACGAGTTCATGTCATGGGAAGAGGTTCGACAAATTCGAAAATTCGGTGTCGAATTAGGCGGTCACACAGTTTCGCACCCGATTCTTTCGTCGTTGTCGCTGGAAAAATTACGGGACGAATTGCGTTTCTGTAAAGAAAAGATAGAATCTGAACTCGGTGAGAAATGTTTTTCTTTCGCCTACCCGAATGGGAGAAAAGTGGATTTCAACGACACCGTGATTGAAGAAGCGAAACAGATGGGGGTCAGGGTTGCATTTAATTTGTATGGGCGGCGTAATCCCGTTATGTTGAACCCAATGTCGATTGACCGGTTTTGTGTGACCCGGGATTTGTCGCTGTTGGAATTTGAGAGTTTGCTGTCGAAATAAGAAAACAAACGAGGAGATCACGGGTGAAACAAATAAACACAATTGAGACATCACCGGATAACAACCCAGGTGATTTGTCTACGGTCTCCTCGAAGAGCAGCTTGATGCGTTTTCTTGAAAATCGCTCGGTCCAATGGGTGTTCATCTTGTCCTGCGTTGCCACGTCGGCGGCGGTTGTTAAGCCGAGTGTTGTATCACTTCTCTGTAATGTTATTATCTTTGCTATCGCGTATGACATTACGTTCCACAGAAAAATCCTTGAGCATATTTTTGAGCAGGTTAACGGAAAAATCGTTGCGTTTGCAACCGTAACCACACTCGTCGCCGTCGGTTCCAACGTTAAAGTTTTCTTCACAAAAATTATTGGGGAGAATTCCGATCTTCCAACGAAGCTGGGGGAGGCCGTTGGTATCCCCGCTTCTTTGCATGAAATTTTTACTTGTATCGTTCTTTACATTTTCTATCTCGTAACAGCACCGGCATTTTTTGTGTTTCTCTATGCTTATATTACAATCTTCGTGGGATTTCTTACAAAACTGTTTCAAACATCGGACAAACCCGAACGAATGTTTTTTCTTACGGCGTTAGTGGTTGCGACGGTTTCGATTTTGATCATTTACAATCACACAACAGCATTTTCAGAACCGCGTTGGTTTTCAGCGGAATCAGACCGGGTGATTATGCCTGATGCCGAAGTGGTTTATGTTTTCGATTCAGCTCTGCAATACCGGCTCTACAATTACCGCTCCATATTACACCGTCCGTTACTATCGCTTTTTTTCCTGCCTTTTTTGGCAATTGCATGGATCGGACATATCCCTTCTCCTTTTTTGAACGAAGACACGGCCTCGTTCATTGCTCATTCTTTGGTCTGCATTGTTCAACTTCCATTGCTTATTATTCACCCGATCTTGCTGTCCCGGTTGGCCGGAGTGAAAGGGGAAAGCAAAACCGTTTTTCTCGTCCTTTTTGCGCTGTCCTATCCGGCGTTGCTTTTTGCTTTGACGCTTGAAGGATATATCATCATGACGTTTTTTACAACGGTGCTGGTTTATTTCCTCCTGACAGAAAAGCCGGATCACTGGAACACCTGTTTCACCTACGCCGCCGCAGCCGGTTCTCTTTTGTCAACAGGGATATTGGTCTTGTTTTTTGCCCGATTAAAGAGCATTAAGGAGGATATTTGCAATATTTCGCGTGCTTTATTTGTGCTTTTGGCTTTTCTTTTGTTTTACGATGGCGGATTTCTGAAGTGGATCGGGACAAGTGGTGGTTATTACTCGCAATTCACCGGGGTTACGTTTACTTTGTACGAAAAAATTTTACAACTCATCAATTTCATTGCCTCCTGTTTTTTCAAGCCGGAAACAATCATTGATTTTCCGCGGTTGGATTTCGGCGGTTCCCAGTGGTTGGCCTATATCCTTGCCGATGTCCATTCCGTCAATCCGTTTGGCCTGGCTCTTTTGGCGATTTGTCTCATTGGATTTGTTTTGAATTACAAGGACAAATTCGCTCAAATTTGTGCTTTTTGGATCGCATTTTCATTTTGTATAACATGCCTTGTCGGCTGGGGGACGGCGGAAAACGGTCTGGTTTTGTATTCGCTCTACTTCGGCTGGGCGTACTTTTGTCTCGCGTTTTTGGCCATCGAGAAATCGTTACAAAAACTGCCGAAAGTGAAATATACCGTTTATATTGTGTTGGTCGCCATTTTTGCATTGGTTAACCTTCCCGGCATTTATGACCTGATTCAATTTGGTATCAAGTATTATCCCACATAATAGTACCTTGGTCCGGACCTGTCCGTATCCGCGAATGGCCGGATGCTCTGGTATCAACACAAATGGAGGATGTTTGTTAAAATCGAAAAAATGAGCAACGAAAAACAACAGGGAAACAATAGAGATCATTATATTGATGCCATGAAAGGTGTTGCCATCCTTGGTGTCTTATTTATCCATACCGTCTTTGGGTCAGGTGATCGTTATGTGCCAGGTCTATTCAGAACCATTGCTTTGTTGATTGATGTGCCGATATTTTTCTTTCTCAGCGGAATGACCAGTTCAGGAAATATCGGCAAGGTTCTTAAAAGACTCGTGAATCTGCAAATCACCTACATGGGATTTATGACTCTGGTGTTTCTCATGGTATTCCTCTATATGCTTACGATTCATTCGCAGACGAGTAAATGGAGTTTATTGTTTCACTGGTATTGCCATAATTATTTGCCATCCGATCCTTTTTTTGCTGTCAAAGGGTCCATGTGGTATATGAGAGTCTACTTCGGCGTATCTGTTGTGGCTGTTGTCCTTATGAAATACTTCTCAAATCGTGCGATTGACTTATCGATTGTTTTTCTGATAAGCGTCGTTTCCCTTGGTGTTGGCCTGGCCTGGCAGGGAATATATGAAGTGTTGTGGCAGGTTATTTTCTATTTGCCGATTTGCTTAGCAGGATACCGTTTGAAAAACGTGCGTCTGAAAATGACTTCGGGGATTTTTGTAAAATATATCCTTCCCCTATCCCTCTTTGCAGGAATCTTGTGCGTTTTTGCCGGAGTCTCCTGGATGCAGGGCCGTTTATTTGTCCTACAGGAACAAAAGTTCCCGCCGAGTATTATTTATCTTTTGGCATCAATTCCTTCCTTGTTTATGATCTTTGTATGGAAAGGCAGAATACAGGTTTCGCAGAATAATGTTTTGGCAAAAATGGGACAAAATGCCATTTTTTATTATTTTGCACAAGGGATTTCCTCGTCCTTGTTGGACCCGATGGTCTCCTATGGAAAAACGCATGTCGAATGGTACTGGTTATTGCCTATTATGTTTTGCCTGAATGTTGCTATGGCGATTCCGATCGCGTACATGCTGAAACGGATGGATAGTCTCATGTGGAGTCTATTCTGTCGCAGAAAGCAATGATCCTGAAGAACCTTGACATCATTCGAGCACTGACCAATCATGCTCCGAACAAATACCAGAAATGAAACCTTATCTTAAACTCATCCGCGTCCATCACTGGATCAAGAATTTTTTGATTTTTCTGCCGTTGATATTTAGTGGACAGTTGTTGGATGTTCCCTTATTAGCCACTACAATTCTTGGTTTTTTCGCTTTTTGTCTGCTTTCGTCTTTCGTTTATATCCTCAATGACATTAAGGACATTGAACAAGACCGGTTACATCCGACGAAAAAGAACCGTCCTTTGGCGGCGGGGAAAATTTCGGTGCAGGCCGCCAGGACCGCTCTTCTGGTGATTCCGGTGCTTGCCGCCGTGCTACTGCTGCTATGCAAGGCGGGTTGGGGGTGGCTTTTTGCCGCCGTTTATCTTGCCGTCAATTTATGGTACACGGGCGGGGCAAAGAATGTTCCGCTGCTTGACATTGTTTTGCTCGTCAGCGGGTTTATGTTACGGGTGTTTTTCGGCTCGGCGATCACCGGGATTGAAATCTCGAACTGGCTTTACCTGACGGTGTTTACGTCCTGCACTTACCTGGCCCTGGGCAAACGCAGGAATGAGTATCGTATGGCACAATTAATACCACAGGATATTGATTCGCCCACAACCCGGAATGTACTGAAATTCTACAATTACGAATTTCTCGACAAAAACATGCACATCTGCCTCGGTTTAACTATCACGTTTTATGCGTTGTGGTGTATTTGTCCTGTGACGGTGGAAAAAACCGGTCCGCACCTGGTTTGGACGGTGCCGCTTTTGATTATCCTGGGGATGAAATACTCGCTCAACGTCGAAAGCGAAAACGACGGCGACCCGGTGGAAGTGATACTCGCCGACAAGATTCTCCTCCTGCTCGGCCTGGTGTTCGCCGGCATCCTTGGGGTGATGGTGTACTTTTAAAGACGTGTTTACTCTATTGTACGAATAAAACGGTTACGAAGTGGTCCAAAAAGGATGAGCAAGGATCGTTTCAGTAATCGAATGTGGTAATAGCCGCTTTGTGTCAATACCGCACCTGCCTTCATTGCGGCGCGAATAGAGGGAGTATTAGCCGTGGAAATGTCGATGTACAATGTTTGGTACCCTTTTTCGTGCGCACGGCGAATAATTTCGGTAATACACCCGGAAGCAAGTCCGGCTCCCCTGTTATGAGGATCAGTAAAAACCGTCATAATAAACCCTTCCCTATCCAACAGTTGGAAATCTGTTTGGTTTGTCATTGGTTTGAACTGAAAGACACAAGCGGCATGTGCCAGTGGTTTACAAATGCTGTTCTGTTCATGATCGACACGCTCACCAAAAACAACCCAGTCGCCACGTCTGATCAATTGGAGGAACCTCTTTTTGGTTTCTGCTGGAAATCCCTTCGGCTCACCGATAAACCACTTTTCGCAGTCTTCTACGGTTGCTAAATACCAGCGTATATCGATTTTTTCGAATTTTCTTGAGAAATCAATGGATTCCAAGTCAAAACGAAGGAGGATCGTTTTATCGACCCAAAGATTATCCATCCCAATATCGAAAAGCCGCCTGAAAAAATAATTTTTTTCACGAAGTTTTCTTGCGAGTTTATTCATCCAGGTAATCATCCGCACCTCATGACATTAACATTTCATTTGATAAAAAGACAAAATAACCCCTTGATTTTACAGGTGAAGTCGTGTAGGATCAATAACTTGGTTATTTTTTTCCTTTTTATGTTGAACTCTCCAATGTTGGAACTCGATATCACCGTTCGCCTCGTCAGTGAAACCACCGAATTTCATACATTACGAGACCGCTGGAACGAACTCGCGGACGATTCCGTCTACCCGAACATCTTTACGACATGGGAATGGTGTTCCCTCTGGTGGAAATGGTTCGGCAAGGAAGAACTCCAAGGAGAACTCTTCATTCTTGTCTTTGAGTCCGGCAATCAAATTGTAGGTCTTTTTCCGCTTTACCGAACACCCCGGGGAAAAAATCTGCGTTTTCTCGGCTACGGTGCCCACCCTACTGGGGAATACTTCGGCCCGATCATTCGCCTGGGGTGGATGGAACCTGTTTGCGAGGCGGCAATGGCGTTTTTTCTGGACAACAAAAAAGAATGGAATTCGCTCTTTTTCGAGTCTTATGCACTTGATGATCCGGGGACATCGCTCTTTGCGAATAAAATGAAAGAGGGTTTTCCGTCTTATTTTCAAGAGGATCAGGAGCGGCTTTACGTTCGATTTACGGGAACTTATGACGATTATTTAAAATCCCTAAGCACCAATAATCGTCACTATAAATTGAAACGAATGAGGCAGGCCTTCAATAAATTCGGAGCCACATTGCATTTATTGCAAGTCGGGGAACAGGAAACCTGGTTTCCGGTGTTTGTCGAGTTGATGGAGGATTCACGAAAAAGACGTAAGGAGATTTCCCCTTATCAGAAGAGACTTTACAGGGAATTTCATAAAGAATTGCAAAAAACGCTTCTGGAACAAAACAAGGCGGTCGTTTACCTTTTGAAATATGGTGAAATTCCTGCCGCCGTCCTTTATTCTTTTTGGTTCCACGGGAAGTGTTCTACTTACCAGATCGGTATTTCTTCATCGCTGAAAGGAAGCCCGGGAGATGTCATTTACCAAAGTATGATGAAGAAAACCATCGAGGACGGAGGAAACGAACTTGATTTTCTTCGGGGTATTGAACCTTACAAACTCCAATATACCGACACAAGCCGTAAAACGGAGATGCTTGCACTGTTTTCCGGCAAAAACCTGTGCTATTACACTTCGCTTTTCATTTATTGTGCCTACCGCCCTTTCAGGCGTATGGTCAAAAGGTTTCTGTTCGGTTTATTGGGAAAAGGAAAATCGAAGGAGAAAACAGAACCGGAAAACAAACCAAACGACACCAAAGAAGGGTAAAACATGGAGAGGCCAATTCGTATCTGCTTTGTGATGGATTGGATACTGGGGCGAGGGGGATCGGAAAATCAACTCGTGATGTTGATCAATCACTTGGACCGGAGTCGTTGCGAGCCGTTTCTGGTTCTTACCAAAAGCACCCAGGAAATGAGCGGCGAGTTCGTTCCTCAAAGCTGCCCGGTTTACTATTATGCTTTAAAGCAGGTCTGTTCCCTGGCGGGGTTAAAAAAAGCCTTGGAATTCCGTCGTTTTCTCCAGGAAAACAAAATCGACCTGATTCAGGCCTATTATCCCGACAGCACGTTTTTCGCGTCGATCATCGGTAAACTCAGCGGTGTTCCGGTCGTTTTTGGGGCACGCCGCAACATCGGACACTGGATGAAACCGTGGGACCAGCGAAAAGCGAAATTTTTGAACCGGTTCTTCATCGATAAAATCATCGCCAACGCCCAAGCGTGCAAAAAGGCGGTCATCGAACAGGAAAACGCCAAGCCCGAAAATGTTTTCGTCATTCCCAATGGAATTGAGACAGAAAGGTTTGATTCCATTCCAGTCTGGGCACTTGCGAGTGCAAATACTCCGCTTCGGATCGGGGCTGTCGGAAACCTTAAACCGGTCAAAGGGACCGATGTTCTCATCAATGCAGCGAAAATCGTTCTTGAAAAATTCCCCAATATCCAATTCGAAGTTGCGGGTGACGAAAATTTTGAGTTCTACACCAAACAAATCGCTGACTGCGGGATCACCAACCATTTCAAGCTGCTTGGTTCTCTGGCGGATGTTCCCGGCTTTTTGAAGACGCTTGATATTGCGGTGCTTCCGTCCCGTGCAGAGGGACTTTCCAATGGTCTGCTCGAATACATGGCAGCCGGACGACCCGCGATCGCCACCGATGTCGGCGGCAACGGCGAACTGATCGAACATGAGCGAAACGGCTTGCTTGTCCCTTCGGAAAACCCGCAAACTCTCGCCGACGCGATCTGCAATCTGATCGAACATCCTGAGCAGGCGGCCCGGTTTGCAACGGAAGCGAGAAACGACATCACCGACAAATACAATGCGACCAGAGTCGCCGATCTCTATTGCGATTATTATGAAAAGGAAATACTCTCACAAAAAAATAAGGATTAGTTTCCATGCGTTCAAAAATACGTTTTTGTTTACGGATTACGCAGATTTCACAGATAGCAAACAAAGGCCGAAACAAGGGGATGGTGTTGTTGAAACCTCTCTGCTAAATCTGTGTAATCTGTTGATAAACATCGATTGTTTAGGGTGGCTTAATGAACGTTACTTGAGAAGTGAGGTACTAGGCAAAATTCTGTTGGTGGATGTGATTTTTACGGACGCGAAACGACCCACCGATCCGCCACCACTACATTCCAGAGCCAACGGAGCATCAGAAAGTATTACTGTAACATTTGGGGTTAAATCTTCCCAGATAGTTCAAAAACGATTTTTGAAAAAAATGTAGTGGAAAAATTTAGTATCGGTTCCACGAAGTGCGTCTTCAGAAGATTCGGTTTGTACCCGATATAAGAGGAGTAGCAATCGGAACGCTAAAAAGAGGGTGTGAGCAGTTACCGAGC
>Ga0209737_10003892_pt1 | contig 10454 bp, 11 predicted proteins | sample TergutCu122P3_FD_187284 | JGI IMG/M metagenome (GOLD analysis project Ga0209737, IMG submission 187284) | Cubitermes ugandensis P3 segment gut microbial communities from Kakamega Forest, Kenya - Cu122 P3 (SPAdes) (version 2) | ecosystem: Host-associated > Arthropoda: Insects > Digestive system...
TGCTGTCTTCGCCCCCCGAGCATTCTTCGCCCTTGGCGACCCTTGACCCCGAAGCCCAGCTTCTGAACATCATTGCCGCCATCGAAAAAAACCAGTTGACGAGCGCCCTCGAACAGACCGAAACCCTGCTCCAGCATTATCCCAACTATCGTCTTGGCTATCTCATCAAGGGCGACCTGCTTCTTGCCCGCGCCAATCTGCTGCCTGGATTCGGCGCGGTGAGCGATGCTTTCCCGGAACAGGTCGATGATCTGCGCGCCGAAGCGATTGCCCGCTTGAAGGCTTATCGGCAAAAACCTTCGGAAAACACGGTGCCGCGCTATCTGCTGCAAATGAATCCCCAGCAGAAACACGCCATCGTGGTCGATACAGAAAACTCCCGCCTCTACCTTTACCGCAATGAAGACGGCAGTCCCCGTTTCGTTGCCGATTACTACGTAACCCAGGGCAAGTTGGGGGCGAACAAGAAGGTCGAGGGCGACCGCCGCACTCCGCTCGGCGTCTATCACGTCACCTCCCACATTTCTCAGGAAAAACTAGTTGATATGTATGGAAGAATCGCCGATCTGTATGGCCACGGCGCCTTCCCCATAAATTACCCGAACGAACTGGACAGATTGCAGAAGCGCACCGGCTCCGGCATCTGGCTGCACGGCACCCCTTCCGACACCTATTCCCGCCCGCCGCAGGCTTCCGATGGCTGCGTCGTCCTCGCCAACCCTGATCTCGACCAACTGGGGCAAAGCATAGATGTTGGCTATACCCCGGTAATCATCAGCAACGGCATCGAATGGGCGGAGCTTTCTGCCTGGCAAAACGAGCGCGACGAGCTCAAAAACACCATAGACGCCTGGAAGAACGATTGGGAGAGCCTGGACTCCGAACGCTATCTTGCCCACTATTCCCCGCTCTTCAAAACTCGCCGCCAGACTTTCGCAGAATTCGCCGCGCAAAAGCGTCAGGTCAATCAGGGCAAAACCTGGGTCAAAGTCAAGATCAGTGACCTTTCCATTTTCCGTAACCCTGTCATGCCCGATCAGGAAGAAGTGGTGGTCGTCACTTTCCGTCAGGATTATGCCAGCAACAACCTCGTAAACAGCATGAAAAAGCGCCAATACTGGCGGCTTGACGAGGGGCGCTGGAGGATTTTCTATGAGGGCGAGGCTTAGAGCCGCCCATTCCAATTTTTTTCTCTTCAAGGAGTCTTAGCATGTCACGCAAATTTTCCCGTCTCATCTTCTCTTTCTGCCTTTTTGCCACCCTCACGATAGGCATTCCTGCTTTTGCCGCGCCCGTGGTCGAGCTGGAAACCAGTCAAGGCAAGATCGTGCTGGAGCTGGATAGCGCCAAAGCGCCGGAGTCGGTCGCCAACTTTCTTGAATACGTTCGTTCCGGCTTTTACAAGGGAACTATTTTTCATCGCGTCATTCCCGGCTTCATGATTCAGGGCGGCGGCTTCACCCCCGATATGGCGCAGAAAGCAACCCGCCAACCCATTCAGAATGAGGCCGCCAACGGCCTGAAGAACAAGCGCGGCAGCATCGCCATGGCGCGCACCCAGGCGCCCCATTCCGCTACTGCCCAGTTCTTCATCAACGTGGTCGACAACGCCAATCTCGACAACCCTTCCTTTGACGGCTGGGGTTATGCGGTTTTCGGCAAGGTCACCAAGGGGATGGACATCGTCGACAAAATCGTTGCCGTTCCCACCACGAATCACGGCCCGCATCAAAACGTTCCGGCTGAAGCCATCGTAATCAAATCCGCAACCATTATTTCCGAATAAGAGAGACTCTTCATGATCAAACTGACTACCAACCACGGCATCATCACCCTGAAACTGGACGCCGAAAAGGCGCCTGTGACCAGCGCAAACTTCGAACAGTATGTCCGGGACGGGTTTTATGATGGCACGATTTTTCACCGGGTAATCAAGGGCTTCATGATTCAGGGCGGCGGGTTTACGGCCGAGATGAAACAGAAGGACACCCGCGCCACCATCAAAAACGAGGCGAATAACGGCCTGAAGAACAAGCGCGGCAGCATCGCCATGGCGCGCACCAGTGACCCTCATTCGGCTACTGCCCAGTTCTTCATCAACGTGGTCGACAATGATTTTCTCGATTTCAAGAGCGAAACTCCCAACGGTTGGGGCTATTGCGTTTTCGGGATGGTCGAGGAAGGCCTGGACGTAATCGACAGCATCAAGGCGGTCAAAACCGGCAATCAGGGCTTTCATCAGGACGTGCCGCTGGAAGCGGTAGTGATTGAAAAAGCGGAAGTCGTCGCGGACTAAAAAGGCTTCAGCCTTGCTGTACTTCGTCTCCGATCTCCATCTTGCCGACGATACCCCTGGTATTTTTGCCCTCTTTCGCGCCCTGCTCGCCAGGATCGCCAAAGAGGGCAATTCGCTTTATATTCTCGGCGATCTCTTCGAGGTCTGGATCGGTGACGATGATGATGCGCCCCTCGCCGAAGCGGTAAGCGGCCTGCTCTCTCACGCTGCTCTGCGGGGGCTCAAGATTTTTTTCCTGCACGGCAACCGCGATTTTCTTCTCGGCAAGGACTTTGCCCAAAGAGCCCGCATGGAATTGTTGCCCGACCCTTACTGTCTGGAAGCGCCGGGAGCGGCAAAATCCTTTCTCCTCACCCACGGCGACATGCTGTGCACGGAAGATGCCGCCTATCAGGCCTTTCGCCGTCAGGTGCGCGGTCCTCTCTGGCAGCAGGATTTTCTGCACAAGCCTGTCGCCGAACGGCGTCAACTCGCCGCCGCCATCCAGAAAGAAAGCTCACGGGAAAAGGGACAGAAGGCCGACTATCTGATGGACGTGGGATCGGATGCAGTTGCAGACCTCGTTCGCCAGCATGGGAAACCCGGTTTGAGCCCTACCCTGCTGCACGGTCATACCCACCGCCCTGACCGGCATCAACACCTGATCAACGGCCTGCCGGTCGAACGCTGGGTGCTGGCAGACTGGTCGGAAACGCGCGGAGAATGCCTGGTCTGGGATGGCGAAGCCTTGAGGCGAGAAGCATTGTTGCCTTGAGAGTTCTATGCTGGGTTTCGCGCGGCGCGCTCAACCCGGCAGGATTAATTGCCGCCTGCGCGGCAACGACAAGAGAGTGTCATTCTCGCGCAGTCATAGGCGTAGTCGCAGAATCCAGAAAGTAGCGGGCGTATTAGAGCGGTTTCGGTTTAGTCGTGTACGAATCATAGGTTGCGGTGAGTGCAGCGAACCGCAACATAGCTTCGTGAACTTACCCTATCGTCGCGGTTCGCCATGCTCACCGCGACTATATGAGCGCCTCCCTTTGTGCAAGCTTTTTGTATGTTCTGACTGACAGGATGGATTGCAGCTCTATATCCGGCCTTTGGTGCAGCATGTTTTGTCGCTGCTGGCCCCGATGAAATCCGCTGACTCACTCCTCATTCCTATAACGAACTCAAAGTTCGGGTCGCGGTTCAGGTTTGGTGAGTCCCGGTCTTACCTGTTTTTGTCATCACTTACATTGCCTGCGCAATCTTTGGGCGATCATCCTCCGTTAAAAAAGTGAATCAACTCCGTGCTGTGAGCCGTTCAGACTGGTCTCACGCTCACGTAATCCTTTTTGTATTCTCGGCCATGCGCCAACACAGCCCAGATCGTGCGCGCCATCTTGTTGGCCAGCGCAACAGTAACAACGTTTAGCGGTCATCGTTGTTTGAGCTGTTCAATCCACGGGTCTAGTTGCTTGGAGTTAGCAAGCACGCTGCGGGCTCCGTGAATCAGCAACTTGCGCAAATAGGCGTCGCCCCGTTTGCTGATTCCATGCATACGGATCTTGCCGCCTGTGCCGCTGTGACGGGGTGGTATCCCCACCCAGGCGGCGAACTCTCTGCCCGAACGAAACGCATTCGCATTTCCTATCGAGGCCACTGCCGCCGTCGAAGTCAGTAGGCCGACCCCGGATATCTTGCTGACAGCCTGCACACTCGGATCATCTTTCTTCCACTCGCGCATCCGCTTCTCTATCGCAGCAATGCGTTCGTCAATCCGGGTAATTTCTGCCCATTGGTCGCGCAAGCTCTCAATCAAAACCGCTGGCAAACTTTGTGACAGTTTGCCTAGAATCCCAGGCAAAGCCTTGGCGAGGTTCGCCCGGCCTTGTCCCGCAACTTCTCCGAACTCAGTCAACATTCCCCGAAGGCCATTGATCTGCATCGTCCTGATCTTGACCAACTGCTCTCGCATCCGGTGCAGACAGAGCATCGCTTGCTGCATCTCTGTCTTCACGGCCACAGCCTTGCTCGGCTGTTGCACTGCCCGCCAGATCGCCTGCGCATCAGCTGCATCGCTCTTGTTGCGGATGTTGAACGCCTTGACGAATTGGGCAGGCATCAATTTGACCTGGTGGCCCAACTTGGTGAGTTCTCGCGCCCAGTGGTGTGCGCCACCACACGCTTCCATGCCGATCAGACACTGGGGGCGGTTAGCGAAGAATTCCAGAAACTTCGCGCGTTTGATCTGCTTGCTCACGATCTCGCCTGTTTGCACATCCACGTAATGCACCTGAAAGACATTCTTTGCGAGGTCGATTCCAACTGGTGTAAGCTTCATGATGTGCTCCCTGCGGTTTGCCTGTGAAAACCTATAGGGTATTCCCAATTTGGCACTTTGATGCCGTGGCCCGTCAGGGAGCACCCTTTGAACCCGAGATCACGTAGCTTTATCCACGCCCCTTTACCCTGTTGATAACTCGCCCGCATGCCTACTGCTTGCAAGAGGCGAGTTATCAACAGGGCGGCTTGCCCAGCAAGCCGGGGGGGGTGGGTAAAGCGGGCAGATCAAAAGAGCAGAATTCATGGTCTCTATGCCTCAGAATGACAATCAGCGAAAAATCACCCTTGCGGGGGGAGGCGCTCATTTCATTCCTATAGTATGTAACCACATGAATTCAAACCGCTCTAATCTTCACGTTTCTATTGAGAAATAGAATAAGCTCCCAGAAACCCCATAGCGCCTAGCGCGGCTGCTGCGCGGGCAACCTCAATACGGCGCGTAAGCCGCTGCCGTCTTTTGCTGTGCCAAGCACCAGCCTGCCATTATGGCTTTTGGCGATGCGCTCGACGATTGCCAGTCCCAGCCCCGTGCCCGAGGCTTCGCTGCGAGCTGATTCAAGGCGGGTAAACGGGCGTTTCAAGCGCTCAAACTCGCTCTCTGGAATTCCGGGGCCATTGTCGCTGACCGCAATCTCCAGCCAGCCGTCTTTGAGAATGCCTTCCAGAGTTACCGGCGGCTGTCCGTATTTCCAGGCATTGCCAAGCAGATTTTCAATTGCCCGCACAATCGCGTGCCGTCTCAGCAAAACCGGAGTCATGGGCGGTAACTGCTCTGTCAGGAGAGTGACCGCCTGTCCGATGGCCTGGGCGCGTTGCGCAACCTCATGCAGCAACCCGACCGGATCGACTTCTTCCGGGGTGGCTTCTTCCTTGCCGCGCGCAAAATCGAGAAACTGACCGATGATGCCATCCATCAGGGCGATGTCGGCGACCATGCCCTCCTGGGCATGACCTTCCGGCAGACTGAGCTCGGCCTCCAGGCGCATCCTCGCCAGCGGGGTGCGCAGATCATGCGAGATTCCGGCCAGAATTTCCGCCCGTTCCTTTTCGTGCTCCTCGAGCTCACGGGACATGCGGTTGAAGGCTCTGGCAAGCAAACGCAATTCATCGGGGCCGGTCTCCGGGATCGTAGGTGGCCTTACGCCCCGTCCGACCTGATGCGCCGCGCTTGCCATCCGCGCCAGATGACGGCTGATCCGGGAAGCGAGCAGCCAGACTATGGCCAGCATCAGCCAGGCGACCAGAAGCCCCCAGCCCATCCACAACCAGGGGACATTCTGACGGGCGCGCTCTCCGGGGAGAATCAACCAGAATTCATTCGGCTCATCGGCCGCCAGACCAAAACTGATCCAGAACCCTGGCTCGTTATTTACCTTCAGGGAAACAATGGTTTCTTCGCCCAGAAGCTGCCTGATCTCATGGCTGACAAGGAAAAAATCCGTGGCGGGCAATGCCTCGATCAGATCATGGCTGTCGAGCGGCAACAGCCGAATACCCTCGCGAGCGGATAATTCCCTAAGCAGCGTGGGACGCAATTCAGGCGAGGTTGTAAGAAGAGCGGTTCGCACCAGATTTACCGCGCTTGCGGAAAATTGGGCAATGGCGCGAGCGCGAGGCTCCGCGTCCGCCCGCTGAAAAATCACTATCCACGCCGCATTGGCACAAATCACAAGCACAAGCGCCCATAAAAAAATATGGGTGAACAAGGAAATACGGCCAAGACGGGAAAAAAATGCTCTCATGTCTTGCAGACGGCAATTAAAAACCGATTCAGTGGGTGGATGTATGTAGGAGCTGGTCTTGCAGACAATCCTGCGGGTGCTGCGCACGGCGATTGAAGAACCGACTCAACAATAAACGATTGTAGGGGCGGCAAGTTGTTATCTGCAAGACCTGCAGGGCAATCGCATGAATATCATTGTCGTCAATGTGGGGATATTGGTCTGCCACAGGCGGACTCTACGCATCCTATGAGTTTTGTTGATACTGCGAGATGAGAAGGTTTTGAACGCTCAGACGATTTCAGGTGGTTCGTGCCGCGTAGGGGCGGGGTTTAAACCCGCCCCTACAGAAAGCCGCGTACATGATTGAGCGTGATGACAAACGCATTCGTGCGATTGCCCAGGCAAGACCTGCCGCCCGCCATCACCCTCACCGACTTACTCTTCTTCCTCTACTTCACTCTCATCGGGCACGAACATATAGCCCATTCCCCAGACGGTCTGGATGTAGCGCGGGTTCTGGATATTTGGCTCGACCAGTTTTCTCAGGCGGGAGATTTGCACGTCGATGGCGCGGTCGAAGGGGCCGCGTTCCCGGCTACGGGCAAGCGTCATCAGTTGATCGCGGGAAAGAGTCTTCCTGGGATGGTTCAACAGAACGGCAAGCACGGAAAACTCGCCGGTGGTGAAAATATAATCAGGCTGACCGGGGCGGGTGAGGGTGCGGGCGGCAAGATCGACTTCCACCCCTCCGAAACGGACTTTCCCTTGTGCAGTCTCCTGGGTATTCTCTTCCAGGTTCCAGGAGCGGCGCAGCAAGGCCTGAATGCGCGCCAGAAGTTCGCGGGGATTGAAAGGTTTGGCGAGATAGTCATCCGCCCCCATTTCCAGCCCGATGATGCGGTCTACATCTTCTCCCCGGGCGGTGAGCATGATGATCGGAACCTGATTGTCCTGACTGCGCAAGCGCCGGCAGATGGAAAGTCCATCCTCGCCGGGGAGCATCAGATCAAGAATGATCAAATCGAAAAACTCACGTTGCAGGAACTTGTCAACTTGCTCGGCGTTGGCAGCGGCGCGTACCTCATAGCCCTGCTCGCCAAGGTAACGTTGCAGAAGTTCCCGGATACGTGTGTCATCGTCTACAACCAACAGGCGACGGCAACGCTTGTGATTTTTCAGCTTCATGTCGATGCCCCGAATGAAAAATTAAGCAATTCCACTATGATAACAAAGTTTAAAGATTATGCGTAAAAGGTAGGTGCGCCATTGTACAAAACGTTACAAATATAATGTGGCGCAACGGTAATCCTGTCGCACAATAGAAGATGAAATACATGCTTTTCATCTTTTTTTTGGCGAGCATGGCCTTCATTTGCTGTTCATAAGCTTTTCGGTACCCGCCATGAAACCATTTTTTCTTCGTCTATCAGAGCGCAACTTTTTTTATGTCACGCTGCTTTTTTGCAGCTTTCTTTGCATGACGAATGCGCTGGCAGAAAAAGGCGCGGAAGTCGTCGTGGAAAGTGCGGACGATTATGGCAGCCTGCGGGAAGGGTGGAGAAAATTATCAAAGGAAGAGCGCGACGAATTGCGCCAGCAGATGCGCGCTGCCTGGCAAAATATTTCCCCGGAAGACAAGGAACGTTTCCATGAGAGATGTCGGGAAGAAAATAAACCGGGTGGCTGGGGCGGCAGGTGGAAAGACGATAAACCCGGAAAGGGAAAAGGGTGGGGTTCCAAACGCTGCTCCCCCAATGGATACCGGGCGCATTGGCATGACCTTTCCCCGGAAGATCAGGAGGCTCTCCGCAACAAGCTGCGCGAGGTGTTGCGGCAGAAAGAAAGCGCCCAGGAACAGGAAATGCCAGCAGAATCTATTCTTCCCAATCAGCAAAGCGAGGCTCTGGCGCAGTAAAATTCGCGCCATGCGAATTCTTGCCCTGGAAACTTCAACTGAATCTGCCTCCTGCGCCTTCTGGCAGGACGGCGCTGTTTTGTCTGCCGAATGTCCGGCGGGCGAATCTCATTCCCTTACCCTGATCCCGCTCGCCCAACGTCTTCTTGAAGAAGCCGGTTCTGCTTTTTCCGCGCTCGATGCCCTGGCCTTCGACAAGGGTCCGGGGGCGTTTACCAGTTTGCGCGTTTCCTGCGCCATTGCCCAGGGGATGGCGAGCGCGCTGGATATTCCCGTACTGCCCATCGGTTCGCTCGAATGCATGGCCTGGAGCGCCTGTAGCGCGGGGGAAAAGGCTCTGACCTTGCTCGATGCCCGCATGGGAGAAGTGTACTTCGGCGCTTTTTGCCGTGAACCGGAAGGAGTTCAGACCCTGCGTAAAATTGGTCTTTGCCGACCGGAAGAACTCATGTTGCCGGATGGCGAGGACTGGAAGATAGTCGGCAATGCGCTGGATGCCTATCCCTTGCTGCGGGAGCGTTTCTCAGGGTACGAGCAGCTTTTTCTCCTCCCGCATGCCAAACCGTTGGCAGAGCTTGCTGCTTTGGCCTTTTTGCGCGGGGAGGGGATAGACCCGGCTCTGGCCTTGCCGCGCTATGTGCGCGACAAGGTGGCGCGAACCACGAGCGAACAGATGGCACGAGGAGGACGGTAATGACAGGAGAACGAGATGCCCTGATTCTGCCGGAGCTTTTTCATCTCTCTGAACAAGACCTTCCCTGGCTTTCTGAATTGGAAAAGCGGGTACAGGTTTCTCCCTGGCAGGCACAACATTTTGCCGATTCCCTAGAAGCCGGACATGATGCCTGGGGAGCGCGGCAGGGCGTTCTACCTCAGGGTTTTGTCCTGATTATGCATGACCCTTATGCCAGTCATCTCCTCAATATCGCGGTCTTGCCGGAGGCGCAGGGCAGAGGCATGGGCGCATTTTTGCTGCGTCACGCCATGCGGCGTGCCGCCGAAACAGGAGTAGGGGAGATGTTTCTGGAGGTGCGCCCTTCCAACGGCAAGGCGCTCGCGCTTTACCAGAGCTTCGGCTTTCAGGAGATTGCCCGACGCAAATCTTATTATTCCGCCAATAGAGACAACGTGCGTGAGGATGCGCTGATTCTACGGGCAACGCTCCCTGTTCTGGAGGAGGCATGATGGCTGATCGGCGGCAAAGCGTTTTTTTGCAGGAAATGGGTTATACCCTTTGGCAATTGCGTGGGGGAAAGAGCGCAGCGGAAAATAGCGCTAGAGACTTGATGCGCGAAGAAGAGAGCGATCATCGCCGGAATGACAATTCTTCACTCCGCGCCAGAGTGAGAGAGCAGGCGGAAACCGCCCGACAAACCCAGGCGGATACGAAACCTGCCAGCGTCGTGGCGGCGATTCCCGAGTCTTTGCCTGCCATGCCGGAAGCGCCCAAGGGTTCGGAGGCGCTTGCCGAGCGCGCCAGGAGCATTGCGACGATGGGCTGGGATGATTTGACGGAAGCCATCCGGGAATGTCGCGCCTGTGAATTGTGCCGCCATCGCAAGCAGGTAGTGCCGGGAGTGGGCGACCGGGCGGCGGAGTGGTTGTTCATCGGCGAAGGGCCGGGCGCGGAGGAAGATGCGCGCGGCGAACCCTTCGTCGGTCAGGCTGGACGTCTTCTCGATGCCATGCTTTCCGCCATTGCCCTGAAACGGGGCGAGAACGTCTATATCGCCAACGCGGTCAAATGCCGTCCCGAAGGTAATCGCACCCCATCGCCTTCTGAAATGGCAGCGTGCCGTCCTTTTCTCATCCGCCAGATCGAACTGATAAGCCCCAAGGTTCTGATGCTGCTGGGCAAGGCCGCAACCCATTCGGTGCTGGGCGACGATGCCTCTCTGGCTTCCCTGCGGCAAAAAACCCACTATTTCGGCGCGATTCCCGCAGTGGTTACCTACCACCCGGCCTACCTGCTGCGCAATTTGCCAGAGAAGGCCAAGGCTTGGGAAGATATCTGCTTTGCTGTCAGATGTGCTGCGCACGGCGATTGAAGAACCGACTCGAAGATAGAAGTCTGTAGAGGCGGCATTCTGCCGCCCGAAGCTAGGTGAAATAAATCATAGTCGCGGTGAGTGAAACGAACCGCGACACATCTATGCCTGATTGACCACGAGTCTCGCGCAAGCCCCGCCATTTATGGCGGGGTGAGCGAGAC
>Ga0209737_10003893_pt1 | contig 10453 bp, 8 predicted proteins | sample TergutCu122P3_FD_187284 | JGI IMG/M metagenome (GOLD analysis project Ga0209737, IMG submission 187284) | Cubitermes ugandensis P3 segment gut microbial communities from Kakamega Forest, Kenya - Cu122 P3 (SPAdes) (version 2) | ecosystem: Host-associated > Arthropoda: Insects > Digestive system >...
ATCAAAAACGATAAGGTCTGAATGGTTTTGTTGTAGATAGTTGAATCGCTCATCTATGCTGTAGACTTTGCCATAGAGATGGTCTTTGCCTTTTCTTGTGCCCTGTGCGGAGGGTATGAAGCGGGGGAAAGCTATGATTTTGTCGGGGGGATGCAACATGCCCTTTACGTCGAAAACTACGCCACTTTGGGCTTTGATTAAATCTCCTTCACAGGGCCTCATAGTGTATCCTTGCTGTGCTAAAGTTTTGGATACTTTAATAAAGCTTCTTTGGCGTCCTACTCTGAGTGCAACAAATGAGCGACCACCTCCATCTCCTCCAAAAAGCGCAACATATCACCAAATGTCTTCAACTTGCAATGTTGTTGGAAGTCAGTGTGCAAAAACCCGGCAACGTCAGTTTCAATGCCAACTTTGAGAAAACCCGGGTGGAACATTTTTTGGCATCCGCAGTTGCCGCTGGACCAAGTTTGCAACAAGCAGCTTCACGAGGAACAAGGATTGCTGAGGGACAACTACGCATAGAGAGTTTGGGTATAGGGGAATTAATCAAGACTTGCTCAGAAGATGTTGCATCGTGGCAACATGGGGGGAACACTATTTTGGGTACGATAATGTTGTTTGTGCCACTGGCAACCGCCGCGGGTATGACTCCAACCGAGAAGGAGGGCTGTTTTGATTTTTCAGTTTTACGGCGAAATCTTGATTTGGTGGTTAGAGCATCATCGGCACAGGATGCGGTTCATCTCTATGAAGCCATCGATATCGCGTGTCCCAGCGGGTTGGGCGGTGCACCAGATTTTGATGTTACCCAAACAGATTCCAAAAAACGACTCACAGAAGAGAACGTGAGCTTGTTTGAGGTGTTTAAACTCGCCTCGGCTTATGATGATATCTGCTATGAATGGATCAACAATTATCCAATAACTTTTGATTTAGCCTACCCCTATCTAACAGAACAACTCAGAAACAAACCACTCAACACCGCAGTTGTTCATACATTCCTAAAAATTCTCTCAGAGCGTTCCGATACATTTATTGCCCGCAAAATGGGCAACCACAAAGCACAAGAAATCTCCAAAGAAGCCAAAACTATCTTAGAACTAGGCGGCACCGAAACCACAAAGGGTAGAGGAAGTCTTGCTGAATTTGACAAAAACCTTCGCGCCAGTGGAAACGCCTGTAACCCAGGCACCACCGCAGACTTAACTGCAACAGCCTTGGCATTCTGCATTCTTAATGGATACCGACCCTGACCAAAAAGTTACTACTCAGTAGGTTCCTATTGTGTGTAGTGTTTTTACAGCAAAATAACTCACACATAGTGTTTGTTCTTATTTTCCTTATTTCACAACCATAATTTTGCAGAAAAAACCACCATACATAGCGCTTTACGAGTGAAAAATAACGCTATATGTCCATGCTGAGTAGTAACAACAAAAACAATAATCCATTGCACAAATCACCATTTTAAACGATAAAACAGCAAATATCGGGCGAGGTTAACCTAACCAATAACCTATTTTCTGTTGTTTTAAGTATAGATATCATTTTCTGACGTTAAAAAACGATCCAAATATTGTTTTGCTGATGTCAACAAAATGATTCTCAACAGCAAAATCTGGTTTTTAATGGTCATAACCTTTGGCAATGTTTATCTTCATCAAAGAAGGCGTAGTGCTATATCGCAAACTAAACCCCAAACGCACAATAGATAGAAACCGGAACTCAAAAAATTGACCCACAGGCAAACATTTTTGCGCCTAATTTAAACTGTTTTTCGAAAAAAGCCTCAAATCTCAAAAAACAGTTAACCCACAAGTTAACCCACAGATCAACACAATGCAAAACATCCCCCAACCAATACTAAACTTATTAAAACAACTAAAAACAAAAGGAAACACACGCGTAGAACTCAAAAAATAAAAACCACTACTACACACGATAAACGCATTAAGTAAAATAGTTGTGATGTTTATAAAGTTGGATTTTGGTGTGCTGACAAAAGTACTATTTTGTGATAAATTTGAATAAATAGAATAAAAATAAGTTTAAAGTTATCAAATTTTTATTTTATGTCCAAAATAGCACAGTTCATGCGTTTGTCGTGAGCAGACTTAGACCATTTGCAAAACTCTAATAGTTTATTTTTGTGTTGTTATGTATTTTTCTATGGTGTATGCTTTAGCTAAATGCGCAAGTACATTTAATGTTAATTTGTGATTGTATGCCTATTGAGGCAGTTGTTGGTGTGGGCGAGGCTTTAAATGAATAACTTACGTCTCTATGGGGGAGGATATGTATGCCTGCGTCTTTCCAGCCTGTTCGGGGAATGCGTGATCTTATCGGTGATGATGCTCAAGCTTTCACAGTTATAATAGGTAGAGCGCGTCAAATAGCTGAGTATTATGGTTTTTGTGAGGTTATAGTGCCTCATGTTGAGTCTCTTGAGTTACTTTCTGCCAAATCGGGAGAGGAAATTCGTCAGCGTATGTTTATTTTTAAGGATTTAGGTGAGCGGCAGGTGGCTCTGCGGCCTGAATTTACTGCCTCTATCGCGCGGTTGGTAACCACATCGCTTAGAAATGAACCTAAGCCGCTTCGGTTGTTCTCCTCAGGTACGGTGTATCGTTATGATGAGCCGCAGAAGGGGCGTTATCGTGAGTTTTGGCAGTCAAATTTTGAGTTGATGGGTTCGGATAGGCCTGAGGCAGATGCTGAAATTGTGTTGCTTACTAATGGTTTGATGGCCTCGCTTGGGCTTGAGGGTTATGCGTTCAAAGTTGGCCATATTGGGGTCATTCGGAGTATTCTATGCCAAGATGGGGTTGATGAGAAGACTCAAAATGCAATTTTGCAAAAGATGGATAAAAAAGACTATGAGGCCGCTTTAAAATTGGTGGATTCTGAGAAGAGTCGAAGTATGCTTGAGGGGCTAATTGTCCTTAAAGGCAACAATTGGCGTGAAACCGTTGATCAGATGCAAATCTATGTTTCTGAGTATCCTGCGGCTAAGCTGGCAGTTGAGAATCTGACAGAGATTTTGGGGCTTGTAGCGGAGAGTGCAGATATCACAATTATTGTGGATCCTGCATTTGCTAGGGGATTGGAGTACTATACGGGTATGATTTTTGAAATCTATGTTCCACAGCTAGATATTGCGTTGGGTGGTGGTGGACGCTATGATCGGCTGATTGAAGTTTTTGGCGGGGAGGTCACACCTGCGGTGGGTTGTGCGCATGGAATTGATCGGGTCGCTATTGCATTGCAGGCTCAAAATGCAGTTCGAATTGACAAGTCAGTCAAGAGGGTTGCTGTAATTGCTATCACTAAGGCTCTAAAGTCTCAGGCTTTAAAAATCGCTCAGCAACTTCGCTTGACTGGGATAGCAGTAGAGTTTGAAGTTATGGGCAGAAAAATGTCAAAGGCTCTCGAAGATGCAGATAAACGCAAAGCTGACTATGCTATTATTGTCGGTGAGCGAGAGCTCAAAGAGGGGGCAGTGATGCTCAAAGACTTAGCTAACCGTCAGCAAAGTGTTATTGCAATTGAACAGTTGGCTGAAAAAATCAAGAGCTAACCCTTCTATTGATAGGTATGGTACAATGGTCAGACAAATAGGCAATGGTTAGTTTCAAAAGGAAAAGGGATGTGTTAGAGATTTGTTTTTGGTTGTTAGAGGCGTTTAATGTAGCGGTTGACTTCCCATTCGGTGACTTGGGTGCGGTAGAGGTCCCATTCGCGGTGTTTTTCGCGTAAAAAGTTTTCGAAGGTGACTTCGCCTAGTGTTTCGCGCATCAGTTCGCTGGTTTCGAGTTCGTCGAGGGCTTCTTTGAGGTTTTCTGGCAGTGATATGATGCCTCTTTGTTTGCGTTCTTCATAGCTCATGTGGTAGACATTTAATTCAACTGGGTGTCCGGGATCGGTTTTGTTTTTAATACCGTCTAAGCCGGCGGCTAGGAGTACTGCGAATTGGAGATAGGGATTGCCTGCACCGTCGGGGCAACGGATTTCGCATCGGGCAGCAGATTTTCTGCCTCCAAAGTTGGGGACGCGTATGAGCGGGCTTCGATTTTTGTGTGCCCAGGCTATGTAGACGGGGGCTTCGTATCCGGGAACGAGGCGTTTGTAGCTGTTGGGCCAGCTGTTTAGGATGGCGGCCATTTTGCGTCCGTGGATTAGTTGTCCACCGATGTAGTTGCGTGCGAGTTCGGAGAGGTAACCGTTTTGTGTGTCTTCGGAGTAGAAGAGGTTTTGTGTGTAGTCTTTGTTCCATAGGCTTTGGTGTATGTGCATGCCACTACCGTTGATGCCTTGGAAAGGTTTGGGCATGTAGGTGGTGATGTAGCCGTTGCGGGCTGCTACGACTTTGCCGCACATTTTTAGGGTTATGGCACGGTCAGCGGTTTCGAGGGCTTCGCCGTATTTAAAGTCGATTTCGTTTTGTCCTAGGGCGACTTCGTGGTGGCTGATTTCTATGTCGATGCCAAATGCTTCGGCATAGTCGGCAATTTCTCGGCGCAGATCATCGGTGACATCGCCTGGGTGTGCGTCAAAGTAGCCGGCTAGGTCGATGGGTGTGGGTAGGCCGCCTGTTTCGCTTTCTTTTACGATGAAAAATTCTAGTTCGGGGGCGCAGATGAAGGTGTAGCCGGCGTTTGTTGCTTTTTCAATTGCACGCTCTAGGATGTAGCGTGGGTCGCCTTCGAATCGTTTGTTTTGGGGGGTGTAAACATCGCAGATGAGTCGGGCAGAGGCTTTTTCTTTAGGTCTCCAAGGTAGAAGGGCAAAGGTGAAGGGGTCGGGGTAGAGGTTCATATCAGATTCTTCTACTGGGCGGTAACCGGTTATAGATGAGCCATCAAATGATTGGCCGTTTTCAAATATGTTTTCGATGTTTTTGGCGCTTACGGCCAAGTTTTTTAGAAAGCCGTTTATATCGGTGAATTGGAGCCTGACAAATTTTGTGTCGTTTTCTTGGATTTGATGGATTACCTTGGTTACTTGTTCGTTCCAGATGGGGTTTTTAAAATGTTTCATGTTAAATCTCCTGCAGGTTGTTAGGCTCGGTTCTGCACAGGTTATGATTATAAGTGTCCAATTTAAACATATTTAGACTTAGTGCCATTTATTGTGGATAATTGTCCACTATATATTGAATTTACTGAAATAACGTACATAACTACACCGTTAAGGGCTAAAAACTAACAAAAAATAATATTCAATCAACACTTAACGTTCCCGACGCAGAAAATCGCCTACATCAGAAACATTACGTACCGCAACCTCATCACGAGAGATTTTTGCGCTCAGATCACCCACAATTCTGCCAAATCCCAAACATTCCCCAAATTCATTTAGCACCAAAGTGTTTATGTTTTTCTTAGCTGAGCCAAACACACGCACCACACTACTTGCAAAAAGAGGCCGGCCACATATAAAAAGCCAAGCCGCCTTTCGATCAACCACTATGCGCTGCGCATGCTCTTTTGCTAGAATCGAGAGTAAGTGGAAACTGGGGAAAAACTTGCCTTCTTTTGTTTTGCCCAAAAAAAGCCCAGCATAAAAGAAATCGGATCTAACCATAAGAGGCCTAAGCGTAGCATTGACCATATAGAAACGTCCGTTTTTTTCTACAATTAAATCAGGATTTAAGGTGATATTTACCCCAAAGGTCGCAGCAAAGTTGGTTAAGGCTTTAGCGTTCACAGGATTTGCTCCTTTTTAGTTTAGCGGCAAAAAAGCCCTGAGTTTCATTTGGCCACATCCGTCGACATTTTGATACTGAGGGATCTAGTTTTTTGCCAAAGATCTCTGTTAAACCGTTTTGGCCATAACTATGAGTTTCTTGGATTTGTAAATTGAGATTTTTTATTGCCCAATCCATGTTTAGTTCGTTTTCTTCAGGTTCAAGTGAACAGGTGGAATAAACTAATTCACCATGGTTACTGAGGCATTCGGAGGCTTTAGTAAGTATGTCTCTTTGGAGAGCAGCATTGCGTTGAATATCTTTTAGGGTACGGTTCTTAAACCAGTCGCGGTCTCCGGCAAAGTTACCTGAACAGGGAACATCAACTAGTATTCGATCAAAACGCAGATTTAAAGAAGAAGCCTGGCGTGCATCTAGTAAATAGACCACAGTGTTTGTAATGCGGCATCGCTCCAGATGGTTTCCCACAGCCGCTATACGGTGTTTATCCACATCCAAAGCTACAATAGCCCCAGAGTTTTGCATTACATCAGCTAGCTGTACAGTTTTGCCGCCCGGTGCAGAAGCACAGTCAAGCACTTTTTTACCCCGTAGATCGCTAAAGAGAGACACAGGAATTTGAGCGGCCGCTTCTTGTATTGAGTAGAGACCCAGCAAATATTCTGCAGTGGCGCCTGCTGAGACTTTGGAGTCCAAAACCCAGTAACCTGATTGGAGAAAGGGAATTTTTTGAAGCGACACCCCTAAGCTGTTGAGGCGCTCAACGAGGTTTTTGCCACGCGCATTGGTGTTGTTTATGCGGATAGCTTGCCGCAAATTAACCTCCTTGAGTTCCCAGCCAAGTTGCCTGTAACGGTCTTGAAAGAATTCTCTACCTGACACAGCCAAACCTTGTCTATGGGGAGATAAAAGCTTTTCAACAACAAACCAAGCAATGAGACAGCGGGAGGCGGCAAAGTGCATTTGCAAATAAGCAGGGTCTATCCCAAATACGCGATTTGCAATCAATACTACAAAAAACCGCTCAGTTTCTACTAATAACTATGAACAACAATATCAACCAACAACAATCCTACCCTGGACACTAACAGTCCCCCAACCGTTACAGTTAACATGGCTGACTAGCCAAATCAGTTAGTCACTACAGCATACCGTGGTCTTCACCAAAGAATGAATACACAACTGCATGCTTAAACCCCAGGTGGGTTTCAAAACCCACGTCCAAGAATTCTCAGGCAAACCGATTGTTATCGGTCAGTCCAAAACCGGAGAAACCAACCACAGTGAAAGCTCAGCGAATGGCTCAGCAAAAACTTGATAGTGTTAATTAAAGAATGATTTGATCATGTTTGGTGTTTCATTTACTCTAAAGTGTGCAAACAAAGACATAGTAAGAACACCATTTTCTTGCATCGTGAAAACTTTTCGATCATAGACCTTTAGAATGAGGCTTAAGCCTGATCCGATTTGTTCTACAAGTTCCATGTCTCGAAATACGCGCATCAACTCACGATTGCGTGGCATGGATCTGCATTTAAAAAGTCTGTCTCACTTAATCCTTCAACTAATCCTCCACAGGATGTTACGACAACTGTCAGAGAAAAACTTTACAAGTGGAAAACCCTTGACATAGTCACTGTGAACAATAGCATTTATCACCGCTTCACGCAAAGCAACAGTGTTTACCCTTTCTCTTTCAAGTCGTTTCTTTGAAGTTATTTTAGCAAATGTCCTGTTCTCTGAATCTAACCGATTCAACAACCGTTGTATTGCTGTTATCAGACAGCAGTTGCCGTATTCACGTGTTTCAAGCGGATCTACTTTATCCGTCTCCGCATACACGACAACTTTAATTAATACTCCATTTGATCAGCAAGTAGATACGTTGCATAATTAAATTCGCCACTGCTTGTCGTAAATTCAAGTTTTCAATAATTTGCTCTGTGGATTCGAGGATTTTTTCTTCGTAGTAAATGAAGTTGTTTCGGAAACGAAAAACCTAAACTGCCTAGAGCAGATCCAAAACTCAAATTTTTGCCTAGAGCATATGCCAAAAGTATGGAGTGGTGCCGAGGGCAGGGTTTGGACTGGTGTAAGTTGGAGACGTCGCCACAATTTTTTCTGCAAAACAAAAAACACGCCCATTTCGAAATGACAAAGTCTATCACAAACGACAAATCATAACCCTTGTAAACCTCACAAGCCATACGTTTACTAACCATGAAATAGTTAAACACATTACCAAAATAATTTCACGACACGATTTTTAAAGTAATTTCATGAATTCTTCTTTTGAAAGTCCCGTATCTTTAATTATTTTGCTTAAAAGTCCACTCCCTATTTCTTCGCCTGCATGCACTGGAACTACTGTTAGCCTGCCATCGGGATGTTTTAGAATCACATGACTTCCATGAGTTCGAACGATCTTGAAACCGATTTTGGTGAGTACTCTGATTATTTTTTTTGCTGGCTGAGGCTTTAGACTCATTTAGGCCTGAACCTCAACGAACTGAACACCTATCAGTTCAGTACGGCTAGAGTGCACCTCAGTTTCTGTCTCTAAATAACACTCTATGGCCTCTTTTATTCTCTCCATAACCCCATCAAGAGTTCTAGCCTGTGTATGGCAACCAGGCAATTCAGGAACAGACGCAACATAATACCCATTCCCATCTTTCTCAACTACCACACTAAACTTCATATCCACATTCCCAATAGCATTACATTTTCTAAACTGCTACTAAAAGTTTCCCATGTTTCAAACATTCGCTGAGACAAATCTGACATAACCACTGTGAATTCTTAAAAGCAACAAGGTCTCACATAGAAATCAAAGTACCAAATCGAACTGATCATAGATCTGGTTCTTCAAAAAAGACCCCAGTTACTTGCTTATTTATGACATCACCATAGTGATGTGTCAATGCGTCACCAACTTTAACTACAAACTTATAGTTCATAAATTTTATTAAATCCACAGTTATAAAACATCGAATAGCAAATATTAAATAACAAAGGAATACACTCGCTGATTTAATCCGTCATTTATGCGTCACTGATTAGACTTTTTGCGAAACTAAAATAAGTTGTTATGTTGTTTGTTTTGATTTAGGTGATCGTGTGAAGTTTGAGACGTTAGCAGGTTATTGTGATGAAATGTTTCGTCGTATAACAGTGTTAAGCGTGTTATTTTTGAAAAGATGCTGGAAATATTGCGTTGTGAGTTTGCTCGTAAACATGTGCAAGGCGGTAGAAAGCCTAAACTGTCAATAGAGGAGTAGTTGCTTGGGTCATGTCTCAGAATAGTTTACGTTTGAATTCTAACGTGTTTATGAGGAGCCCAAAGAGGATAGAGTGCATTTCCAACGATTTGGAATAACAAATAGTCCTACGAGCCAAACGCTTAAGCCTTGTATGAAACGTTAGATGTTTACGCTCAGTTCTCTGCGTATTCCGTTTCCCCGTATACAAAATATCGCACGGTATAGCATCATGGTAAGCAAAGTTATCATCAAAAAACATCGCTGTGATTTCCACATTCAACCCTGACGATAGGGTGGTGTTTTGATGTGTTTTAATTGCTGGGGTTTGTTTGTCGGAAAAACTTTTACTGACAAGTGTTGTTTATATTAAAAGTCGTTGTTGATTTATCTCTGAATTTTTAGGCCTCTTGCAGAAATACAGCGCTTCACTTAACTTATGACACCACCGACAATAGAGTTATAGTGAAATAGCTTAAGTTTTGCACCAGAACTATTGTGCCAGTCATGGAAATTTATGAATTTTACAAGTGTAATTTTTAAACTCTTCCATTATAAGAGCTTTTGTAGCACTTCGTGTTCTCTTGTACCAAAAACATACGCCATAATTTCGCCGGTGTCATGATTTATGGCATGCCACAACCAACAAGGTGTCTTGCATTAAATACTACCCCACATTTCATCCATTTCAAGACGTATTTTCAACGGTTTTGTGAGGTTACATATTTGGGGTTTAAATCTGTGAGAAAGTTTTTTGTTTTTTTAAAGTGGCTATAACGGTGTTTTGACTGATGTGTAGAACACGCGATATGTCTCGTATGCCACTACCGTTTAAGGACATTTTTATTATCAATTGTTTGGTTTGAGGCATGGCACCGTTGTTTTTATATGTTGTTTGGAAAGTTTTCCCACACGACCTACATTTACAACGCAGAGCCCCATTTACCTGTCTACCCATTTTCACTACAGCCCCACTCCCACAATGTATGCAACTCACAGACACTTCTACCACAACTAATCATCAAAGCTTATAATACACAACATTTTCACTTATAAACTAATTTGAGGATGACCAAAATCTGTTGGGTTGTGGTTGGTAGGGTTTGTTTTTGGCTAAAATGTGTGTTTTGTTTTTCTAAAAATTAGAAAATTTTGCTCTATGAGTGGGTTATTTTGTTGTTGTCGCTTCTGAAATACAAAAGTGAGTTTTCGGAGATTGCCAGTAAAAGAAAAATACATTAACAAACCAAGAAACACACCCCTCACAAAATAATCAGTGAAAAATAACTGTTTATGTTTTTTGAAAAAACCGAAAGGTATGGGAAACAGTATGGAAACTGAGCGAAACACATCGATAACAGAGACCAGAAAACGTCTCTTTTCAGATTTAGACGCAGTGATAGAGTTTGCGCAGAAAAAAATTAACATGCCTAAAAAGTTGGAGGCGGATTATCAGTCGTATTTGCGTATTTTGATCTCTGCG
>Ga0209737_10003894_pt1 | contig 10450 bp, 9 predicted proteins | sample TergutCu122P3_FD_187284 | JGI IMG/M metagenome (GOLD analysis project Ga0209737, IMG submission 187284) | Cubitermes ugandensis P3 segment gut microbial communities from Kakamega Forest, Kenya - Cu122 P3 (SPAdes) (version 2) | ecosystem: Host-associated > Arthropoda: Insects > Digestive system >...
AAACCTACCAAGGTTAATCCGGCGTGCTTCGAATGTTCGTTGACCGCATCGCTGAAACGCTGATTGTCCTTTAGGGTTATTATTTCAATATTGGCAAGAGTAATCGGCAAGCGACCGGCGGCAACACGTTCTTGAATATCCTCCTTCGTTTCTTCCTCATGCCCCTCGGCGCAAATATTGAATATCTTTATGTACCCCTTATGCCAATCGGGATGCGCCATGATGATATAACCCAGCAGAATCATCAGGTTGGCATTTATTTCATCGGTATTCCGAATCCACACGTGTATGCCGTTGCGGTAATTTATGGCAGTATTTGAACCGGCAAAAATACATACATCGAAATTACCTGCTTTAACCAAACTTACGTTTTCCAATATTCGCTTCAGTTCATCGGGGCGCTCCTTATCGAACTCAAAAACCACCATATTGTTTTCCATACCCGAAATGGAAGGCGACTGTATGGTTTGCGCAATAGCCGAGGTGTAAGAAGGAGAAACAATGGTATCAATATATAAGGTGCTTTCGTTCTTCCGCTGATTTTCGATAAGTTCTTTCAAGATTTCCCGCGCTTCGTCGTATGTCTGCTTGCCAAAATAGCCTTCAATATAGTGAATGTAAGTGCCAAAGCCGTGCTTGTGGCTGAGCCACTGCATTAAGTCAAGCACCTTGTAACGCTCAAACGAGTTGGGCGAAATACAAATGACCGCAGGGCGCCACTCCTCTGTTTCCATATTCGTTTGTTGCTTCTGCATAAATACCTGAAGCCTTCGGTTAAGTTGGAACAGCGCTCCTTTAAAAATATTTACCAAGCCCTTCTGGTCTTTGTTATAGCTTTCAATCACCAAATAAATAAGCACGATAATGAGGTATGCGATAATGGTATATAGCGGACTAATCATAAACATTACCCATACCGAAAGAATGAAACCGCCGAGCGAGAAGTACCATTTTGATTTGAAGCGCGGACGATAGGACGGCGGAGCGCCAAAATGATTAAGAAAAGATATGAGGCACAACGAGCCGTAAGTGATGAGGAAGAACATAGATATAATGCCTGCTACCGTATTGATATCACCCAAAAGCACAAAAAATACTGCAATGAGGAAAGATATCAGCGATGCGTTGTAGGGTTCTTTTGTTTTTCCCTTTCCCTTAGCCAAAAAATAATTGAGCCGCCTAAGGGGAAAAGTTTTATCGTGAGCAAGCGCCTGCAAGGTGCGCGGAGCAACCATAATGGAGCCCATAGCAGAGGTAAAGGTTGATGCCGCCAAACCTATGGGAATAGCAATGGCGCCCCAAAGCGCTATCCGCGCCATCACAAATTGGTCGCCCAATAAGTCGGCTTGCGATGCAGATGCTGACAGTTTCCAAACAATTAATATGTAAACCACAAGTCCGGTAATCGTAGCAGCCATTGTTCCCAGCGGAATGGATTTTCCCGGATTTTTAAGGTCGCCGCTAAGTCCCACGCCCGCAGTCATACCGGTAAAAGCCGGAAAGCATATAGCAAACACAATGAAGAAACTATCGCCATTGAAGAAACCAAAGTTATCGCTTACAGCCTTTACGCTTTCTTCGCCCACTTCAATCGGGCTTCCGCCTATCGCGCTTCCAAAGAAGAACAGGAGCAGCGATACGGCTAATATGGCGTTCACAATATACAAGGTTTTAAGTCCGGAGCCGGTGCCTTTACGCAGCATAATATACGCCAGAACGCCCAAAGCAGGAATGCTCACCGCTTGTCGGGGAAGTTCGAAGTCAAAAGTAGCCAACCACCAGTTGAACAGGGGAGTAAAGGCTTCGGCAAAGGCAATGATGTAAAAAGCTACGCTGATTGACTGCGAGAAAAATAGCGCAATACCTATAGTCGAGCCGATTTTCAGCCCGAACGAGCGTGAAATGATAAAGTATTCGCCGCCGCCTTCAACACGTTTGTTGGTTGCAATTTCCGAAATGGCTAATGCCGTGGGAATGGTGATAAGATGTCCGATAATAATGAGCAGCAGCACCCCCCAGAAGCCCAACATGCCGGTTGCAAAGCCCAATCTGAGAAATAAAACAGCGCCAAGTATGGTAGATATTGCCGTAAAGTAGATGGGGGCAGTCCCTAAGCCACTGTTAACCTTAGTTTGATTCATAATTTACCAAATACATTTCAATCCATTTTCTTTATATGCTTCCATTTTTGCATCTTTGCTTACCAATACGTAGTCATTAGCGATACACTGGTATATGAGCATTCTGTCGAAAGGGTCTTTGTGATTTTTCTTTTGTGGTAATTTTAAAAAGCCCAATACTTCCAAGGGCTTCAAAGGTATAAGATAAAAACCCATTTGTTGGCAATAGATGGGAATATTTTCTATGGCAAAATTTAACTCTAATTTTTCTATGCTTTGTTTGAGTACTATTTCCCAAAGCGATACGGCGCTAACAAATACGTCATTGTTTCCGTCGCTTATTTGTTCGACAATTTGCGGCGACAACTTATCGCTGTTGCCTATTGTCCACAACAAAACATGAGTGTCTAACATTAATTTTTTCATTGCAATCCAAGTAATTCTTCGGTTGTCATTTCAAAATCATCTTTAAACACTATCTGTGCTTTCCCGTTCAAAATACCCAGTTGACGTTTTTCAGGTGTTTTCTGTTGATAAACTGTAGGTTTACATTGTTTTAGCAATAACCACATATTATTTATCATGGTTTCATCTTCCATACACAAAATTTCGCGAGCCAAACCTGCTTTTTGTGCTTCTAATGCTATCGTATTCATAACTTTTCTATTAAAAATCACTCCTAAAGTACAAAGGTAACATTTTTTTGAATTATTTCGTTCATTACTTCAAGACCAACTCATCAATAATGTTTTTGCCTAATTGTTTATTGAGTTGGGCGACAATCTCTTGGCGCATCGTAAACAACTGATTGCGAACAACTGAGGAATCAAGTTCTACAATCAGTTTACGGTCTTTAATATATTTATTACGGGTATTTTTAGCCACTGTAACTCCCAACATCTCATCCCATAAGTCATATAAACGGCTGCGTAGCAAGCCATCTTCCAAACCCTCCTGTCGGATGAGTTCCTTTATAATGTCTTTCAATATGACAGCCTTTTGCTTTTTCATAACCCTCATTCCTTTAATAAATCGGGACGCAAGAGCTTGGTACGTTCCAAAGCCTGCTCCTCCTCCCACTGTGATATAAGTTTGTGATTACCTGATAATAACACATCAGGCACCCGCCACCCGTTAAATTCTTCGGGGCGCGAATATACCGGCGGACTGAGTAAACCATCTTGAAAAGAATCGGTGAGGGCTGAGGTTTCATCGGAAATCACGCCCGGCACCACCCGCACAATGGCATCCACCAAAACGGCAGCCGCCAACTCCCCACCGCTCAGCACATAATCGCCTATAGATATTTCCTTGGTAATCAAATGTTCTCTGATACGATGGTCAATCCCCTTATAATGTCCGCATAAAATCATCAGGTTCGTATAGTTCGACATACGATTTACCATTGGCTGAGATAAGCGCTCCCCATCAGGTGTAAGGAAAATAATTTCGTCATAAGTCCGCTCGGCTTTCAGCTTTTCCATAAGGGTATAAATAGGCTCAATCATCATCACCATACCAGCGCTTCCGCCAAAGGCATAATCGTCAACTTGGCGGTAATTTCCCCTGCCGTAATCACGGATATTATGCAGGTAAATATCCACAAAACCTTTGGTTTGCGCTCTTTTTACTATGGAAAAACCCAAAGGGCTGTCCAACAATTCGGGCAACAATGTCAAAATATCTATTCGCATAATGACACAAAGTTATACATTTTTTATATCTTTGTAGATTATTTAAAAAAAATTGAACCTGTAGCTATGAACAACGAACTACAAACCCCTGCTCCGGAGGAGCAATTCATCAAGGTAGAACCTGTAGATGAAACTACAAACGAAACTGAATCTGCGGCAACTGTTGCGGAAGATATTCAGGAAAAAATTGTTCAGCCTGAAAACGCTGAACCGGCAAGTGAAACGCCGGCAGAAAAGCTTCATGAAGAAACTGAAGAAAAAGCAGAAGAAGTTGAAAAAACTGAAACCTCAGTAGATGCTGAAATCGCTGAAGTTGAAAAGTATGAATCTTCAATGGAATCAGAAACCTTAGTGGAAGCTGCCCATCATGAGGAAGAAATGAATGAGGAGCACAGCGCTTTGAAGTACATTCATCTTGAAAAAGAAGAATTATTAGACGTATTTAACAAGCTGTTGGATAGCCAACCTTTGGAAGTGTTACGGCGGGAAGCCGAAGCAATCAAATCGGCTTTTTACAAATTCGTTAACCAGGACAAACAAGTCGAAGAAGCGCAGGAAGAAGGCGCGCCTGCCGGCGAAGAAACAGTAGTTGACGAACTGGAGCAAAGGTTTAAAGTGCTGTACAATATGTACCGCCAGCGCCGCACTGAGCACACCCAACAGATGGAAAGCCAAAAAGAGCAAAACCTCGTAATTAAGCAAGGGCTTATTGATGAACTCAAGGCGCTGCTCGAAAAACAGGAGGATTTGCAACATACCTTCCCTGCTTTTCGCAATATCCAACAACGCTGGCGTGAGTCGGGACCCGTTCCGCTGAGCCACACCAAGGACTTGTGGAATACCTATTACCATTACGTTGAACTGTTTTACGATTACGTGAAAATCAACAACGAATTGCGTGACTTGGATTTTAAGAAAAACTTGGAAGCCAAAACCATCTTGTGTGAAAAGGCGGAAAGATTACTGCTGGAATCAAGTATTATTACCGCTTTCAACAAACTGCAAAAATACCATGAGGAGTGGCGCGAATTAGGACCCGTAGCCGGCGAATACCGCGAGCAAATATGGGAACGCTTCAAAAACGCCACTGCCGCTATCAATAAAAAACATCAAGAATTTTTCGAACAACAAAAAGAAGGACAGAAGAAAAATTTAGAAACGAAGAAAACACTGTGCGAAAAAGCGGAAGAAATAGCCGACGCCGACCCTAAGGAAAACAAAGACTGGAACGAGCGTTCAAAAGCAATGGAAGACCTTCAGAAATTATGGCGTACCGTAGGCTTTGCCACCAAGAAAGAAAACACCCGCATATTCGAGCGTTTTCGTGCAGCCTGCGATAAATTCTATGCTTCGAAGCGCGAATTTTACGGACAGTTTAAGTCGGACATGCAGGAAAACTTGAAAAAGAAAATTGCCTTGTGCGAACAGGCAGAAAGCATGGCTAACAGCGAAGAATGGAAGAAAACTACCGATAAATTAATCAACCTGCAAAGACAATGGAAAGAGATCGGCGCCGTGCCGCGCAAGCAATCTAATGCTGTGTGGAAACGTTTCCGTACGGCTTGTGATACTTTCTTCAATAATAAAACCAAACATTTTTCAGGCGTAGAAAATGAACACAGCACAAACCTGAAACAAAAACAAATGCTTATCGCCGAGATAGAAGCTTTTATTACCTCTGATAATCCTGCAGAGAATTTAGATGCTCTTCAAAGTTTTCAGCGCCGTTGGACAGAAATTGGTTTTGTTCCTTTCAAAGAAAAAGACAAACTTCAAACTGCTTACAGGGCAGCGCTCGATAAGCAATTCCAGAGCTTTAAGGTTTCTGACAGCGACAAAAAACTGATGCGTTTCAAGAGCCGCGTAAATGAAATGCAGAACGCCTCTGATAAGGGCAACCGCGCCATGCGCTCGGAACGTGAAAAATTAGTAACCAAGCTCCGCCAATTAGAAGCCGACATCGCCTTGTGGGAAAACAACATTGGTTTCTTTGCCAAATCGAAGAATGCCGAGAGCATGATAGCCGAAGTGAACAATAAAATCAGCAAGGCTAAAGAAGAAATCAAGTTGATTGAAGAAAAAATTCAACTCATCGAAAAACAGTACAACTAACCGACATGAATAAAAATAATATTATCGGCTTTGCTTTAATTGGCGCCATTATTATCGGATTTACCTGGTATAATGGAAAAAATGTAGAAGAACAACGGAAAGCGCAACATCAGCGTGATTCTATTGCCTATGTAGAGCGAATGGCGCAATTGCGCGAACAGCAGTTACGCGACAGCATTGCCGCCCTCTCAGCCCCTGCTCCTTCTGTTGTTACTCCTGAAGAAAAACAAGCTGCTGCTGTTCAACAACTCGGCAGCTCGTTGGCTGCTGCAATAGATAACGAAGAAAACTTCTTTACCCTCGAAAATGAATTAGTAAAACTTTCATTTTCCAATAAAGGCGGACAAATATATGCTGCCCAAATAAAAGGCTATCACACTTACGACAGCTTGCCTGTATTCCTGTTCGGCGGAGCAGGAAACAATTTTTCACTTCGCTTCTTTACCAACCAGCAAATCTCTACCGGCAATTTTTTCTTTGAGCCGACAACTGTGACCGATACAACTTTAGCGCTACGGCTATCGGTATCGGAAACAGCTTATGTTGAATACGTATATACATTGCCCCCCAACAGCTATAAGCTTAATTTCGACATCAATTTAGTTGGAATGAACAGTGTAATTCCACGCAATGTTACTGATATTGACCTGTACTGGATGGCTAATCTTCGTCGTCAGGAAAAGAATTTCAGCAATGAAAGCAACTACTCTACCGTTGCCTATAAATACCCCGGCGCTGATGATATAGAAACCTTGCAAATGCGCTCAGCAGAAGGGAACGACAAAATTACGACCAAGATAGAATGGGTTGCTTATAAACTCCAGTTCTTTTCAGTAGCATTAGCAGCGCGCGACAACTTTACGCAGGGGCAGGTGGCTTTCAAAAATCATCACGAATCGCACCCCGACCGACTATTGATGCAATGCGAATCAACCATGCAATTAGCTTACAATAACAGCGAGTTGCAAACCATTCCGTTGGAATTTTATTTCATGCCTAACCAATACAATACACTTAAAGACCAGGGGCATCGCTTTGAAAAATTAGTGTATTTGGGCTGGTGGATTATGGGTTATATCAACCGCTGGTTTATTATTCCTTTATTTGATTTCCTTAATAAATTCTTTAACAATTACGGTATTATTATTCTCTTGCTGACCTTTATCATCAAATTGGTGCTTTTACCCTTGACGCATAAGTCGCACGTATCAATGGCTAAGATGAAGGTGCTGAAACCGGAGGTGGATAAAATCAGCGAGAAATATCCAAAGAAGGAAGATGCCATGAAAAAGCAGCAAGAAGTCATGGCTTTGTATAAGAGAACAGGGGTAAGCATGATGGGCGGCTGTTTGCCCATGTTGTTACAGATGCCTATCCTTATTGCCATGTTTAACTTCTTCCCCGGCTCATTCGAATTACGACAAAAAGGCTTTCTGTGGGCAGATGACTTGAGTACTTACGACTCTGTTCTTGAACTGCCGTTCGAGATTCCATTCTACGGCAGCCATGTGAGTTTATTTGTGCTGCTCATGGCTATATCCATGTTCTTCTATTCCCGCGTTACGCTTGCGCAAACAGCCACAGGCAACCAAATGCCGGGCATGAAATTTATGCAACTGTACTTTATGCCTGTCTTCCTACTGTTGATATTTAACGGCTATTCCAGCGGTTTGAGCTACTACTTTATGTTGTCGAACTTTATCACTATAGGTCAGACTTGGGTTATCCGCAAATGGTTTGTAGATGAGGCGGAATTATTACGAAAGATGAAAGAACGCGCCGCACAGCCGCAAAAGAAATCGAAATTCCAACAACGTTTGGAAGAGATGGCGCGCCAACAGCAGCAGCGCCAAAGGCGGAGATAGTATCGTGAAGCGTTAGGCGTAAAGTGTAAAGCGATATAGTAGAAGTAATAAACGTTAACATTAAAAATTTAATAAAATGAAAAACACAATCAAAATTTTAGGATTAGGTATGCTATTTATGTGTATAGCAATGCAGGCTTATAGCCAAAAATGTAAATTTGAATACAAAAAGATTGATAAATTTACAGGTGAATACACTCAAAGGATTAAGGTTAGAAACCATAATCCGTTTAACGTCATGGCGTTTTGGCAATTTTATTTTGACAAAATGGGCAATAATTATGAAATTACTTTAATTACTACTTTGACGGGACAGCTACCTATACAACAAGGGGATTCTATTATCATAAAAACAGTATCGGATGTTGATGGAACAAGCCATTTTTTAACGCTATACGCCTCACAGTATTCAAGTCCTACTAGAGTCGCCGTAGGAAATAGTAATCAAGCATTTGAGTACGGAGAATATACTATTAAGTGTGCTGTAACAGAAGAACAACTTAAATTATTAGCGAGTAGTACTGCAGAGGTTATACGTATAGCGATTAATCAAAATACAGATAAAGAAATATCTGCGGCTAAAGCAAAAGAGATTAAAAAAGCAGCTGATTGTATTATGCAATAGGGCTGCAATAATGGGCGAACTACATACTTCTTTTAATTCTTAATTTTTAATTCTTAATTGTCCATTGCCTCTCAAATACACAGCATCTCATCAACCTTACCGGAAGGGGTGCGGCTTGTTGCCGTAACTAAAACGCAGCCGTCCGAAGTTATTATGGAAGCCTATAAAGCAGGACAGCGTTTATTTGGCGAAAACCGACCGCAAGAGCTGGCGCAAAAAGTCACACAACTTCCCAACGACATTGAATGGCATTTCATAGGGCACTTGCAAACCAACAAGGTTAAAATGGTGGTAGGCAAAGCTCATCTTATCCATGCGGTGGACAGTGAACGCCTGCTGGCAGCCATCGAAAAAGAAGCTGCAAGGCAAGCTATCATTGCTCCTTGCCTTTTGCAAGTACATATTGCACAGGAAGAGGCAAAGTTCGGCTTTTCACCGGAAGAACTGTGCGACTTTCTTCAATCAGGCATCCTCGCCGCCATTTCGCATGTCAGGATAGTCGGGCTAATGGGTATGGCTTCTTTTACGGAGAACCACGAACAAGTGCGCGGCGAATTTCGCTTGCTTAAACAATTATTCGACAGAATAAAAAACACCCATTTTTCGTCCGACAAACATTTTTGCGAATTATCCATGGGCATGTCGGGCGATTATCTTATAGCCATTGAAGAAGGCGCCACGCTGGTGCGCATAGGCGCTACCATTTTCGGTTCTCGATAATTTTTCGCATATTCAAAAAACAAATTTATGAAAGTCAATGCTAAAAAAGGATTAGGACAGCACTTCTTAAAAGATAAGAGCATTGCTCAGCGAATAGTTGATAGCCTTTCGGGAAATAGCTTTCCTGTGTTGGAAGTCGGACCGGGTATGGGCATATTGACTGAGTTATTGCTGCAACGCAGCGATATTACCACTTATGCCGTGGAAATAGACCGTGAATCTATTGCTTACCTGCGACAGCATTTTCCAAGCTTGCAGCCTCGACTTATAGAAGGCGACTTCCTCCGAATGGACTTAAACGCACTTTTCCCCTCCCCTTTTGCAGTAATAGGAAATTTTCCCTACAATATATCATCACAAATTTTCTTCAAGATATTGGATAACCGCGACCAAATTCCGGAAGTAGTAGGCATGGTGCAAAAGGAGGTAGCCGAGCGCATTGCTTGTCCGCCGGGCAGTAAAACTTATGGTATTCTCAGCGTACTGCTGCAAGCCTACTATAACATTGAGTATTTGTTTACCGTACACGAGCATGTATTTGTACCGCCGCCAAAAGTAAAGTCGGGTGTAATCAGGCTCACGCGCAATGAGGTAAAGTCTTTGGAATGTGATGAGACATTGTTCCGCAGCGTAGTAAAAACCACATTCAACCAACGCCGCAAAACCATACGCAACTCCTTAAAACCATTGCTTGGGGACAGAACCTTACCCGAACACCCGCTCTTGGCTAAACGCCCCGAACAACTCAGCGTAGCAGAATTTGTTGAACTTACGAAGATGGTGGGTGGAAATAGAAATTGAATTTGGTCTAATGGACAAAAGTGAGGCTGATTTTGCCACATTTTGTTCAAGTGGACAAAAGTGAGGCTAAATTTTCGCCTGTATGTTTTTCGTATGCTTTTTCATTTTATATAAAACCTATCAGAAAATTTCAATAAACAGACTTTTACAAGTCTTATTTTCAATGCTATAAATTTATTCTTATAGTAAATTTTTATTGGACTTTATATAATTTTGCATTGTCAAATAGAAACAAACACAGGCTCTGCTGGGGAGCAACCTGTCAGGGATATATTTGACTAACAGACGAAAATGTCAAAGGAAAGGGTCTAATGGACAAATTTTAGGCTAATTTCAGATGATTTTGTTCAAGTGGACAAAATTCAGGCTATTTCTTTTTGCTCTGTTTTTTATGCAAGAAGTTAGTAGTATATTTGTGCCGTCAAATAGAAACAAACACAGGCTCTGCTGGGGAGCAACCTGTCAGGGATATATTTGACTAACAGACGAAAATGCCAAAGGAAGGATTGTTTA
>Ga0209737_10003895_pt1 | contig 10450 bp, 8 predicted proteins | sample TergutCu122P3_FD_187284 | JGI IMG/M metagenome (GOLD analysis project Ga0209737, IMG submission 187284) | Cubitermes ugandensis P3 segment gut microbial communities from Kakamega Forest, Kenya - Cu122 P3 (SPAdes) (version 2) | ecosystem: Host-associated > Arthropoda: Insects > Digestive system >...
TGAAAGACAAGAGATTCTCAAGTCGCTCCACTTTATCAGGCATAGTTTCGTGATTTGATAAATGGTAAATAATAGAAGAGGAATGTTGGATGATAGAGTAAGCATTGAGATAACTGTCGTAACATACAAAGAAAAAGCAATGTTACATATGAAAACGCCTTTTTTATGGATTCCCGTAAATGGCGCATAGGCTCTTTCTGTAAAATCCCGGTATAATTCGATAAGATTATTTATTCTTTTCCTCATGATAGTCTTTCTCCATATTAACATTCCAAATGTTATCCTTGCCTTTTCTGCCGGAAATAATATTCTCAACCGATTCAAATGCAGTGGCCATTGAGTGATCCATATTATTATAAATCATCGGACACATATTTACAACTTAGTGTTTTGTGTTTGTAGTAGTTGTGTTTGTAGTTAATCTGTAATATAATTCATTGTATCGAGGACGTGGAGGTCATCCGGGAAAAGTGAGGAAAGATATGTGAATAACTTACTAATTTGCGGAGGTGCCGGTTATATCGGTTCTCATTGTGTGAGAATTTTGCGTGATGCCGGTTATAATTGTATTATCTATGATAATATGTCACAGGGGCATCGGAAAGCTGTCGAAGGTTTTTTTGTCGAAGGTGAGCTTTCTGATACCGCTTTATTGGTAGAAATAATAGAGAAATACGATATTTCAAGTGTTTTGCATTTTGCCGCATTTGCGCTTGTCGGCGAGAGTATGCGTGTGCCGATAGAGTACTATCAAAATAATGTCGGAGGCACAGCGAGTTTGCTTGAAGCTATGCGGTTAACCGGTGTGAAGTCTATTGTGTTTTCTTCAACCTGTGCGACTTATGGTAATGATGTACCGACCCCTATAACTGAAGATGTACCTCAAAGACCATGTAATCCTTATGGTGAATCCAAGTTGGCTGTGGAGTGGTTACTTCGCCGGTGTGATGAAACACATGGTATCAAATCCGTGTCTTTACGTTATTTTAATGCTGCAGGGGCGATGCCGGATGGTAGTATTGGCGAGGATCATTTCCCGGAAACACATCTGGTTCCACTTGTCTTACGCGAAGCATTATCAGGTGAAGGAACTCTTAAAGTGTTCGGCACAGATTATTCGACACCGGATGGCAGTTGTATACGCGATTATATTCATGTGCTTGATTTAGCAGATGCTCATTTGAGAGCATTACGTTATCTTGAAAGTGGTGGTGCAACAGATTTTATTAACTTGGGAACCGGAACAGGTTCGTCTGTTGTAGAGGTAATCAAGAAAGCGCGAGAGATTACCGGTATTAACATTACGTATGAAAAAGCTGGACGTCGTCCCGGTGACCCGGCAATTCTCGTTGCAGCAGCCGATAAAGCTAAATCCGTACTTGGTTGGGTACCGGGTTGTAGTGATTTACATACTATAATCACAGACGCATGGAAATGGCATAAATCGCATCCCACGGGGTATAATGATAGATAGTTTTTTGAAAGTCTGGATATGACAAATATTTTGTTTTGAAATTCTAATTAAAATCGTTCAATATATTTGTGAAAGAGTGATATGCATGATAAAAGTATTAATTATTGGAGCGGGACCTGCAGGATTGACAGCTGCTTATGAGTTGTTAAAGAGCAATGCCGGTTATGAGGTAACAGTGTTAGAGGAAAGTAATGATTTTGGCGGAATATCTAAAACTATAAACTTAAATGGTAATCGTTTGGATCTGGGACCACATCGTTTCTTTTCTAAAGATAAACGTGTAATAGATTGGTGGGCTCGTCTTTTTCCACCCCAAGGAAAGCCTTCAATGGATGATATATTACTAAAACGTGATAAAGAGCTAGCATCAGGTGGGGCTGACCCGGAAAAAGACGATTTTGTAATGCTAACCCGTGAAAGAATAACAAGAATATATTATAAAAATAATTTTTTTGATTATCCGGTCTCGCTCAGTTGGAATACCATCAGTAATATGGGATTAATATCGACCATACGCGCGGGATTCAGCTATCTAGCAACACTCTTTAATAAACTTCCCGAAGATAACCTTGAGAACTTTTATATAAACTGTTTTGGTAAGGTTTTATACTCAATGTTCTTTGAAGGATATACCGAAAAGCTTTGGGGTAGACATCCAAATGAGATTTCTGCGGAATGGGGTGCGCAACGAGTTAAGGGCTTATCGATAAAAACAGTTTTAAAAGATATTGTTCATAAAACTTTACGCATGAAGAATAAAAAGGTAGAGACCTCGTTAATTGAGCGTTTTCAATATCCCAAATACGGATCTGGTCAGTTATGGACAGCCGTAGCCGAGGAAGTTATAAAACTGGGAGGGAAAATAAGCAAAGGAAAATGTGTCACACAAATAATGTGTGACAATGAAGGTTTAGTAAAAAGAGTTATTTGTGCAGATAGTTCGGAATTTTCATGTGACATACTAATTTCATCTATGCCGATAAAAGATTTGATATATGCGCTTAGTGAGGTTCCTTCTGATATAAAAAGAATCGCGTCTGGTTTACCATATCGAGATTTTCAAACTGTTGGTGTATTACTACCTATTGATAAATTCTTACTTCGTAGCAACGAGAAAATGCCTACTGTTGGAGGTATTGCACCGGATTGTTGGATATATATTCAGGATACATCAGTACATCTTGGACGTATAATTATTTTTAACAATTTTTCTCCATACATGGTGAAAGACTTTGAGCATCATGTATTAATTGGATTAGACTATTTTTGTGATGAAGGTGATGAGTATTGGGAGATGTCTGATAATGAATATATTAGCTTTGCTTTAGATGAATTAATCAAAATCGGTGTTATTGCGTCACATACAGATGTACTCTTGACTCATAGAGAGCGTGTAAAAAAAGCCTATCCGGCATATTTTGATACCTACTCGGAATTTGATATTTTACGCGAATATTTAGATTTAATAAATAACTTGTTTTGTATTGGACGTTATGGACAACATAGATATAATAATATGGATCACTCAATGGTTACTGCATTTGAAGCGGTTGAAAACATTTTTTGTGGTAGAAAAGATAAAGATAATGTTTGGAATGTAAATACAGAGAAAGATTATCATGAAGAGACAAAATAAGATGAAACTAAATAACAACATGAGATTATTACGAGGAAAGAACTGGTTCCTGTTGCGGTCGTCTGGATTAATAGTGTAATAAGACAAAATCATCATCGCGCACAGATTAACGACCATAGAGCATTGTGATATTATTTACCGTGTCGATGACGGGAAGGTTACCCGGGAGCGGTGAGAGTGCTCCAGCTTGCCGTCGGAAGTGTAAGTAAAAGTTTTTGCAAGCATATTGCAAAAACTTTACTTTTGTAATGATTTATTGTACAATATCTGCAAACTGATGTCGAGGTGATTTATATATGATACAAAGAACAGAGTATTTAAGCTCACTTATCAGCTTTCGAGATAAGCAATTAATTAAAGTGGTAACAGGTATAAGGCGATGTGGTAAATCAACATTGTTTGAATTGTTTGGAGATTATCTCCGCCGGAATGGTGTTGGTGACGAACAAATAATATCAATAAACCTTGAAGAAGGTGAATTTGATGAAATCGAGAATTATAAGCATTTATTTGAATTAATAAATAGTAAGCTTGTACCGGATAAAAAAAATTATATATTCATTGATGAAGTCCAGCGTGTTATTGATTTTCAAAAAGCTGTAGATAGCTTGTACGTGAAGAAGAATTGCGATGTTTATATAACAGGATCTAATGCCCATTTATTAAGTGGAGAGTTAGCTACGCTTCTTTCCGGAAGATATATTGAAATAAAAATGCTGCCATTATCATTTAAAGAGTATGTTTCATGCTTTCCGGAAAATAGTAGCATTGAGCGTTTATACACAGATTACATTCAAAACAGCGCATTTCCATATTCATTAGAAATATTAAAAGCCAAAGATAAACGCTTATATTTACAGGGGATATATGATACTATAGTACTAAAGGATATAATAGCACGAAGAAAATTTCCGGATACTGCAATGTTAAAAAGTGTTACTCGTTTTATGTTTGACAACATCGGAAACCTTTGCTCAACAAAAAGCATTGCAGATACAATGACTTCAGCAGGACGTAAAATATCCGTCCACACAGTTGAGAGTTACCTGGCTGCGTTAACAGATTGTTATATACTTTATCAAATCGGACGATATGATGTAAAGGGCAAGCAATATTTGAAAACAGGTGATAAGTATTATACAGCAGATATTGGTTTGCGTTACGCATTATTAGGAACGAAAAAGGCGGATATGGGGCATATTCTTGAAAATGTTGTGTTCTTGGAACTATTTCGTCGTGGATATGAGGTGTATATTGGCAAGGTTGGTAATACCGAGGTTGATTTTATTGCTATTGGCGATGGGGGAGAGGAATATTATCAGGTTGCATATACAGTCATTGATACTGATGGCAAAACTTTACAACGTGAGCTTACCCCTCTTAAATCAATAAATGACCATAATCCTAAATATCTTCTAACCATGGACAATACGCCCATTACATCACATAACGGGATAAAACAAATCAATGCTCTTGATTGGTTGCTGAAACCTCGTTTAGATTAACGACCATAGAGCATTGTGATATCATTGAATCGTGTCGATGACGGGAAGGTTACCCGGGAGCGGTGAATGTTTTGTAAAAAGTGTTTGACAATAATCTGCTTACAATATATACTAATTGTACAATTAGTAATTGGAGGATTAGCAGATGTTTATCGGACGAAAATCTGAGCTAAGCAGCTTAAACGATAGTTACAATAAAGACTCTTTTCAGTTTCCTGTCATTTACGGAAGACGTCGTGTAGGAAAGACCACATTGATCAATGAGTTTAGCAAAGGGAAAAAGTCTGTTTATTTTGTAGCCATACAATCAACTGCTAAAGAGAATCTTGATATACTATCTGCTCAAATTCTGTCAGTTCTGGCACCGGAAGCTCCAAGAAACCCTTTTCCTTCACTAAGAGACGCGATCGAATATGTTTTTGAAAGAGCAAAAACTGAGCGTATTATTTTTACTATCGATGAGTATCCTTATCTGGCAAACAGCGATCATGCAGTTTCTTCAATTTTACAAGCAGCAATTGACAAGTATCAAGCTGGCAGCAAACTTTTCTTGATACTATGTGGCTCAAGTATGTCTTTTATGGAAAAGCAAGTCTTGGGTTATGAAAGTCCGCTTTACGGACGCAGGACAGCTCAGTATAAGTTGTTGGCATTTGATTATTTCGAAAGTGCTCAAATGCTCCAGGGCTTCAATAATGAAGATAAAATAACTTTATACAGTATTACCGGAGGCATCCCTGAGTATCTATCGCGTATTGATAATAAACTTTCGCTGGAAGAAAATATTTATGACTTATTTTTTATGCCCTCGGGAAGATTATTTGAAGAGCCCGGCAACCTGTTAAAACAAGAATTGCGTAGTCCTGAAACATACAATGCAATAGTCACAGCTATTGCAGGTGGGAGCAGCAGATTAAACGATATAGCAACAAAAGTCGGGATTGAAACAAGTCAATGTAGTAACATGTTGTCCTCACTCATATCGTTAGGGTTAGTAAGAAAAGAATTCCCGATAACAGAAGATAAATCTAAAAAATCAATGTATCTCCTTGATGATTGGATGTTTATTTTCTGGTATCGTTTTGTTCAGCCTGAGCTTAGCTATATTATTTCAGGTTTGGGAGAAAAAGTTCTAAGTGATGTAATTAATAATCACATCGATAGTCATGTAGGGCGTGCATTTGAGACATGCGCGAAGCAATATATGTGGATAGCTTTAAAAGATAACAAGCTATCGGTTTCATTTAAGAAAATCGGTAGTTGGTGGGGTAATAATCCTGAAGAGCGGCAAGAGGAAGAAATTGATTTTATTGCATTTAACAATGAAAATGCGATTTTTGGAGAGTGTAAGTGGCGAAAATCACAAACCGGCGAAGATGTTCTCGACGAGCTTATTCGAAAAAGGAGTATATTTTCTCAGTTTAAACATGTTTATTACATGATTTTTTCTAAATCTGACTTTACAGATGGGCTAAAAAAAAGAGCCGCAAATAATAATGAAATATCCCTGGTGAGTGTTAATGATATGTTTGAGTAGAGCATTGTTGTATTAATTCTCTCTGTATCGTCCGTTGTTTATATTGACTTTTTGGATAAAATGGTATATTATATCTATCACATTTTACTCAATGCTATGAGTAAAAACACTTAAGATAGTGAGTGTTTTCGAAGGATGTGAAGGAGATTATGAGCGATGGAATATAAAAGACCATTATACTATAAATTGCATTCGCGGTTGTGTGAACCGCGAATGTTTATTCAAGTAATCGCAGGACCAAGGCAGACCGGTAAAACTACAATAGCTCTTACAATACAAAAAGGACTTGGAGGACTGATTGAATACTTTAGTGCGGATGATACCAAAGAGTATAGCGTAACATGGGTTGATCAAATTTGGGAGTCGCTTCGCTTACGTATGAAACTAGAACAAAAAAAAGAAGCGATTCTGGTAATTGATGAGATACAAAAAATAACTGATTGGAGTGCCGCGGTTAAAAAGAATTGGGATAGAGATTCCAGGGAAAACACGACAATTAAACTGGTAATACTGGGTTCTTCGCGTTTACTTTTAATGGATGGTCTTTCAGAATCTCTTTTAGGACGATATGAGTTAAACTATGCAGGTCATTGGGGGCTTGCGGAAATGGAAGAGGCTTTTGGATACAATATTGATGAGTTCATCTGGTTCGGTGGTTATCCCGGTGCTGCAAACTTAAAGAATGATGAAAACAGGTTTAAGGAATATATCACTAATTCAATCATAGAACCTACAATGATACGTGATATATTATTGACGACAAAGATTGATAAACCAGCACTTCTCAGACAATTATTTGAAGTTGGAGTAGAGCATAGCACGCAAATTGTCAGTTACAACAAGATGTTGGGACAACTACAAGATGCCGGTAATACAACAACATTGGCAAAATATCTGAGATTACTTGAACAGGCGGGGCTACTGTCCGGATTAAACAAATACAGTGGACGCCGAAACACATCAAAAGGTACGATACCGAAATTTCAGGTACATAATACCGCGATACTATCAGCACAGAAAAGAAAGTCTTTTAAAGATGTCTATTCTGATCCGGTTGAGTGGGGCTATATGGTTGAAAATTCTGTGGGTGCATATCTATTTGAACAGGTGAGAAATAATACAAATACTTCGCTTTTCTATTGGCGTGATAATGGTGATGAAATTGACTATGTATTATTGTTTAAAGATCAGGTTATTGGTTTTGAAGTAAAAAGTGGAAATGCAAATATACCGGAAAAAGCAATTAAGAAGTTTAAGAAAAGATTTCCGGATTCTAAATTGATTTTAGTTGGCAAATATGGAATTCCGTATGAGATATTTATGAAGACGACTCTTAATGATATCATTGAATCATGTCGATGACGGGAAGGTCACCCGGGTGAAGTGAGACAGGGAGCAGGTGTTTGGTTTGAACTTGGATTTTTATAAGAATAAGTCAGTTTTTGTTACGGGGCATACGGGGTTTAAGGGTGCGTGGCTTTGTCATGTGCTTAAGCTTGCGGGTGCTCATGTTACGGGGTATGCGCTTGAGGCGGAATGTGGGTCGGTTTTTGATGTTGCCGGGGTTGCCGGGGGCATGGATTCTGTTATAAGCGACATTCGTGATTATTGTGCTTTATCATCTGCTTTTGAGCGTGTCTTGCCTGAGGTTGTTTTTCATCTTGCCGCTCAACCGTTGGTATTGGATTCATATAGCCGTCCTGTGTATACGTTTGAAACCAATGTTCTCGGTACTGTTAATTTGTTGGAATGTGTTCGTCAAAGTAAGTCTGTTCGCAGCGTTGTTATTATTACGACTGATAAGGTGTATAAAAATAATGAATGGGTTTTCGGGTATAGAGAGATTGATGAGCTGGGTGGATCGGATCCTTATTCGGCGTCTAAAAGTTGTGCTGAAATAGCGGCAGAATCCTATACGAAATCATTTCTTATTGAAAGGAATATCCCGCTCTCAACTGCAAGAGCGGGTAATGTGATTGGCGGAGGAGATATTTCTGAATTTAGGATCATACCGGATTGCGTCAGAGCTGTGATAAGCGGAAAGCCTGTTGTAGTGCGCAATCCTTACTCTGTGCGCCCTTATCAGCATGTGCTTGAACCGCTATTTGCTTATCTGCTGATAGCTGAGCGGCAGTGTGGGGATTTTAAGCTTGCAGGAAGTTATAATATCGGTCCCGTAGATGATGATTGTGTAACCACCGGCGATCTTGCCAATGTTTTTTGCGATGCATGGGGTGATGGCTCTGTATGGAAAAGTATGGGAGAACAAACCTCTGCTCCACTCGAAACAAATCTGCTCAGGCTGGATTGTTCAAAAATTCGAGCTATATTGGGTTGGCACCCTGTATGGAATGTGAAAGAAGCTGTGGTTAAAGTAATTGAATGGGAGAAAGCCCGGTGTTGTGGGGGTAATATCCAAGCTGTTATGGATAAGCAAATAGAAGAATATTTGGAGAGGATTAATAATGGATCAAATGATGGATCAAATGAAAAATGATATTTTGAATTCTATAAGGGAATATACTGAGGCTTTTCATAAACGTAAGCCCTTTGCGGAGGGTGACAGGATAAACTACTCAGGTAGGTTTTATGATAGTGCTGAGATTGTCAATCTTGTGGATAGCGCACTGGAGTTTTGGCTGACATCGGGTCGTTTTACTGATGAGTTTGAGGCTAAGCTTGCTTCATATATAGGTGTAAAATTCTGTTCCTTTGTAAATTCCGGTTCATCTGCGAATCTGCTCGCTTTTATGGCTCTTACATCTCATTTGCTTGAAGACCGTGCCATTTTACCCGGCGATGAGGTGATTACTGTTGCGGCAGGTTTCCCGACAACTGTTTCGCCTATTGTTCAATATGGTGCTATTCCAGTGTTTGTGGATATTACTATACCTCAATATAACATTGATGTATCTGCTTTGGAAAAAGCTGTCAGCAAAAAGACAAAGGCAGTGATGCTGGCACATACACTTGGCAATCCTTTTGATATCGCGGCGGTTAAGGCTTTTTGCGAGAAATACAATTTATGGCTTATTGAGGACAACTGTGATGCCCTCGGTTCGGAATATGTGTTAAACGGAGCAAAAACAAAAACCGGCTCTTTTGGTGATGTTGGTACATCTAGTTTTTACCCGCCGCATCATATTACAACCGGTGAAGGTGGCGCTGTTTATACCAATAATCCACTACTGGCGAAGATTATACGCTCCATGCGTGATTGGGGTCGTGACTGTGAATGTGCATCGGGGCAGGATAATTTGTGCGGGCATCGTTTTAGCGGTCAGTTTGGGGAATTACCACAGGGTTATGACCATAAATATGTTTACTCACATCTTGGATATAATCTGAAAGCTACAGATATGCAGGCGGCGATTGGTGTCGCTCAACTTGATAAAGTAGATTCATTTACGAAGGCGCGCAGACGAAATTTCAATTTATTAAATGAAGCGTTGCTGCCCGTCAGTGATAAGCTTATTCTTCCGGAAGCGTGTCCGGAATCTGACCCCTCATGGTTTGGTTTTTTGATTACATGCCGGGAGGGTGTTGTTAGAAGTGAACTGATTAGAAAATTGGAGGACCATAACATTCAAACACGATTGCTGTTTGCCGGTAATATTGTTCGTCAACCGTGCTTTGTTAATATGATCAATAAAGAAAAGAAATATCGCGTGGTCGGGGATTTATTTAATACTGATATTGTTATGCGGGATACTTTTTGGGTCGGTGTGTATCCGGGCATGGATGAAAATGCAATAGAATATATGGTGGATAGAATTAGAGACTCATTGTGATATCATTTATCGCGTCGAGGACGGGAATGTCGCATGGAAATGGCATAAAACGCAACATGGGGTATACTGACAGGTTAATTTTATTGAAGGTAGGCTTTGAAATATGCAAGATAAGGTTTCTCTTTTTATTCCGGGCAGACTTTGCCTTTTTGGTGAGCACAGTGATTGGGCGGGATTTCACCGTGTTATCAACGCAAATATAGTGCCCGGTATTGCTATTGTCACAGGCATAGAGCAGGGGATATATGCTGATGTTGAAAAGTCTGATAAATTCATCATGCATAATATATCTTCGGAACTGGAAAATATCTGGGTTGACTTTGAATGCCCGATGCAAGTTGATGAGCTTCGCAAATCTGCGGCAGAGGACGGGTATTTTTCCTATGTTGCAGGTGTCGCTTCGTATGTTAATGAGAATTATCATGTTGGTGGCTTAAAGATCACTATTACAAAAATGGATTTACCGGTCAAAACCGGATTATCATCAAGCGCGGCTATATGCGTACT
>Ga0209737_10003896_pt1 | contig 10448 bp, 5 predicted proteins | sample TergutCu122P3_FD_187284 | JGI IMG/M metagenome (GOLD analysis project Ga0209737, IMG submission 187284) | Cubitermes ugandensis P3 segment gut microbial communities from Kakamega Forest, Kenya - Cu122 P3 (SPAdes) (version 2) | ecosystem: Host-associated > Arthropoda: Insects > Digestive system >...
CGAAAAAAGAGGTCGAAACAGTTGCGAATAACTATCCGAGGTAAAACTCGGTGTGTTTTGCTACATTTTGACAGTTCAAAACGTTGTGTATGTCCTCTGTATAAATTTCTATAAGCTTTCAAAGTTGTAAAGCTCTTTTTGAAACACCCTGTATATTTGTTAACAGCAATTAGGATGACAGCCGGTGGCAGCAGTACAGTACACATTTACACATAAACAGTACATAGAACAAAACAATTAATTTGGGAACAACGCAATTAATTTGGGAACAACGCAATTAATTTGGGAACAACGCAATTAATTTGGGAACAACGCAATTAATTTGGGAACAACGCAATTAATTTGGAACAACACAATTAATTTGGGAACAACACACTTAATTTGGAACAACACAATTAATTTGGGAACAACAAACTTAATTTGGAACAACACAATTAATTTGGAACAACACAATTAATTTGGGAACAACGCAATTAATTTGGAACAACACAATTAATTTGGGAACAACACAATTTATTTGGGAACAACACAATTTATTTGGGAACAACACAATTAATTTGGGAACAGCATAATTAATTTGGAACAACACAATTACTTTGGGAACAACACAATTAATCAGAAATAAAGTAGAAAAATACTAGAATGGCAGGTAGTGGCATTTAAATTAACTTCAGTTTACTTCCTCCGAATTTCCCGCAAAGCGGGATTTGCGGAAAATCCAATCTTGTGAAGAATGCGTGTGTATTATGTTTTTTTATTGTGCCGTGCATTATAATACAATTATACAATACAAACCAACAAAATGCATCTTTTCTAAATTAATGTTTTAAATTTTGATGTCTTCTACATGTTTCGAACCCGAGGGCTCATTTTCAGGAAGAAGGTTGTATATAAAGGTATGGTATAGTGTGTTTTACATGCAATCAAACAAGACTGCTTGACCTGGTGCATGTAAAACACACTGTACCATAACTGTATATACAACCCTCTTCCTAAAGATGGGACAGGGATAGCTCAGTCGGTATAGCTACTCGCTACGGGCTGGACGGTCCGGAGATCTAATCCCCGTGGGGACGAGACATTCCGCACTCGTCCAGACCGGCCCTGGGGCCCATCCAGCTTCCTACACAATGGGTACTGGGTCTTTCCTGGGGGTAAAGCAGCTGGAGCGTGGCGTTGACCACCCACCCCAATCTAGCGCCGAGGTTAAAGAAGGAGTAGAGCTATACCTCTACCCCCTCTGGGATTTTGTGGTCTGTTCTAGGGTGACCTTTACCTTTACCTTCCTGTAGATGAACCCTCTGGTTCGAAACATGTAGAAGACATAAAAAATTACAATATTAATTTAGAAAAAGCACATTTTGTTGGTTTATGGTGAATAACTTGTAATTTGCCTATGTCTAAAACAACTCGCTAGATGGGACAGTCCTCACACTGTGACACGCAAGCTTAGCTGCAAGTCCTGTAGCAGTTCAAGTGCCGGTAGACTGCGTTTGAAATGTGATGACGCACGCGCAGAAAACAGATTTCGTCTTTCGCCGAAACGGACGAGTCCATTTAAATCGGCGAGGGCGTCAGTTCAGTCGACTACTGGCAGCCGAGGTGTGCACATCAGCGGTAGTAATGTTGGATACACCATGTTCCGAGGTAGTGTGAAGGATACTGTCTACCCACTCCATTTGCCAGTTTCCTCTTCACCTACCCTCCCATTCGGCACCATGTGCCATCACATTTCAACTGGACTCTACTAATCTCTCGCTCCTGCCGGGATTCATACCCTGGACTGTCCAGCCCACACAGTCACTTTACCAAATACAATATCCCAGCAATTTGCAATGACAGTCACTGCATAATTATTAGTTGGCCACAATGGGATATTCAACTGTAACATTATCCCAGCTCACTACATATATGTAGACACTAGCCAGTGTCAAGAATCAAATAAACTGTTGAACCGTGTGATTTGTATGCAATAAAACCGGCACACCTGTGTATGGCTGCAGTTCCTGCTTGAGATGGTATGTCAAAAGAACTATCAGGTGGGCACATGCCACTCTTGTTCCGAGACCCACAGAACTACGCATCAGCTCAAGCACCTTTGGTATCAGTTCACCTAAAGTACTAGCATCGACATACTGCAGACACTGAGAACAAGAAAGAGCTCAATCACAACTGGTTGAAGTTTGCAACTAGAATCAACATTTACGGTGACAGAACATTACATACATGTTGCCATGAGTTATTTACTTCTATTTCATTCTGTTTTAATTATTAGTTATCTCTGAATAAAAATGTATGCAGTATGTATTTCACTATAAGATACAATTCCTTTATATTTGTCTTTATTCAAAACTATGGAGACACCTTATATTCATGGATAAAGGTAAAAAGCCCAAGACAAATACCAGCCAATAACTTTGCAAAAACAGACACCTGGCATCTGTAAAGTGTTCACATTGCATTATACCAAAATGAACATACTTAAAGCAGTAATAATGAGGTTTTCATTAACATTACAGTAACTACCTTACTTGCCCACAAATTATCCAATGATATGTTTTTGAAGCCATTTCTCTGCTTCAGAGGTACATTCTGTAACGGAACTATAGTCATCAGACATCTCAACCAGTTACATTCCATTGCGATATCACAAAAATTATAAAATATTCCTCTGCCACTACATTTCTATTATATTAAACTTACAAACTTATTCATAGCCTCTTTCACTGGTCATCTCTTTGTTCTTATGGCAAACCATGCTTTAATTTAACCCACTGGACTGCCTGCATCTGGTTTTGTTCTGTTGTTTTATATGCTCAATGCTGAATCTTCAGCCTCAGCTTGAGTTCACAGAGAATGCAGTCAATGCCTGACTATTCCTTCAGCCTCATCATTGACCTCACACAGAATCAGGGTGTCATTATCAGCAAATGCATGGCTTACTCACACTCAGGTTACTATGTATAGGGAGATCACAGATATGGCAAGTGGCAACTATGGATAAATGATGAAACATACCACATACACCTGGCATCCATATACAAATATTAAATATACGTATAGGTGAATGCATGCATACAAAGGTATGTATGTGCCTTGTATGTATCATTTTCAGTTAAACACTTTCAAGTACCTTTGCTACTGTCTCAGTGGTGTAATGGCTCTTAGCAAATGAGGCTCTCACAGCATCTATCACTTCCTGGGTTTGGTGCTCTGCCCCAAATTGCACACTGAGTTGACTGAGGCCACGAGATTCCAGTTCTCCTGTGGCTTCAAGGAGAGCAGGAATAAGGAGAGGAAGATGAGGTTTAAGTAGATCCCCAGCTGATCCCACCAACTGTGATATGGTCTGTAAACTGCAAATGAGGAAACAAATTTTTCAAGTTTAACTCACTTGCAAATGTCAGAAAATCCTGTTAGCCATTCAGGAGTACATAAATTTGTGGTAATTATTGTCTCTTTCCAGCTTAAAAGGTCCATAAACATCACAGCAAATAGCAAATACAGCAAAACTGTGTTAATGTGACTCATATGAGACCAGAGAGGCGCTGAATTATCAAATATTCTAGATTATCGGACAGTACCTATGCTGACCTACATTCTTACAGGTAATGTCTGTTACTGCTCCTATACTTGGACTGTACAACTAGCAAAGCAGTATACCATTTGGATATCCCCTTCATCTGCTGCTTCAGGGTCATCAGAGTCCTCTTCTCTGTTTTCTAGGGCTGAAGAAGTTGATGGACTAGAAGACAAGGGGTCAGGAGATACTACTACAGTTGATGAATAGACACCATAAGAGACCTTTGTAAACATGTCCCTGAGATCTTCCTGTTTCATTGAGTACACTTTTTTTCTGGCAAAAAAGCAAAACTTCTGACCTTGGGATTACTCTCCTCAAGCACTGGTTTAAGACGATTTCCAAATTATCGGATGACATATTAAGGGAATTTTGCTTAATGGCATTAAAAAACTGTGTTTCAAAAATGGTGTTCATAGTGCCAGCTTCTTCATTGTAATACTACCTCTCTGATGAGAAACAAATACCACCAATACATACTCCATACTCACAATACCTTACCCCAGGCAACTCTCTTCCTTTTCCAAAATCAAAAAGTTTTCTCAAAGGTACCTACTGTAAGTCAATCACAGACATCCATAAAAATCAGCAGTTACTTAAAGCACTCTAACAAAATGATTTCCGTGGTTGCTTCAAAGCATAAAAGGCTAATGTGGAGCAATGTGTAGCTTCCAATGGAAATTACTTTGAATGGTATAAAATGCAGATAACATAATTTCTTTAATAAAGTACCAGAACTGGTCCTGTTGTTTAAAAACCATACCTCATATATCTACAACAATCATTAAACAAGCTGCACAAATTTGATACCTGATTGCCCGCACTTCAGAAACTGTGTTACAAATTCCTGAATTCAGCAGAACAGGCAGAATTGTTTGCACCATCTCCTCCCCTGCTTTCCCATTGTTCAGATCACAACAACGAACACACAACTGCAAAACACAAAAGAAATTATTCTTCAAGCAGCAGCACTTATTTTCTGTAACAGTAAAAGGAAGCACTATTACTCACTCTGATTCCTAGTAATATGTAGTAGCTTCAAAATGTTCCCAGAATCACTTCAGTTCTGAGAAATATAAATAGTACAATCATTTAAGCTACATTTCCTTCAAAACAGCCCCCTTGTGCAACTACACACTTCTGCCAGCAACTGTAAAGGTGTTGGAAACATTCCTGGAACCAATTTTGTGCAAGCCTTTTCAGCTCTTCTACTGCATTCTTCATGACATCAGTAGCATCACAGACATGCCATCCCATCAATGCTCATTTCAGTTGAGGGAACAGGTAAAAATCAGCTGCAGCCAGGTCAGGAGAGTATGGGAGATGCTCCAGTGTTGTCACATTGCTCTTTGCTAAGAAATTATTCATCACAAATTACCAGTATGCTGCAGCATCGTCATAAAGGAGAAACCAACTGTTGGTTCTCCATTTATCAGAGAATTTCTTTCTGACTGCATCCCTAAGATGACAAAGGACGTCAATGTACAATTGTTTATTCACAGTTTTACCTTCAGAGATGAACTCATAATGGATAATGCCCCTCCAGCATTACCTTTCCTTTACTCCCAACAACTCAAATTTTTTTGCTTCAAGGTGGTGGTGGTGATTTCTCTCAGAAGATTGCTGTTTTGTTTGTGGATCATACAAGAAGCACCACATTTCATCCTGTGATTATGTTGAGGACTTTGTCGTCTTTTACCAACCATATCAAAGAGGTCACCAGAAATGCTCATCTGTGTTTCTTTTTGTTCAGGTATCAGCATTTGAGCTACCAATGATGACAAAAAAGGAGCAAGTTCAATACATCACAAAGAATACTATGACAACTTCTGACAGAAATTCCAACCTCTGATGCAATTTGCTCCACAGATTTCCTTCTGTCACTTCTCACAACCTCTCACACACACTTGATATTTGCTTCATTTGTTGACGCTGATGGGTGACCACTACACAGATCATCAACAATCTTATGCCGGTCATATACCTGAGACTTTTTCATTGTTCTGTCACATACAGTTGTTGCAACATGGTCAATGTCTCTGCTGGTGACATTTGAAGCAAAACATAAAATCTGATATTCATACGTTGTTCAGTTACGAATGCTTCCAACTGTCACACAATTTCACACACACTAAAGAAACAAACAACTGCTGTCATGCCTTTAGAGGTTATGAAACAGCAAAACTACTTCTGTGATGACATCGTGCGTAGTGCCAACTTATGGGACAGAAATTTCCCTCATGCAGCAATTCCTATTAATTATACCTACAAACTTTGAGAACTTCTTCAAGCTACAACATATTTCTTTCCCTTAAGAACTGTAGACTTACTGGATCCTGAATTTTAATATGGATAAGGAAAGATCAAAAACCTCAGTCATCTGGTCACCAGTAGTAACTGAAAAATTTTGTTAAAGTTCAGTGCAACTGTACTGTCACTGGAGTTTATAAACAGTTTCTATTTTTAACACTTTATAGACACCCTTTGTTAAAACTGAATTTAACAAACACACTGACAGTATCATACAATCACCACAAGCAAGCAGATAATTACAAACCTTTGATACAACTTTAGTAGTATTGCCTGCAGCCTGCCTTGTCCCCTCATGAACATCATCCATAACACGGAACAGCTGTGTCCACAGGGATGGAAAACTATCTACAGAATCACACATACTCTTGCTGCCACCACCTCGAAGGAAGTCTGCCAGTGCAAGGCAGCAAGACATGCGGACACGCCAATGAGGTGCAGTTAAGTTTGCTAACAGATCAGCCAGAATTTCCTTGTGATACAGGTCAATCTGAACACCAACAACAGAATATAATAACAAAAGCTGCTAAAGAAAGATTAGGAATTAGAATAGTAACTGTCTCAAAATTGCCATAGCCTTCCACTGCTTCAAATCCATCAATGACAATCTATTGCATAAGGCCTGTAGTAAAAATTTAAAACAATCTCAAGCATGAGACACCTTAGCAGTCTCAACAAAATGCACATAAGGAACATACACATGCAGCCATCATTCACACACATATGAATGGCTTGATCACACATTCCTACCATGCACTTCTGTGTTTCAAGGAAATAAACCAACAGAGTACACACACAAACACACACACACACATTTCACAGATCCAATATTTATCAAAAGACAGCTGAATATGAAACAAGTCAATATCATTATCAGACAAAACACACACACACACACACACAGACAATGGACACAACAAAAATACACTACAGAAAAATAAACAATACAACATAGTAATTTACAATCAGAGTTAATATATACATTACAGCCATATAAATACTGACTCTACAACATACATTAAAATGTTAGGATTGCTAGGAGACATCTTGGCTGTGAGAGAAAAAATCTTCAAGAGAATAAAAGTATTAGTAATATGATACCTTCAGAATGCAACCTTAAAATCTGATTTGTCATTTTGTAGTTTCAATGTAATAGAAAGCAGAATATTAAATATCTATACACAAGAGTTAAGTAACCCCTTTCTGAATACATGAAAGATTTGCTGAAGGCCTACATGATTGAGTTTTGTGCCCTGTATTTATACAATGTAGTGACGGATTAATCTGAAAAATTCTCAAGCTTACTAACAACAAACATCAACAAAGACAGTATATATAAACATGGAACTGGTAATATCAAGTTTCTTCAACAAGCCTTTGCATGAGCATCTAGGTCCTACTCCCATCATTATCATTCCCATCCTTTTTGAAGTACATAATACCCTGCCTATATTAGTTAAGTTTTTCCAAAAAAATTATACCATATTTTATTAGTGAATGACAGCATGCAAAATATACGATCCTAACAGCATCAATGTTTAATGGATGGAATAGTCTTCTTGTTACAAAAGAAGCAGTTCTCAACTCAACTAGTATATTCCACTCATTTATTCACTACTGATCCAACATGCTCCAAAGATACACAAGACAACAATGATTTTGACAAGATCTGCCCGATCCTTACGGTCTTCCATCAGTTACGTAACAGACAAATATTTTTATTAGCAATGTATGTTTATATACCTTACATTTTACAGTAGATTACATTTAAATTTCATCATCAACTGTACAATAAATTTCCAAATGTATTGTTCTGATGCCTGATGTTGGCCATTTAGGCAATACACGCTGGATCAATAGTGAATAAATAGGTGTAGCACAGTGTACTCTGTTGATTTGTTTCCTGAACATGTGACTGGCTTTCTTACAAGAAGTTCTACACCTATCCATATAACTACTTAAATCATGTTTCACTGTGACAAAACTCAGAATTTCAAAACAGTTCCCAGTCTGAACTATTCATACAGTACTAAACAAAGTGTCCAGAAATTCACACCTACACATTCTACCATATGAATTCTTTATGACAAAGTGAGAATTTCCCCTGATCAAATTTCAACAAAAGGACAACTGTGACAGAACGTATAATGAAGTTCAATGTAATGTTGCAACATGGCACATTCCCCATTACTATATTCATTACAAAAATTATATGATAGCTAATATTCATCAAACAGCTGCATGGTGAAGTCCATACAAATGAATATCCACACAGTGTTCGCACATCACATTCAATTTCAATTAAGTTTTCTGCAAAGACTAAGTGTGTGTTGACATTTTATTAAGGAACATTTCCACCTTATGGGCCAGGTAGAGTAGTCGGTATAGCAACTGCCTACGGGCTGGACGGTCCGGGGATCGAATCCTGATGGGGGCGAGATTTTCCGAACCTGTCCAGACCGGCCCTGAGGCCCACCCAGCCTCCTGCACAATGGGTACCGGGTCTTTCCCCGGGGTAAGGTGCAGCCGGGCCGTGACACTGACCCCTCACCCCCTTCTAGTGCCGAGGTCAAAAATAGAGTAGAGCTATACCTCTACTCTCCCTAAGGGCCTTCATGGCCTATGAAAGGGTGAAACCTACCTACATTTCCACCTCATTTTTTATCATGGTATCATGTGCTGGCCCACAGGCTAAAATGTTTCTAACACTCAATACAAATTATTTTAATTTTAACGTGTGTCATTACTTACAGTCTTCTGTGTCTCTGGCACAAGAGCATGCCATATACTAATCATGGAATTCTGAATATTAGGAGTTGGATCAAACTGATATCGGTACAATCGTGGAATAATCTTTGGCAGATGCTGGGACAGCTGTTCTCCAGCTAATGTTGCTATAGTTGAGAAGCCAAATGCTGCACCCTACATAAATAACATCATCATCTCAGTAACACATCAGTACCATGGCCTCCACAGTAGAAACATAACAAACCCAATCACTGAGGTCTCCAGTCTTCTGGGATGTGGCATCACATGAGTGATTGGCTCCTGACATTGTGAGACAGCATGGTAACCTCCTCTTCAAGGGTCACTCTTCATGGAAATTTCAACCCCTGAAGATAAGACCATCAGGCAGTCTCAAGGTCAGCACCAACCACTCAATAATGTGGCATCATATCCCAGAAAAACTGTACTGTTGCAAAACCCTAAAAACTCACATCCCACCTATGGCAATACAACACTCACTCTTGAACTATTTCCAATTTTTTCCAGTTAGACTGAAAATCTTGTAATCACTTACGACATAAGGTATTCAAATTATGTCTCAAGATACAAAGTAAATTATTAATGCTCCATCCTACACAGCCTAAATAAGACCTGTACCCCATGTATGTCAGACAGCATGTATCAGCTGCTGAAGCACAGTTGTGACATCAGAAGTAAGAAAAAATTTACACAAATCAACAAAAATACAGTTTAAAAAGCTACATTTTTATATGGTGCAATAGCAAACAGACGCAGAAATATATCAGTAATAATGTCTATATATTGCAGAGTGTACCATAAAATAATGCCTTTACACTACTAATTAACACTTTAATACCTTCTTTGAATTCCATATAGCATTGTGATTGGCAAGTTGCATAAACTGGTACACAAGATCTGGTTTGTTCAAGTCAGAAGCCAGAGAACATAGTTCCTTGTAAGTTGATAAGGTACCTCTGAAATGAGTAATACATGAGTCTTAAAAAAAGAGTTACAAGATTAAAAGAAATTAAAATACATGTAATAACTCTGCATCCATTAATAATAACCATACTACAGTCTACATGTAACGCGCATCTCATTAATAAAGACCACAACAGAAAATTATGGGTTCCAAGAATATGCCACATTAGTAATTCCCAAGCAAGAGAACCCAAGATTTACCCAGTTGGTGTTTTCCCAAGTGTTCCTTCCTCAAATAATTTTGTGTCACTGGTAACTTGTGCCACACTGCGACGTCCTGATGCAAGCTGATCCAGCAACTGATTAACAAGGCGACTGCGAGATTCTTCATCACCACAGTCGTAGACCAGACCCAAACCTTTTGAAGCTACATCCTGAACAATATCTATAAAAACATGTCACATTATGAGATCAGCTAAAGAAGCAGCTTTTGTTTTTGAAAAATTACTGGATGGTTTGCTAATGAGAAGATCAAGGTGGATAAATTAAAATGTAATTTTAAGTACCTGTTAGGTATATTTGACAAAGCTGGACAAGTACCTTCACAAAGAGGTAAAAAAAAGTCACATTAAAAGAATGTGGAACTCTTCTGGAACGTTCTCAGGCTGTCCAATATTAATGGTACTTTCACAGTATGATCAAACACTATAAAAAGACATGAGATGTAATTTTATGAAAGTAAAAAAATACATCATTCTAAATAAGAACTAATCAATCATGCACAATTTCTGGCCACCACCACAATGTAAATGAGGTCTTTGCTCTTCTGCGATATTATGCAGTGCTGACTGGTAGTCAGTTACTGACATTTTGGGACAGCCTACTGGTC
>Ga0209737_10003899_pt1 | contig 10447 bp, 10 predicted proteins | sample TergutCu122P3_FD_187284 | JGI IMG/M metagenome (GOLD analysis project Ga0209737, IMG submission 187284) | Cubitermes ugandensis P3 segment gut microbial communities from Kakamega Forest, Kenya - Cu122 P3 (SPAdes) (version 2) | ecosystem: Host-associated > Arthropoda: Insects > Digestive system...
GCGCCTGCTCGAAGAAACCATGCGCCCGCTCCTTCAGGAAAACGGATTCAACCTCCTCTGGCCGGATATGACGGACACAGCCTTGCAGATCGATGCCGACCTCCTGCGCCTGGACGGATCTCCCGGCGGCACTGCGAACATCAGCGCGCGTTGGCGAATTTTGGACATGGAGGGGACGTTGCTTGCCCAGGGGGTGTTCGCAAGGGAAACGGATGCCGGAAGCAGCCATGAGAGCATGGTGCAGACATTGAGCTGCCTGCTTGCGGACTTCGGCCGGGAACTGGCGCAAGCTGCGTGCGGCGCATTTGAACAGCTCGCTGTACAAAGCCGGAACAGTGCCCAAAAAAAGAAAGGGAAGCACAGGTGAAAAAAACTGCTGCCAAGTCTTTTCCACAAGTTTTTTCCCACTTGTTAGACCGCCTGAACTAAGGTAAAATTTAGCGATATGCACAATAGCATCCTTCTCACAGACCCAGCGCAAGAACCGGAACGGACGCAAACGCGCGACAAGGCTTCAGACATGGCATATAGCATTTCGTTTTTGAAATGCTATGCAAACCATGTTTCGGCATGGCTTGCCGCAGCGCAGGCGCAGGCGAAATGTATTTTCGCCGGCAGCGCCGGAGCGAGCGTCTCAAAGTAAATCTGCTCTCTAGTGTAACGAAGGAGAAACAGTATGACTGCTATACTGCAGCCACAGGATACGGATACAACCGTATCCCCTGTCAGCCAGCAGAGCAGGGTGCTGATTGTTGACGATGCTCCCGAGAATATCCGCATTCTGGCAGAAACTCTCAAGCAAGACTATATAATCATGTTCGCCCGCAGCGGAGATGCCGCCCTGCGCCTTGCAATGGAAAGCACGCCGCCGCCGGACATCATCCTTTTGGACGTTATCATGCCCGGCATGGACGGATATGAGGTGTGCCGGCGATTGAAGGAGGACAAACGCACCTGCGATATCCCCGTAATTTTTGTCACCGGCCAGAGCGAAGCTGTGGATGAAGCCCGCGGCCTGTCTCTGGGGGCCGTGGACTATATCGGCAAGCCATTCATGGCTTCTTTGGTTAAAACCCGGGTGGCCAACCAGCTTGAGCTCAAACGCCACCGGGACAGGCTTGACGAATTGGTGCGCGAACGCACCCGCGAACTGGCCCTGACCAAAGAAGTGACCATTGAGGCCATGGCAACCCTCGCGGAATGGCGTGACCCTGAAACCGGAGCCCACATCAAACGCACACAGCTCTATGTGCGCGCACTGGCCGAATACATGGCCGCAAGTCCCAAATATGCCCCGCTGCTTGACGCGAATACCATAGAACTCTTGTACCTTTCCGCCCCCCTCCATGACGTGGGCAAGGTGAGCATCCCCGACTCCATTTTGCAAAAGCCCGGCCGCCTCACGGATGAAGAATTTACGGAAATGAAGCGCCACACCACCCGCGGGCGCGACGCCCTGGCTGCAGCGGAGCGCAAATTGGGCGGCAACTCTTTTCTGCGCCTGGCGCGGGAAATCGCATACGGACACCACGAACGCTGGGACGGCAAGGGATACCCGCAGGGCATAGCGGGGGAAGACATCCCCTTGCCCGCACGGCTTATGGCCCTTGCCGACGTGTATGACGCGCTGGCAAGCCGCAGGGTATACAAGCCTGCCCTGCCGCATGATGAGGTTGCCAGTATGCTCTGGCAGGGTCGAGGCGGGCAGTTTGACCCGGACATTGTTGATGCATTTATGCAATTGCAGGACACGTTCCAGGACATTGCGCTGCGCTTCCAGGATCAGGATCACCAAGGGCAGACATGACTTCGTCACGAGGTGAGTATGTATAAATTCTGCGTGCTTCTTTTGCTATGCGCCCTGTGCGTGAGCTGTTCCCCAAGGCCAGGCGCGAGTTTCGGATTCACGGACGGCAAACCCATCTACGTCATCCGGGAAAATACGAAAGAAGAGTGCCTGCGCACGGCTGAACGCAGGTGCCAGAGCGGCTTTGCCGTCCTTGAAGAAGGACCGACATCCCACTACCGGAGCGGTTGGGTGGAGCCTGAGCGGCAAAAGGTCGAGAATGCCTACTCAATGCGGGTGAAATGCGACAGTCACTAAGGGCTTGTCCATAAATACGTTTATCTTTCCTGCTGACCGTGCAGGTAGTGCCGCATCTTTGCCAGGATACTGGCCATTTCCAGCGGTTTTCCCACGTGATCGTTCATGCCCGCTGCGCGGCACTTCTCGATGTCCTCGCGAAACACGTTGGCGGTCATAGCCACGATGGGAATGATCCTGGCCTGCGGCACTTCCATATTGCGTATGCATCGTGTGGCTTCATAGCCGTCCATCTCCGGCATGTGGATATCCATGAAAATCATATCATAGATTTCCGGAGCCGCACCGAACAGGTCACAGGCAATCTTCCCGTTTTCTGCGCTCACGATCTCGACACCCGTTCCGTCAAGAAGAGCGGCCAGTATCTCGCGGTTGATGGGCACATCCTCGACAAGCAGAATTTTCCGACCGGCAAAAACGGGGCTCTGTTGATCGTTCCGGCTCTGCCGACCGTCTTCGCCTTCAAATTCCTCCACAGCCGAGCCCTCATATGCATGGATAGTGAAAATGAACCGCGATCCCCTGCCGGGTTCCGAGTCGACGCGGATGTCGCCGCCCATCATCTCCACAATCCGTTTCGATATGGGAAGGCCAAGGCCGGTGCCGCCGTATTTGCGGGAGATGCTGCCGTCCGCCTGTTCGAAAGACTGAAAAATCCGTTCCTGCTGATCCGTTGCAATGCCGATGCCGCTGTCCTCAATCTCAAATTCGAGAACGCACTTGCTGTTGACGTCCGGGAGCCGGCGGATGCGCAGAGTGATATGCCCTCCTTCCGGAGAAAACTTGTTCGCGTTGCTCAAAAGGTTGGTGATCACCTGGGCCAGGTGCTGCCGATCGGCAAACAGGAGCTTTGGAACATCCGAAGCAATACTGATCGAAAAAATCTGCTGTTTTTCCTCTATTTTGTAGTTGATCACCGTCTCCACCTGCCTGAGCATGCCGTCGAGAGTGAAGTTCGTTTCGGACAATTCCAGCTTGTCTGCACTGATTTTCGCCATGTCGAGCACATCGTTGATAACTCCAAGCAGGTGGTTGGAGGCTTCATCGATTTTTGCCAGACAGTATTCCTTCTTTTCCGGATCGTCCGACGCTCTGGCAATATTCGCCATGCCGATAATGGCGTTCATGGGCGTGCGCATCTCGTGGCTCATGCGGGCCAGGAAACTGCTCGTGCTGGAGCTTGCCTCGTCGGCCCTTTTCTTCTGCACCCAGGTGCGGATCAGCAGGGAACTTAAGGCAATAGCCAGCAAAAAGCCCAACACTCCCAGCACCCATGCCAGGGAATACACTTCACTGTAGTAGCTGGCTCGCGGGATAATGACGCCGATATGCCAACCGTTGAACACAGTGCGGAAAAACACGACACTGTCGACATTGTCCGCATCCTGGAACCGGACGGCGGAGATCTGGCCTTCCTTGTCGAACATGCTCACGAGACGTGGATAGTCGCCGCCCGCGCTGAGCATGTTCATGCCAATCAAATCCTGGTTGCGGTGGACGATGAAGGTCATTTTATCGTCTATCAGCACACCGTAGCCATTACTGGCAATTTTTTGCTTGCGCACGTGATCGGTGATGCTGCTCAGCCTGAGATCCACTGCCAGAATGCCGTGGGCGACGCCGGATTGATCGAAAATTTTCTGGGAAAAACTGATGCACATGCCGCCGGTTTCGGCATCAATGTACGGTTCGGAAAAAAATATCCGGCCGTTGCTGTTCTCGGCCCCAATATGCCAGGGCCTGCTCTGCGGAACATACGTGGAGGGCGGCACCCAGCCGGAACCGTCGAGCCATTCGTCCCGGATATACCCGTAAATCTTCATAAAATCTGGCAAAGGCGATCGAGCCGCATTGAAATACGCGTTGGTGTCCGTGAGGTAAACCAGAATATCCCTGTTCGATTTGTTGGTAGAGAGCATGCCTTCTACTGTTTGCACAACATTGGCGAACAGCAATTCCGTATCCCTGAGACTGGCGGAAACGGAGGTCTGCGTGGCGTCCATGCTGACGTTGCCGATGCTTTGCATCTTTTGCTGCACAATGTTGCTCACGTAAAAATAGCTCACGAGCACCATGGCAAAAAAGGCGATAAAAACTAGTAAGACTTGGTGAAAATTTGCTTTGAGCAGATCTTTGGCGTTCATGCTAATTCTCTAAAAATACATAGTGTGGACCCAGAGCAACGTACGGCATCACGATACAATATTCAAAGGCCTCATGAGTTGTATAGCCCTGTTAACAATGCAATCTCTTTGGCATAGCCGTCCAGTTCGTTCGGCGTTTCCAGATTGAAGGGCAGATGGCGCAACACAGGATGGTTGATGACGCGGACAAGCGCCTCCATGCCGATAGTTCCTTCGCCTATTCTGGCATGGCGATCCTTGCGGCTGCCCCTGGGATTTTGGCTGTCGTTGAGGTGAATGGCGCGCAACCTGCCAAGACCGAGGATCATATCGAACTCTTCCAGCACGCCGTCCAGATCCGCCACAATATCATATCCGGCATCATGCACATGGCAGGTATCCAGGCATACGCCAAGCCTTTCCCCCAGCTCCACCCGGTCGACGATCGCGCGCAGTTCCTCAAAGCGGCTGCCCACTTCACTGCCCTTTCCGGCCATGGTTTCCAGCAGTATGGTGGTATGTTGCTCCGCGGCGAGCAGGCTGTTCAACATATCCGCTATCAGGATGACGCCCTGTTCAAGACCTTGCCCGACATGGCTGCCCGGATGAAACGTGTAGAGATTCCCGGGTGTGTATTCCAGGCGCGCCAAGTCGTCCCGCATCACGTTGCGGGCAAATTCACGCAAGCCGGGGTCTTTGGCGCAGACGTTCACCGTGTAGGGGGCGTGGGCGAGCAAGGGGGCGATATCGTGCTCATGGGCAAGCCTCAGGAAAGCGGCGACATCGCCCGCGTTCAGGGCCTTTGCGGCGCCACCGCGCGGATTGCGGGTAAAGAATTGCAGAGTGTTCGCCCCTATCGCCACAGCATCTTGCCCCATGGCAAGATAGCCCCTGGCGGAGGACAGATGACACCCAATGCGCAGGCGTTGCGCCGTCATGATGCGACCACGCTAGTCCTGCCCTGCAAAAATGTCAATTCATGCGCACAACGAGAATATGGCGGATTGACAGATGTGGAATTTCGTGATTAAACGTATAGTACATATGGTGGAGAAAACAAAGAACAGGAGAAAGGACAATGTCACAACCGAAAGTAAATGAAGTTAACGACAAATTGGCGATGACCGTTGCGTTTATTACCTTGTTTGCCGTCTTTATCCTTACCTACACGCTGGTGTAAGGCCACGGCGGCGCGGGCCTGCCGGGCGGATGCAGGGAATGAGCATGCATGCATTTCATGCGCAACAATTTTTACGCGAAAGAAGAGCCATGTAAACTGAGAGGGCCAGTTTTGTGTGTTGCCCCGGTTGCCAGTAGCCTCCGCTGGCGCCGGGGTTTTTTTGTGCAATTGCAAAACTGCCAAAAACCAGCCGAAAAAGAACCAGAGAGCGACAACACGGCTCATGCGGGGATGTCTTCTCCGTGTTCCGGCGGCGGTTTTGCCCCGTGATCATAGCGTACCAGCCAGCCGTGGCGGGGAGCTGTCGCCTCGTCAAGTGAAAAAAGAGCGCTGCATTTTTTCGGGGTGCATTCCTGAAGCACGCCTTGCTGCCGCTCCTCGCCTGACGAGGCCAATAGCGACACGGGCTGCTGCGCCTGCAAATCCTGCCTGTCGACTGGAGAAAAGAAGGCCAGGTAGCCCTCTTTCGTCTTTTTCCTGCCGTAGATGGAAAAAATCCCTTCAAGGGCAAGGGCGCGGTGCGCCGCCACGTTCAAAAAAAAGTGCACGGCGCCGATGCCGATGGCGCAGGCCAGGCTCAAGGCGGCCAAGATAAAAGCGGACAGGCCCGTCTGGCGGTGGATGAGGGAAAAATGGGCCGCCCGCATGGCCTCCGCCGAAGGCCATACGGTAACGTCAAAAATCTGGTTGGGATTTTGCACCACGATCGTGGCGTTGCCGGTGGTGCTTTTGGCAGGAACCATATCCACAATGGTCAGCACGGCTCTGCCGGCTTCCGTCGCCTTGCTGGCGTCCAGCGCGCCGCGCCACATGTGCGCCCCGAACCAGTGCCCCTTGAAGTCGGTAAGCGGCATAAAGCTGAGCCCGTCATTCCCTTCGATGATCGCGATAATGTCCGCATGTTCCTTTGCCTGCTGCGGCATTGCGCCGCTCAGCAGCACCCGTCCTCCCAGGGGCAGGTGGACGCGGCTGAAATCTTCCCGCATCAAGGCTTGCAGTCCGTCGATCACCAGGAGGGCGGCCAGCAGAAAAAAACAGGCGCTGAAGTAGCCGCTGAGGTCGGCCTTGCGCTGGGTCGCAAAGGCGCGGCTCAGGGAAGGGCTCATTGTGTCGCCTTCGGAAGCATATAGCGTTTCATCAAGCGTTTGGCGATGGAGGCCAGAATCAATGTGGGCACAAGCAGGCCGAAGAAGACCTTGAGAAAGACAGGCTGGAATTCCTCGGGACTTTGCCCGGAGGCTATGTACATGGCTATGCAAACTTCCGCCAGCACAAGGACGTTGACGGTCACAATCCGGATGATGTGCGGCGGCGAGAAATCCATGTGCACCGGCTGGGGGGCGCCCATGGGGGCTTCCGCCGGCTCGTGCATATGTTCTTCGTCGGGAGAGGGAGGGGGAGTGCCGGACATGCTTTCTCACTTTGTTCTCAACGGGAACAGTTTGCCGTAATGCTTCGGCAGACTTCGTTTTTTGCCCAGGTCACGTGCTGTAAGAGTACGCTCCCTTCGCAAAAAACTCGCCTGCTTCGCCTGACGGCAAAGCGCTCCCGCCGCCAATGTTTGTTTTGGAGCTGAACGCAATGCGCATGCATAGCGCATATCAGCTTTTTTTTCAATGCCGTACAACGCGGAGTGCGGCCCGGCGGGCCGCACTCCAAAAAAACAGAAGGCAATGCTGTGTATCAGCGACGGGTGATGTCGGTCTTGGTGATGTTCATGAAACGCTCGGACACGCCCGGCTTCTTGTAGTAAATGCGCACTTCGTCGCCCGCGCCCCAGTCTTTTTTCTGGTACTTGGCGAAGTCGGCATCCGACAGCTTGATGGTCGTCAGACGCGACTGATGCCCATCAAGGCGACGGTAAAAGAGTTGGACGGTCCTGTTCGCTTCATCCACCACGGGGAAGTCGCTGGCTTTTCTGATGACTTTTACGTTATGCACCACCTCTAGTCGGCGGTTCAAGCGTATTCCCTTGTTGATATCGTCAAGAACCTCGACGGAAATAGTTTCAAATTTCTTTTCGGTCGGGTTGTACATGGTAATGGTTTTTTTCGCGACATCCAGGTTCACGCACAGGCCGGCGCTGGGGTCCTCGCCGCGTTCAATGCCCTTGGGGGGCAAAATGTAGTCATGCGGCGTGACGTCTTTCATATAGTCCGCCGGTTTTTTGGGATCCGTGTTGACGTCCACGATTATGGATATCTTGTCCTTGCCGTCGAAGGCTACCACGGAGCCTTGCTCGACCTTGCCGTAGTCTCCGCAGCCCGCGAGCATGAGGCCCGCCAGGACAAGGAGCAGGGGCAGTATTTTACGCACCATAAGCTATCTCCTTAGTATGTTCCGCTAAGAGCGGGCCTGCTTCTTGAGGGCAAGTTCAAGTGCCGCGCCCTGGACCATGCGGATAATGATGTACATAGCCATAGCGGACACAAAGGCGAGCACGAGAGCCGCGGAACCCTTCTCCAGCACAGATCTCGCCCAGGGCATATAGGGTACCGCGAGCCGCATGACAATGGATACGAGGCAACCGATGACGCAGAGGCTGAAAGCGATGCGGATGCCGTAGCCCTTGATGTACTTGGTGGCCACCGCGCCGATCTGCGCGCCGATGGAGGCGCCGACGAGCATGATGACGGCGGCGACCAGTTCGGTGCGGCCCTTGTAGGTATAGGTGCCCGCGCCGTAGATGCCGGAGATCATGACTTCAAACAGGTCGGTGCCGACCGCCACGTGGGTGGGGCAGCCGACGAAATAGATGAGGGAGGGCATGCGGATAAGGCCGCCGCCGATGCCCAGGATGCCCGCCAGCCAGCCGGTCATGAAGCTCACGAAGACCGGAAGCCAGAGGGAGCAGTAAATGCCGGAAGTCGTCAAATTCACCATCGGGGGGATTTTGATGGCGTGGAGCGTTTTGGCCCAGGTCACCCCGGTGGACATCCCGTCAAGCTTGCCGCCTGCGGCGATGGTTGCCTTGTCCTTTTTTATGCGCTTCATCAGGTCGTAGTAGACCATCCAGGTGATGAAGGCCAGCAGGGCCACATAGATCCAGCGCACAACCTCGGAGACGTTGCCGAGGCGTTCAAGCCACATGACCATCTGCGCGCCCAGCTCAAAGCCCAGGATCGTGCCGACTATCATGATGACGCCGAGTTTGTAGTCCACGTTGCCGAACTTGCCGTGACGCAGGGTGGACACAAGGGATTTGCCCGCCATGTGGGCGATGTCGGTCCCGATGGCGAAGGCCATGGGGAAGCCGAGCAGGTTAAGGCCGGGAGTCACCATCCAGGCGCCGCCCATGCCGAAAAAGGCGCCGAGAACTCCCACGCCGAAGCCGAGAATGACCAGGCCGGGCCAAAAAACTGTCATGCCAGATATAGGCATCAAGAGATACAAAGATTCCATATGGTTTCCTCCTTAATGCCTATTAATGTTCGGCCAGTTCGCGTTTTGTCAGGTCGAGACCAATCGCGCCCAGAACAAAGTCGGCGGCAAGGCCGAGCCCGCATCCCACCACGGGGATCATGACGCAGGTGAGGATGGTGAATTCCATATGGCTGTCATTATAAATGTTGCCCCACCACAGCAGGATGCCGTCAAACTTCCGCGTATCGGCAACCATGGTGATGGGGGAAGCGCCGCCGCCGGCCGCCAATGCCAAGCCTGGCACAAGGGTAAGGCAGGCAGCAAGAACTGTAAAAAACAGTCCTTTAACCTTGTTCATAACCGATTCCTCCTGGTTGTGAATCTACATCCTGCGCCCGATTGCGCAATTAAACAATAAACAGTAATAGCAAATTTTGTGCCGATTATAAAATCTTGTGTATTTTCACACCCTGCCTCTTGCATTTTTTTGTCCTTTTGCTATTCTGCATATGATTTTTGCGGGATTTTCGTGGTATTTTTTCGCGATGGACGGTTATGAGTTTCTCAATTCTTTCTTCCAGAGAGCATGGTTTGGAAAGGCGCCAGGAAGGATCGGAGCGTCCGCTGGCGACACGCCTGGCCTTTTTTATTCTGCCCGCAAGCTTGCTCTTGTGTCTGCTCGCCGCCTGGCTGGGCTTCAGGGCAGCCTCCTCCACCCTGGAAGAATCCTTGCCGACTGTCCCGCTTCTGGAAGCGAAAATCCATGCGGAAAAATTTGAAAAGCTCCTTGAAAGCTTGAGTCGCGGACTTTTTCAGATTGCGCAAATTCCGGAACATAACCCGCAAACGATTCGCGAAAAATTTCCCGCAGCCTTTCACGATTTCTTGCCTTTTGTGGCGGAATTTGGCTTGAACGCAAAGGGAAACACCTCTTTTCTCTTCTTGCGCGATCCCGGAGGGAACCTTGTTCCCGTCAGCCTCGCTGTGGCCGCGCAAGACCCCTATGCCCCCTTTGCGCAGATTGCCATGACGCAGTTACGGCCAGGGAGGGTCACCCTCCTGCCGGCCGTACTGGCCCGGTATGCCCTTACCCCGGATCAGCCCCAGCAAAGCCCGATCATGCGCTTGGCCCTGCCGCTGGACAAGGACAGGGGCACCCTTGTCCTCGGTCTTGACCTTGAACGCCTGCACGCCATGCTTGCCGTGTATATGGGCGCCGACTCCCCGCTGCGCACGCCCATGCAGGAGGATAATCTCCAGTTTGCGTTCTTTTTTGACTATACCGGATGGATACTGTTTGAACTGGGAGCTCAGCCCGGAGCAGGCGGTTTTTTTCCGGACGCCGCGCGCCGCGGCTATGAAGGGGATGTGGGCAGGCCCGGCTTTGATGCGGCCTTCCGTCCTTTGTCCCAGCATGAAATGTACTGGCAAATGGCTGCAGACGTCCGCGAGGGAAAGGTGGGCTTTATTCCTCTTTCCCCCAGGCATTACCCGGCAAGCCACACTGTCGCCACCACATACCTGTGCTATGCCCCTGTCCGCTTCAGCCCGACCCCCGGGGAAGCAGCCACGCAGATCGTCGGAGGCATAGCTTTTCTGGAAGCCTCGCAACTGCCCATTACGGCCTTTTACAGAGCAGCCGCCACGGCGGTGGCTATCTTTGCCCTGGCCGTGCTG
>Ga0209737_10003900_pt1 | contig 10445 bp, 15 predicted proteins | sample TergutCu122P3_FD_187284 | JGI IMG/M metagenome (GOLD analysis project Ga0209737, IMG submission 187284) | Cubitermes ugandensis P3 segment gut microbial communities from Kakamega Forest, Kenya - Cu122 P3 (SPAdes) (version 2) | ecosystem: Host-associated > Arthropoda: Insects > Digestive system...
GATGTTACATATTGGCATGAATGCATTAATCCCTTATCTATAATTTTATCGCTGGGACCATATAATTTGATTTTGTATTCTTTTTCAAAAATTCCACCGAGATAAGTTAATCCAATTATATGATCAAGGTGGTAATGAGAGAAAATTATATGCAAGGGATTACCATTTAACAACGAATTTATTTCTGGTTGCAAAAATCTTGTAATGCCTGTACCACAGTCTAGCAAAATATTTGTATTCTTATATTTAAGAAAAAATGACGTGGTATGTCTATTCTCTAATGGCATCCACCCTCTTGTCCCTAATGGAGAAATAAGAAATTTCATATCATATTTACAGAGCTGCTGTTTCCAATCTTCTTTCTATCGAATCACGTATAAAGGCATTGATGCTTGTGCCGTAACGTTCTGAAATCATGGCTATTTTTCCGTGAATTTCGGCAGGTATGCGTATGTTAAGCACACCGTTATATCCTTTGCGAGGTTTGATTCCTAATTCTTCGCATCCTTCAAAATAACTTTCTATTGCATTTATGAAATCATTTTCCAGTTCTTCAATACTGTTTCCTTCGTATGTAATACAGTCCTTTGTCATTCCGAGAACACTTCCATAAAACCTTTTGTTCTCTTTATTATATTCTATACTTCCGTAGTATCCCTTATATTGAAGATTATTCATATTATATCATTGTTTTTTAAACTGTTATATATACTTTTTAATGCTGTTTCATTGATAGGTTCGCCGGATGTATGGGGCTTATGAATATCGATAATGACTTTCAATTCAGTATTCTGAAAACGTACACGCGAACCGGATGTTTTTCCTTTGTTGCTCAATTCAAACCCAAATCCGCTTAAAAGACTTTTCAGTTCGTCGAAAGTAAAATCTTTGGGCTGTCTTTTGAAACGTTTTATTAATTTTTCCTTTGAACTCATTCAAATAAATATTTATGCAAAAGTAACTATTTTTAGTTACAAATAGATTATTTTTTTATATTTTATTTCGACGGGATCTTATGCAAATCTATCCTATTGTTACATTCATATATCTCAAATACCTATAAAGCGTAGCTCTGCTAATATCCAAAGATTTTAAAATTTCCTTTACCGGCTTTTTTTCTTCAATGTATAAATGTTTTGCCGCTATTGCTTTGTTTCGCGCTTCTTTGGACAATCCCGATGGGCGACCCCCTACCCTACCTTTTTTTCTTGCAGCTGCCAAGCCGGCAAGAGTCCTCTCTCTAATCAACTCCCTTTCATATTCGGCTAATGATGCCATGATATTAAAGAAAAATCTACCGTTGATGGTTGTTGTATCTAAATTGTCTATGATGCTTTTAAATTCAACCCCCATGTTATTAAATTCATCAATAAGAGCAACCAAATCCCTTAATGGACGTCCTATCCTGTCCAGCTTCCAAATGATAACTATGTCGCCGGGTCTTAATGTCTCTTTCAATTTTTCAAGTTCTCGCCTCTCTTTTACGGCGCTTTGTTTTTCTAAGTAAATTTTTTCGCATCCCTCTTTTTTCAAAGCTTCAATTTGCATATCGAGGTTTTGATCCTTGGTTGAAACACGAGCATATCCAATTTTCATAATAAAAAAGTTTAATAAAACGAATTTGTGTAAAACTAATAAATAAAACGAGATAATGATACTAATAATTGAATAAAATTCTGTTTTTTCAAATGTTTCGCAAATCGTTCGTTTTGTGAAACAGATAATAGCTTAAAAATAATATCCAGAGTGACTTTCTTAACCAAAAATTTTCGAGAAGGAAGGCGTTTATGATTACATAAGGTAAAATGCTTTTTTAAAATTTCTCTACCCCTTCGTATATTAATAGAAAAAAGTTGATAATATGACAAATCACCTTTATATTTGTAAAAACTATTTTGCTGTTAGTTTTACATGTCTCTTTTTGGATAATGATTTACTAACCAAATAAAAGTCAGAAATTATGACAACGCCTGTTTTCAACTTGGAAAAATCTTTACAGGTTGTTTTGTATGTGGCAAACAGACTGCAAAGAAAAGACTTTCATAAAATTTTTAAAGTCATTTATTTTGCCGACCGCGAACATCTATCTAAATATGGTCGTCCAATAACAGGAGATACCTATATTGCAATGAAGGATGGACCTGTTCCATCAAAGATAGATGATATTTTTAAAGCAGTTCGTGGCGATAGCTTTTTTTCTTCCGATGCTGCGGAGTATGCAAATCTATTTAGCGTTCATGAATGGTTCTTTATAAAACCAAAAGTTGATGCAAATTTGGATTATTTATCACAAAGTGATATCGAGGAGTTGGATGATTCATTGAATAAATACGGAACAATGTCATGGGACGAAATTAGAAAAAAATCACATGACTTTGCATGGCATGCAACCCCTGAAAATAAGCAGATAAATATAGATGATATTCTACGCGAGTTAGGGGAGGATGAAGACTATATCGCATACATAAGCGAGAATATTGCACTTCAAAGAGCTTGCTTATAATGGATGCGATAGCTCTTACAAAATTAGCCGTTACTAGAGGAGCCATATTACATGGATCTTTCAACAATATAAGCCATAAAAAGTTTTTTGTTATAATCGGAGAAAATGAAGAACAATTTGTTGGCTTCTTTTTTATTAATTCTGATATCCATCTATCAATTAAAAATAAACCCGCACAGTTCGAAATGCAGATGCCCATCAGAAAAGCCGATTATACTTTTCTTAGTCATAACTCCTATATTGGTGCTGATAAAATTCAGACGATTAATAAAAATAAAGTTGTATCTGATTTAGTTAGTAAGAATACTCAAATTAAAGGAAAACTTATTGATAATGATTTAAATATGCTTTTAGATGCTGTTCGTAACTCAAAATTATTTTCTAAAATAGAGAAAGAATCTTTTTTTAAATAAAGAACAAGTAAAATCATTTTTCAACACAATTTACCCTCTAACGTTCCATTAGTTACAAACTATTACATTTTTCAATCTTTTCGGATAGTTTTATTATTTCTATTACCTATAAAGCAAAATTAAAAACTTTAGGAAAAATCGCCTTAATGCGCTGATAAACAGCATATTAAAAACATTTAATAAATGTTAAAAATATGCCCTTTTTGATGCGACATTAATAATTAATTATTACATTTATGTCATTGATATTAACATAGTTGAATTGAAAAGACAAGAAAATGATACACAAAATAAAAAAAGACAAGAAAAAGTCCATATCTGAAGGTATAGAGAAAATTTGCTCTCACAATATCGAATGGTATTTAGAGGGTAAAGGACTTCAATTATGGGACATGGATATAGAGTATATACAAAATTGCCTCGTAAATAATTATGTGTCTGGCGAATTATGCTCTTTGTCCCCAAATGGCAAAGTAGTTCATGGGTGGTGGAGTATTCAAAATTAATCTTAAAAATAAAACTTATGAAAACATTAGTAAAAATGATAACAGCGTATTCATTCAACGAATTGGAAGAATATGCACGAGATGAAGCAAAAAAGAAAATCCTCGAATATGACCGTTTGCCAGAATTTTTTTCAGAAGACTTAACAGAAATATTAAAGGCGGACTTCGGTTTACATAACTTGAAAACTTATTATTCACTCTCTTATTGTCAAGGAGATGGTTTGTGTCTATGTGGAAAAATAACCTTTGATGAACTTTTTGATAACAAGAATTTCAAGAAGATAGCCTTTAAGGGTATTCATCATAAACAAATCCAATCCATTTATAATGTGTTGCATGAGATTGATTTTAAGCATCAAAGCAGGTATTACTATGCAAATTCTATTGACATCGAAAGTTACGAGTATAATCCGACAGACAAACAAATGGCAATCATTGATAAAGTGATTAAGAATGTAAAAACGTGGTATTTTTCATTTTGTAGGGAATGGGAAAAGCGAGGGTACGAATACTTTTATGAAATGTCCGATGATGTAATGAAAGAGACATGTTGGGCAAACGATTATCTCTTTACAGAAAATGGCTCGTTGATAAACCAATACGAGTATTCAGAAGCAGTATAACAGGAAGGGGAACAATCTCTACTAAAAAATATTTATAAACACTTTAACAAATTATTATTATGAGTACCAACAAATTAGATTCAGAAAAAGCTACCGACAACAAGGGTATCATATCCGTAGCATTGTCGAAAATTACTGTAAGCAGTTTTAATCCTCGTAAAGCATTTGAGGAAAACGAATTAAAAGAACTATCGGACAGCATCCGACAAGTAGGCGTATTACAACCTGTATTAGTCCGTCCAAAAGGCAAAAAGTTTGAAATTGTATGTGGCGAACGCAGATTTAAAGCGTGCGTTCAAGCAGAACTGAAAACCATACCTGCCATTGTCCGCAGCCTGACGGACGATGAAGCGTTGGAAATCGCCATTACGGAAAATCTGCAACGCAAGGACATTTCACCGATTGAAGAAGCTATTGCCTATAAACGTCTTGCCGACACAGGACGCTATGACGTGGCGAACTTGTCGGTGCGTTTTGGAAAAAGCGAGGCATATATCCGCAATCGTATGAAGTTAAACGACCTTACGGAAAACATTTTGAAACTTGTTAACGATGACGTACTTTCCATATCCGTTGCGTTGGAACTGTGTAAGTACAGTGCCGAAGCGCAGACAGATATTTACAAAAAACATTTATCGGATAATCAAAATTATTCGTATGAAAATTGGTGCAAGTTGACATCTAAGGAATTTATCAGACGACTTGAAAACAACTATTGTTCAGATTTGAGCCGTTATCATTTCGATAAATCAGCGTGTGAAGTATGTCATTTCAATACAAACGCCTATACCTTGTTTACCGAAAAAGAAGGCAAATGTACAAATGTGATATGTTTACGAGAAAAGAATAAGTTATTTTTAGTAGAAACCTGTAAAAAGGCTATGCAGGAAAATCCCGACATAGAAATAGTACTGCCTGCATATCGTCGGGGAAACAACGATGATGTTTTCGCCGAATTGGAGGAACAGGGATATACATTAAACGAGTATAATGTAATATCATTTCCTAAACCGCCCGAAATGCCCGAAAGAGAGCAGTTTGAGGAGGAAGATTATGATGAAGCCATAGAGGAATACTATGAGGACTGCACATATTTTGAAGAAGATAAAGAAAAAGTAGAAACCCTTATATCTGAAGGAAAAGCAAAAGTAATGCTGACAGTAGATAACAACGAATTAGTAAAATGTTACGCAATTATACCCCAAATTGAAACGCAGGCATCAGCAAACACAAACGAATCCGACATAATCCAAAAACTTGAAAAACAGGATAGACGCTACAAGGAAATAGCAGTCGAAAATATTGTTGATGATACAAAAAAGTATATTAGAGAAACAGAAATCCCGCAGAGCGACTTTACCGAGTTGGAAGAAAGCATGTTGTATTTTATCATGTTAGAAGAATTAAAAAGAAAACATTTAACCTTGTTTTTGGATAATCCGAAGGATAAATGGCATTTGACAGATAAAGAAAAAGTAATTATTATCAGCAATTTAACAGAAGAACAAAAGACAGTTATACGTCGTGATTTTTTGGTTAAACATTTGTCAAACACATACGGAAATTGCAGTAAATCCGTTCTTATGTTGGAGTTTGCGAGGTTACACTTTCCTGAAACACTAACAGAGACAGAAAACAAATACAACGGAATTTACCAAAAACGGCACATGCGTATTAATGAAAAAAAGGAAGCCTTGAATAAGGTTAATGAAGTGCAAGAAGTTGCGTAAATTAGTATTAACAGGGCGGGGAGCAATCCCCGTCTAATTAACAATTTAATAATAAAAAAATGAAATCATTAAGCAATGAACAACGGCAAAAATTTACAGACACCATACGTAAATATAAAGTAACGGCATATATTTCTGAAAGGGACGAAATTATAACGCCAATACACCCCTCTGGCATATTTTTACGTATTCGTAAAAAAAGACTGCAATTTAGAGGCGCTGACGAAGAAATCTATTATTCCGGCGTAAACAAGCCACAAACTCTGGAAAGTTTTTTAGAAAAATTTTGGTTTTGGAAAAAACATAATTTGTAAACCGATAAACTTTTTTTATGAAAGCAGTCTTATTATTATCAAGTTGCGATGCGTGGCTCAGTTATAGCAGTTTTCGCACAATTGGAGTTTTTTCTAACTTCAAAAAAATGGTCAAGTATTTGAAAAAATACGACAACAACCTTTCGGAATGGGATATAGAAATGTTATCAACCATTGAACAAACACAATGCAGAAATGAAAATTATTGTATTGAAAAGTTAAATGTTAATCCAAAGTTAATAGTAAAATAAATTATCAAAATTTAATAATTATGTGGGAAATAACAGATAACAAGGGAACAATTTATTCGGGTATAGCCATAAAAGACAAATTGGGCAGAATCTTTTTTGGAGAAGAAGAATATTTTATGCCGGCATGATTTTATCTCTCTTTATAAAATTTATAATCTTCTTCTGAAAGATGATTTCTCATCCATTCATCCATCCCAATATCATCCCTTTCATTTACATATCTGGTAAAAGGCAGCATCGTTTTACATTCTTCAAACCCTTTGTTTTCCATACTTGCACGGATATTAGAGGGCAAACCTTGTAGCCATTCGAGATAGTAAATTTCTAATTTGGGCAAGTTTTGCTCATTTGCCCTTTGATGATATATGATTGAAGCATTGCCTATACGAAAAAGCGAAGCATGGAAATCTCTTTCGTTCTCAGGACATTGTTTTAAAAATTCCTCTTGATTTTTTTGTATTTGCTGATTAGGATGGTCCATAAAAGGAAATATCTTTAAAATGCTTTTTATTTTGATTGTAATTTTTGATATATGGTCTCAAATAATTCTCAATGTCGGTTGAAGAAACATCATATCGAGGAGACAAATGTTTAATATTTTCCTCTGATGAAAAACGATTGCCATCTGATAACATTGATAAAACATCTCGGCTACGCACTTTGTGATTAGTATATTTCAATACCCCATTCACTATATTATTAAAATCAACACCCGCTTTGAGTAAAGAATATATATCGTAGTAGTCCCGGAACTTAGACCTGCGAAGCATTACATCCAATTTCATAATACCGATAGTCTTTATATCAGTTAACATAATGTTATTCAAGAACTTTATTTTTTTAAGAGTTTCCGGTTGTTTATAGTAATTATCGCAAAAAAAGGTTATTTTGACGCCATTTAATAAATAGTTGACCTCGTTATCGGCTAAAATCTCACGTTTAAATATTCCAATTGTGGATAACTCATTTTCAATAAGATGAAAATCAATCCTTATCTTTTCATTTTTTTTTGATTTCCACTTGCAAAAGTCTATATCCTCACTTGCACGATTATCTATTTGTAAAGATAATGCCGTACCTCCCATTATAACGTAATCTTTTATACAGTCAAATGATGATATTTTTTGCAGTATATCTGCCGTTTCAGGTAATACTCCTTTCATATTTATGTAGTCTTAGATTATTTCTGACAGCCCTTTTACTTTGCACTTTCACATAACGTTGTGGATTCTTTATATCAAAATATAATCCTGCAAAAAGAACATTTGAACTATGATAACGCGGCTCTAAAGCGCATAACTCTTGTTTCCATACTTTCTTTATCAATTGTTTTGGATAGATAGAAAATAACAGGTTTATTTCATTCATGTCCAAATGCAATAAAACCTTTTCAATCATTTGTTCATCGGTAAGCGTATCTGCGGTCATACCCGAACGGTCATACGACCAAAGAGCGCAATTCTCTATCAATTTTTTGAATAGAAACTCCTTTATTTCTTGTTTGTTGAACATAGCATTGTAAAGGTAACAAATTTTTTAATAAAGTTGTTTATCTTTTTGTTAATTTTGATTCTTATTAATAGCTTTCTTTGACAATTTGAAAATTCAAAAATATGGAATTAAATTATTTCCAATTATCATTAATGAGCTTTCTTAAAGAGAGCCACCCCGAAAAGTTAAACAACATTGACTTTATCGCTGAACGAGCTGATGCGGCGGCGGCAGAGTACGAACAGGCAATACGCAACGGCAACAATGATGTAACAGCTGCTGAATTAGCAAACATCGTATTGTTCAGCGGATTGAACTTTTCTAAACATGATACAATTAAAAATATCCTTTGGCGGGAGTTCGCAAACGAAATACCCGAAGAAGACGCAACAGATTTAGCCATAAAATTATTGCCGGAGTTAGAAGACATATTTAATAATTATCCTATTTCGGACGGATTCGCTTATGAACCTGAATTTGAAATTCTTTATACAGAACTGACAGGTTTAATTGCCCTGATGATTAAAAGCCGTAATTTTTAATTCGTAATTGGTTATGGCATACAATAAAAAAAATAATTTAATAACAAATACTGCGGCTATTCGCATTGCTTTTACATTAGAAAGAGAAAAACGAAAAGCCACAAAAGCTGAAATAAATGTTTTACGCGAGTATAGCGGTTTCGGAGGATTAAAATGTATTCTAAAACCTGCCGATAATGATTCGGATAAAGAGTATTGGAGTAAAAGCGAATTAGATTTATTTCCTTTAGTACGTGATTTACACTCTCTTATACGCGAAAACGCAAAAAGCGAAGCCGAGTATAAACAATACTTCAGTAGCCTGAAAAATTCCGTATTAACAGCATTTTATACTCCGCCCGAAATAATTCAATCCTTGGCGGATTGTTTGCATCAATTAAGTATAGCGCCTAATCGTTTTCTTGACCCTTCGGCTGGCACCGGAGTATTTGCGGATGTTTTCAAGCGCAGGTTTATGCAAAATGAAACGGTATGCTTTGAAAAAGACTTACTGACAGGGAAAATACTATCACATCTTAACCCGGGCGATAAGATTTATGTTAAAGGTTTTGAAGAAATTGAAAACCGTAGCGATTATCTTTTTGATATTGCAGCATCTAACATACCTTTTGGCGATACTCATGTATTTGATGTATTATTTCATAAAAGCAAAGAGCCGGTCAGACAACAGGCAACAAGAACGGTTCATAATTATTTCTTTATAAAAGGATTAGATGTCTTACGCGAGGGCGGAATACTTGCCTATATCACTTCGCAAGGAGTGATGAACAGCCCATCCAATGAACCTGTACGGGAATGGTTAATGAAAAACAGCAACCTTGTCTCCGCAGTACGTTTGCCAAATAATTTAATGTCTGATAACGCCGGAACAGAAGTCGGAAGCGACCTTATTGTGTTACAAAAAAACAGCAGAAAAACTTCACTCACACGCGAAGAAAAAAACTTTTTGAAAAGCCGCACCCTATCCGATGGCATGAATATCAACGATTATTTTAAGGATATTAAAAGAGTAGTCCACACAAAAGGTTTTCCCGACAAAGACCTGTACGGCAAACCGAGCATGACTTTTCTGCACGAGGGCGGCATAGAAGGAATGGCAAACGATTTAAAAATTATGCTTACAGCAGATTTTTCCAAAAGTTTAAATACAGATTTATATTACGATAACTCAATTTCTTCTAAGAAGGTAAGTGTTTCTGTGCCACCTATAAAAGAAGAAATTAATGTTGAACAACCGTCAATGTCGCTTTATGACCTTTTCGGTTTATCAGAAAAAGAAAGGCAACAACTTGATACGATTGCAAAACAAAAAGCAAAACGAAAATACCTCCCTCCTACCCCAAACCAACCAAATTTATTTGAAAGTCCACAAAACACATCTCCATCGGAAATTTATCCTGAATCGCTTTTTCCGGAAGACCCCATTTTTAAACAGCATCTTGAATTCAAAATAAAACATCCCGATGCGTTAGTGTTTATTCGCGTTGGCGACAATTATAAAACATTTGGAGATGATGCAATACAAGCATCAAAAATACTCGACGCTATCTTGACTTCAGAGAATAATACGCAAATAACAAGTTTTCCGGCAAATGACTTGGATAATAATTTGATTCAATTAATAAAAACGGGAAATCGTGTAGCGTTAGGAGAAGCATCAGAAAAACCTAAAATTGAAAAAGAAATTCCACTTGAGCCTCGAACTTATGAAAATGAATTGCAGGATTGGTATAAACAAGGCTCATTGGTAATTGATAACGGACAGATAGGTTTTCTTAAAGAACGATACAGTGAAAGCGCCGTTTTTATGCCGTTAGAACTCAGTTTCTCGCAAAAAACAAAAGCTGAAGAATATGTTATGCTACGGGACACATACCATCAATTATATAAATACGAGGCAATAGAACTCAAAGAAAACTCCGAATTGCGACAATCGCTAAATGATTTATACGATAAATTTTCAAGAAAGTATGGCAGATTAAACGACCGGCAAAACATTTCCCTTGTAAAAATGGATGCCGGAAGCAGAGATGTTTTGTCTTTAGAAAGAGTTGTTAATGGTAATTTCACTA
>Ga0209737_10003902_pt1 | contig 10444 bp, 3 predicted proteins | sample TergutCu122P3_FD_187284 | JGI IMG/M metagenome (GOLD analysis project Ga0209737, IMG submission 187284) | Cubitermes ugandensis P3 segment gut microbial communities from Kakamega Forest, Kenya - Cu122 P3 (SPAdes) (version 2) | ecosystem: Host-associated > Arthropoda: Insects > Digestive system >...
TTTGACACTTCATAAAAATAGGGCTTACTTTTGAAATACAGTGACTTATTAAAAAATGTATGTTGATTTCCAGTTGTTTACGATTGGATAAAATAATTTATTATTTTTGTCGGACATTAATGATTTTTAATGAAATATGAAAACAAAACCTACATTTTCCGTTTTATGCAAATTGCAGTACCTAAATAAGTGCCTTCTGCTTTCTGCCTTCTGCTTTCTACTTTCTACAAGCAACATTTTTGCCCAACCTATTACCTTTACCCCTGAAGATTGTGACCCCATTTCAATATTTCCTTGGACAGAAGGGTTTGAAGATAACGGATTGGAACTCCCACCCTGTTGGGAGCAGCAAATACTAAACTCTGACGCATGGAAGTGGACTATTGTTCCCGGCTCCATAGGGACACCACCAACTGCATACGGGGGAAATTACAAAGCACGTATTTATCTCAATTCCGCTATTACGCCGATATATCGAACAAGACTTGTTACTCCTGTTTTTGATTTATCTCAGTTAAATACTCCGGTATTAAATTTTTGGTTCGCACAGAAACAAGCTCCTTTAAATATTTACTACAAAAATACACCAGAAGGCGAGTGGGTTTTATTAAAAGCAATCGTAGGTACTACTAATTGGCAAGAAGAGTTTTTATTGCTTCCTAATAAATCAACTTATTATCAAATTGCATTTCAGGCTATGTTTAGTGGTGGAAATTTTCAGATACAATTAGATGATATTTCAATTTTTGAAATAGGACCTCCGGCACTTACTTACCAAGTTAACATAAGTACAAATTCCGGAGTTTCTGCAGCCGGTGCTATTGTTACCTTAACTAATAATGACGGAAACCCCGATCATATTTATACAGAAATCTCTGATGAAAACGGCGTAACGTTTCATAATATTTTTCTCGGTTCTTACCATTTGAAAATAACACTACCCGGACATAATGATTACATTGCTAACAATTTAATAGTTTCAGGTTCGGGCTTGGAGTACTCTGCTCAACTTATAGAAACACTTGTAGAGCCATCAGCCAATGATACCATAACCATTGTTTGGAAAGGAAATTCTACTAAAGTTTTTAATATGGTATCCACTGCTGGGGAGCAATATACCATTGATTGGGGAGATGGTTCTGCCATTCAAACGTTTACGGGAAATGGATATTTTCAAGATCATTATCGTGTGTATGGACCCGCTGAATATTACACTGCAACTATTGCCGGGACTACGCCGGAGTGTGTATTTACAGTTTTTGATTGTGCCCCGGTATCAAATCAACCCTATGGTTATATTTATAATCAAGTTACAGAATTATATATCCATTCATGTTCTGCATTGCAGAAATTAGACTGTAGGAGTAATTTAATAAGTAGTTTGGATTTGAGCGCTAATATTGCATTACAGTTTTTAGATTGCTCTGATAATCAGTTGGGTAATTTAGATTTACATACAAATACTGCATTAATAGAATTGTATTGTAATGTAAACCAATTAACAAATTTGTACCTAAATAACAATACTTTATTAACTTTTTTTGCATGTGGTGCGAATTTATTAACAGTTTTGGATATAAGTAATAATACTTTATTGGAAAGTTTGCAATTTGATTATAATCAACTAACTAATATAGATATAAGTTTTCATCCATCACTATGGTGGTTAACATGTTCCAATAATTTGTTAACAAATTTAGATTTAAGCTCTAATACGGAATTGGAACTTTTGTATTGCGATAATAATTCTTTTACACATTTAGATGTGAGTGCTAATACTGCTTTGCGAGAACTACGTTGTACTAACAATTTATTAATAAATTTAGATTTAAGCACCAATACCGAATTACGTTCTTTGTGGTGTAATGATAATAGATTGTCAAATTTAGAATTAAACACTAATAAATTATCTTCCATACGCTGTTTTAACAATAGCCTTCCGCTCTCTAATTTATATCAAATTTCGCAACAAGCGAGTGCTGCTAACAAAAATTTAGGTACACAAATATTAGATACACTGAATATTATGATTGGAGATATTATTGATTATTCGGAGCAAATTGAGTTTGGAGGAATTGCTACAGTTTTTGTTATAGAAAAAAATGGTTTGCCGGCCGCTCCAGGCGAATACTCTTTAATGGATGGAATTATTACATTTCATACTAATGGCAACTACACAGTTACCATGACTAATACTGCCATAATTTCAAATCCCCCTGCCAAGGTAATAATTGAAATTATTGTAGATGCTGACATTTCTGATGCGTTCCTACTCATTCTTGCAGTATCAGAAAGCGAGTTATCGCCTGCATTCAACAGTGATATTTACAATTACTCAGTAGAAGTAACTAAATATGTTGAAGAGATAACCATAACCGCCATCCCAAGAAACTCGTTTGCAACGGTAACTGGAACAGGTACCTTTGCACTTGAATTTGGTGAAAATATTTTTTCGGTAATAGTTATAGCGGAAGACGGATTCAATGAATTAGAATATAGTATAACAGTGAACCGTGAAATGCTTAGTAACGATGCCGCTTTATTGGAACTTACTGTTTCCGAAGGCGAACTTGATCCCGTATTCAATAGTGATATTTACAACTATTCAGTAGCAGTAACCCAATATATAGAAGAGATAACCATAACGGCCATTCCAAGAAATTCTTTTGCAACGGTAACAGGAACCGGTACCTTTGCACTTGAATTTGGCGAAAATATTTTTTCGGTAATTGTAAATGCTGAGGATGATATTACGAAAACAGAATATCTATTAACTGTAAATAGAATGATTGGAATATTGGAACTTTCAAACGATTTATTTAGAATTTTTCCAAATCCAACAACGGGAGAATTGATAATTGAGTGGACGAGTAAACAAGTGGACGAATGGACGAGTATTGAGATTTACGATATTTTTGGGAAAAAGATGGAGATTCCTCACTGCGTTCGGAATGATGTCATTCCGAGTGTAGCGCAGCGTAGCGAGGAATCTCGTATAAACATTTCCCATTTACACCCCGGTATCTATCTTATAAAAATAACCACCGAAAAAGGAGTTATAACCCAAAAAATTATAAAATATTAACCATTAATCATCATGAAAAAAATCATTTTAATATCCATATTCTTGTTATTGTGCGTTTTTATAAAAGCGCAAACTCCTTATTATTTTTACAAAAGTCAAACACAAAAGGTTTACTTTTCTCTCAATACGGAATATGCTTTTATATCTTTAAATGAACCCTATTTACCCGTTGAAATTGAACAATTTGCAACAAAAACGATAGAATTTCAGGATGACTATTCTAATAGTAAACAGTATCAAGGTAAGCATGGTACAAGTCGCTTTTGGACGGAACTGCATTTTAATGAAAAATTGTCGGATGAACAATATTTGGCGCTATTTGATTATGTTAAAAGTATGCATGAAGATATTATCATATCCCCTTATTTTAAGTATGAAAAAAAGGCAAAAATAGGATTATCAAACTTTTTTTATGTGAAATTGAAAGATGAAACAGATACTGTTTTGCTGAGGCAAATGGCAGAACAAACGGCGTGTATTATCATTGAACAGGACCCATACTTACCTTTATGGTTTGTGTTAAGTATTACTTCTTCCTCTATCTACAATGCAATGGAAATGGCAAATCTTTTCAACGAATCGGGTGCTTTTAATTGTTCCATGCCCGATATAATGTTCGGAAATACGTTAGCCTGTAGCATTGACCCCTATTTTGATAATCAATGGGGTCTAAAAAATACAGGGCAAGAATATATAGTGTATAATGAGGAAATGGATTTCACTACCTATCAAGCAACTGCAGGAATTGATATTAAAGTATGTCAGGCATGGCAAATTTCAACCGGTAGTGGTGTGGTGGTGGCAGTTATTGACGATGGCGTTCAATTAGACCACCCCGATTTGGCAGCAAATATATATCCTTTAAGTTACGATTCTGAAACCAACACATCGCCAAGCCAAGTAAGGTGGTGCCATGGCACAGCAGTAGCAGGAATTATAGCCGCAGAGGGTAATAATGATGAAGGGATAGTAGGTGTAGCTCCTAATTCTCATATCATATCTATAAGTACTACGTTATCGGTTAACCCGGTTAACCCTATACAATCAATACCAAAATATGTCAGAGCAATAACTTGGGCTGCAAATAATGGCGCTGATATTATCAATAATTCTTGGGGGGATGATTTGCTTACTAGTGAATATATTACAGATGCAATTGATTTTGCTTTAATTTCGGGAAGAGGAGGTTTAGGTTGTGTTATAGTGTGTAGCGCTCAGAATTACAACACAGATGTTACATTTCCGGCAAAGTTACCTCAAGTTATTGCCGTAGGAGCAATTAGCCCTTGCGGTGAAAGATTGAGCGACACTTCATGTGATGGACAAGATTTAGGTAGTAATTATGGAGAATCCTTAGATATTGTTGCACCGGGGGTATTTATTTCTACTACTAACCGTCAACACTTTCAAAGTTATAATCCAAGTCAATTTATTCCAAATGATTATACGGATACGCTTTATACGAAATTTTTTTGGGGCACATCTGCGGCTGCCCCTCATGTTGCCGGAGTTGCCGCACTTGTTCTTTCTGTTAATCCTAATTTAACAGGACAACAAGTTAGAGACATCATAGAAAGTACCGCCCAAAAAGTAAGAACAGACCTTTATGATTACCAAATTACTCCCGGCCGTCCCAATGGAACGTGGCATCAAGAGATGGGGTATGGCTTGGTGGATGCTTACGCGGCGGTACTCGCCGCACAATGTTACAGCAATTTACCCATTGTGCAGGGGATTATTGCACAAAACACAACATGGAACTCTCCTGCACAGGCAAAAGGTACAATTACAATTCAAAACGGCGCTACACTTACTGTTACTTCCCAAATAGAATGTCAAAAAGAAGTTACCATTATAGTTGCCCCCGGCGGCAAACTCATTATTGACGGCGGTACCCTAACTAACGCCTGCGAAGGCGAAACATGGAAAGGAATTACCATAATGGGCGATTATACTATGCCCATGCTACCGGCTTACCAAGGTTGGTTAGAACTAAAAAATGGCGTTACTATTGAAAATGCTGAAAATGGTATTGTGGTTAAAGGCGGCGGACTTACCGTAGAAGACAATGTTATATTTCAAAATCTAAGCGGCGGCATGGTATTAGAAAATGCCATGAGCGAACTCATACCTTATGATAATGATATTGAATACAATTTAACAAATATTACCTTTAATAATACACCGCTTAATCATAGTGGTACACGTTTAAATGTATCGCATTGCACTTTTAATCAAAGCAATGTGGAAATATCAATAGGGGTTTCAAATATAAACAATTGTACTTTTAATGAATCCAAATTTACATCAAATGGCGCAATAAAGACAGTAGTATGGCATCATACTACTGTTGGGAACTGTAGTTTTAACGGCAACAATAGCATTGAAGCTGCATTAGAAATCAACAATTCAAGAATTTTAGAAATCTACAACAATACTATTCATGGGTACGAAACAGGAATTGATATGAATTATAGCGGGGCAACAATAGCTTATTACTACGGCTGTAGAACGGTTAGTGCCATTCATGACAATGATATTTCAAGTTGCAGCACAGGGATAAAACTCTATAACTCTATTCTCAATCTTGCCAATAATAATATTCATAATAATATCTTCGGTGTACGATTGTTTAATAAAAGTAGTACTTCTTTTTACGGTTGGGGAGAACCTACCTTGCAACGACAATACATACGTGATAATAGTTCTTACGAGTTGTATGCTTCTTCATCTTCGTTTCCTATTGTTTTTCTTTTCAATGATGTGATTGATGAAAATAATTTGGGCAATAGTTTCAACGACCCGAAAGTTTATTGGGATTTGAGTGTAGCTAAAGATGCTTTTCCCCCTTCAATGGTACGAGATGTAAAAAATAACTGTTGGGGCGAAAATTTTGATGCTATAGAGGATTTCTATCCCTATCAGTTTTATGATTATGACCCCGTTTTGTGCTTTGGGAAATCAGGTACAACGGGACTCGGTATAGATGAAATTCTTTTCCAAACAGCTTTAGATTATTTATGTTGCGAAGATTATACCGGTGCTGAATTTGTTTTTTTAGATTTAATTGAAAATTACCCTGAGAGCAAGTTTGCCGTTGCTTCCATGTATGAACTTTTTTCATTAGAGCCACTTATCAACAACGACTATTATAAACTGCAAAATTATTACGCTGCATTTACCCCATTGGACAGTAACTTATATGATGTAGCGGACTTTTTGGCAACGCGATGCAATGTAATGGAGCGCGATTGGCAACCGGCCATTGATTGGTATGAGTTTAGAATTGAGAATCCACCCAGCTACCAAGACAGCGTTTTTGCCGTAATAGATTTAGGGAACATTCATTTAATGATGGAAGGAGATACTATTGGAGGAGCAAAATCGGGCAGTGTACGCTACCGCTTGGAAGAGATAAAACCCAAAACCAAACAGCATTACGAAGAAAACAAAGCAACGCTGTTAGCCACCCTACCCCAAATAAAAAAATCGAAAAACGATAAACTTATACACAATAACGATATAAATATACCGAAAATCGAAAAAAAGGGTATATTAGGTCAGTGTACCCCCAACCCCACCACAGGAACTACCACCATTAGCTACGAACTCTACACGGAAGGGGCAGTAGAAATCTTTATCTACAATTCAATAGGTCAGTTGGTAATGCAAATACCACAGGGAACACAAACAGAAGGCGCATACCAAGCCAATGTTGCCCTTACCAATATGCCCAAAGGAATTTACTACTATGCACTATTTGTGGATGGAGAAAGAGTGGATACGAAGAAACTAATAGTTAATACACATTAATACACAAAATATTATGAAAACAAAACCTACATTTTCCGTTTTATGCAAATTGCAGCACCTAAGTAAATACTTTCTGCTTTCTGCTTTCTGCTTTCTGCTTTCTACAAGCAACATTTTAGCCCAATCTATTACCTTTGACCCCGAATATTGTGTCCCCATTTCAATATTTCCTTGGACAGAAGGGTTTGAAGATAACGGATTGGAACTCCCACACTGTTGGGAGCAGCAAATAATAAACTCTTATACATGGCAGTGGACTATTGTTCCTGACTCCATAGGGACACCACCAACAGCACACGGAGGAAATTATAAAGCACGTATTTATCTCAATAACGCTGCGTTGCCGATTTATCGTACAAGACTTGTTACTCCGGTATTTGATTTATCTCAGTTAAATACTCCTGTATTGAATTTTTGGTACACACAAAAGGCTCCTTTGAGTATTTATTACAAAAATTCATCCGGAGGCGAGTGGGTTTTATTAAAAGCAATCGGAGGTACTACTAATTGGCAAGAAGAGTTTTTATTGCTTCCCAATAAATCAACTTGTTATCAAATTGCATTTCAGGCTAGTTTTAATGGTGGTGGAAAATATGAGATACAATTAGATGATATTTCAATCATGGAATTTGTGGATGTAGAATTGTCTGCTATTTTAGCACCTATTTCAGGAGTTAATCTGTCGAACAGTGAACCGGTAAAAGTATTATTAAAAAATAATGGCGGTAAGCCACTTACAGAATTTGCTTTGCAATTGGAACTTGATGGAAATCATATTGTGAATGAAATCTTTACTGATACAATACTAAGTTTGGAACAAGCTGAATATACATTTGATACCACAATTGATATTTCTGCAGATGCCACATATCAAATAAAAGTTACTGCAATTGCAGAAGATGACATGGTATCTTCAAATAATTCAGCGACTGTTACGATTAGAAATTTTGTTTACAATACAGATGCCACCTTGTCAAATCTTAGTGTTTCCGAAGGTGAATTATTGCCTGAATTTAACAGCAGTATTTTTAATTATTCGGTAAATGTTGAATATTGTATTGAAGAAATAGCCATAATGGCAACACCAAGCGATACCAATGCATCCGTAGGCGGTATGGGTACATTCTCTCTTGAAGTAGGCGAAAATATTTTTACAGTAACTGTTACCGCCGAAGATGGTACAACAGAATTAAGTTACACAATTACAACAAATCGTTCTGTAAATGTTAAAGAAGTTACCTTGTCTAAAATTTATCTCTATCCCAATCCAACCGCAGGGGAATTTAAAGTTCAAGAGTTTAAGAGTTCAAGAGTTCAAAATATTGAGATTTTTGATGTTTACGGAAGAAAACAGAAAATAAAAGACAGTAAGCAGAATGAGAATGCAGAAGGAGAAATAATAATTGATATTTCGCATTTAACAGCGGGAGTATATTTTTTGCGAATAAATGCTAATATAATGAAAATTATTAAATACGAATAACTATGAAAAAATTATTTTACTTTTTTGGAATTACTTTATTAAATATTGTTTTATATGCCCAAACGCCTTATTATTACTATTCTGAAGGGAAAAGACAGTGCTTGTCATTAAATACAGAATATGCTTTTTTGTCGTTAAAAGATCCCGATATTCCCAATGATATTTTACAACGAAACATTACTTTCACGGATTTTAAATCAGATAAATCTTATAAAAAAATATTTGATGGGAAGAGGGGAGATACCCGTTTTTATACGAGGCTCCATTTTGAAGAGAAACTAACGGAAGAACAATATTGGATGTTACTTTCTGATATTAAGCAAAAGAATAAGGATGTAATTATCTCTCCTTATTTTAAGACAAAATTCAACAACAAAATAGGATTGTCCAACTTCTTTTATGTTAAATTGAAAGAAGAAAACGATACTGTTTTACTCAGGCAGATGGCGCAAGCAACCCATACAACTATTGTAGAACAGGATGCTTTTATGCCGCAATGGTTTATATTGAGTCTCACAGAATTTTCAGAAATGAATGCGATGGAATGTTGTAACTTTTTTTATGAATCAGGTTTATTCCGTGCAGCAGAGCCTAATTTAATGTTTGAAAATATGTTGTTATCCACATCAAAATCAACATGCCCAACTAATGATACTTATTTCCGTAGCCAATGGAATTTGAAGAATACCGGACAATATGGGGGGATTCCAGGAATTGATATTAATGTTTGTGAGGCATGGCAGTTCACAACCAGCAGCGACGTTACAGTGGCGGTTATTGACCAAGGAATTGATTTCAAACATCCTGATTTTGGGGGTTTTAGCTTTTGGATTAATTACGATTGCGAAAACGACACCATACAACAATCCGTATATGGTTCTCACGGGCTTCAATGTGCAGGAATTATAGGCGCTATCCAAAACAATAGTATTGGAATTACAGGAATTGCGCCCGGAAGTCAATTATTGTCAATAAGTCATAGCCTTGATTTGGATGTTGTGAATATACAGCAGCAACTTGCAGCCGGAATTAATTGGGCATGGCAAAATGACGCAGACGTGATTAGTAATTCTTGGGGACATGACGAACTTATTAGTTCATATATAGAAGATGCTATAAACAATGCGGTTACACTTGGTAGAAATGGGAAAGGTTGTGTGGTTGTTTTCGGTTCCGGAAACGAGAACGACTCAATTGTTCTCTTTCCTGCAAGATTATCAAGTGTTATTGCGGTTGGTGGTATATCGCCTTGTGGAGAAAGAAAATCACCCTCTTCCTGTGACAGTAGTGAGGCATGGGCGGGAAGTCATTTCGGTTTGGATTTAGATATTGTTGCTCCTTCTGTATTTATCCCAACAACTGCTGTGTTAAATATAGTTGGTAATAAGATTTACTTTATTGATCCGGATTTTGACGGCACTTCTTCAGCCTGCCCTCACGTATCAGCTGTAGCCGCACTCATCTTGTCTGTTAACCCCGAACTAACCGGGCAACAAGTTCGCGATATTCTTGAAAGCACTGCACAAAAAATAAGACCAGACCTTTATGATTACCAAACCACACCCGGGCGTCCCAATGGAACGTGGCATCAAGAAATGGGCTATGGCTTGGTGGATGCTTACGCAGCGGTACTCGCCGCACAATGTTACAGCAATTTACCCATTGTGCAGGGGATTATTGCACAAAACACAACATGGAACTCTCCTGCACGGGCAAAAGGTACAATTACAATTCAAAATGGGGCTACGCTCACTGTTACTTCCCAAATAGAATGTCAAAAAGAAGTTACCATTATAGTTGCCCCCGGCGGCAAGCTCATTATTGACGGCGGCACCCTAACTAACGCCTGCGAAGGCGAAACATGGAAAGGAATTACCATAATGGGCGATTATACTATGCCCATGCTGCCGGCTTACCAAGGTTGGTTAGAACTAAAAAATGGCGTAACCGTCGAAAATGCTGAAAACGGCATTTTGGTTAAAGGCGGCGGCTTTACCGTAGAAGACAATGTTATCTTTCAAAATCTAAGCGGCGGCATTGTTTTAGGAAATGCGCTAAGTGAA
>Ga0209737_10003903_pt1 | contig 10442 bp, 6 predicted proteins | sample TergutCu122P3_FD_187284 | JGI IMG/M metagenome (GOLD analysis project Ga0209737, IMG submission 187284) | Cubitermes ugandensis P3 segment gut microbial communities from Kakamega Forest, Kenya - Cu122 P3 (SPAdes) (version 2) | ecosystem: Host-associated > Arthropoda: Insects > Digestive system >...
CCTTTCGCTCTCTGCGGCAGAGCGCATTTTCGCCGCGAATGGCCTGGAAATTTTCGATGTCGAGGAACTCGAAACCCATGGCGGCAGCCTGCGGGTTTTTGCCCAGCGTCCACGCGCCGGGCATGCAATACAGGCCAGCGTCGCGAGACTCTTGGCTACGGAAAAACAGTTCGGCCTGCTCGCCCCCGATGTTTACCGCGGGCTCCAGGAAGCCAGCGAACACATCAAATTCGGCCTGCTCGAATTTTTGCTCGGCTGCCGCCGGCGCGGCGAAACGGTTGCCGCCTATGGGGCCGCGGCCAAGGGCAACACCCTTCTCAATTTCTCGGGCATTCGCGGCGATCTCGTCGCTTTCGTGGCCGATCGCAATCCCGACAAGCAACACAAATTCCTGCCCGGCAGCCGGATTCCGATCGTGTCCCCGGCGCATCTGCTGGCCCGCCGCCCGCCGTGGATTCTCCTATTGCCGTGGAACCTCCGCGACGAGATCGTCGAGCAACTGGCCGACGCCCGACGATGGGGCGCGCGCTTTGTCACGGCCATTCCCGAATTGCGGGTGTTCGATTGAAACGCCTCTTGCTGACCGGGGCCAGCGGTTTCATTGGCCGCGCCGTGCTCGAACGGCTCGATCCCGCTCAATGGGAAGTCGTCGCCTGTAGCCGGCAGCCCGCTCCGGATGCGCTGCCTGCCTGCGTCCGCGCCTGGCGCTCGGCAGACCTGCTCGACCCGCGACAAGCCCGCGCCGCGATCACCGAGGCAAGGGCAAGTCACTGGCTGCATCTGGCTTGGTATACGACCCACGGCGCATTCTGGAAGGCGCGCCAGAATCTGGATTGGACCATCGCCAGCCTGCTGATGCTGGAACATTTCGACGCGACAGGCGGAAAACACGCGGTCATGGCCGGAAGCTGCGCCGAATACGACTGGCGGCACGGCTTCTGCCGCGAAGACGAAACGCCCTTGAATCCGCAAAGCCTCTATGGAACGGCCAAGGACAGTCTGCGCCGCCTGGCCGAAGCCTATTGCGCCGGGCAAGATATCCGCTTTGCCTGGGGCCGGGTGTTCTCGCCCTTTGGCCCGCGCGAAGGGCGAGAACGCTTCATCCCCTCGGTCATCCGCGCCATGTTGGCGAAAGAGGCGGTGCGCTGCTCGCATGGCCGCCAATACCGCGATTTTCTGCCCGTTTCGGATCTCGCCGACGCGTTCATCACCTTGCTCGAAACCAAGGCATCCGGGAGTTTCAACCTCTCCTCATCGACGCCTTGCCAATTGCGCGACATCGTCCGCTTGCTTGGCGACATCACCGGCTGGCGCAAAAGCCCCGAATTCGGCGCCATTCCGGTCGCCGACGACGACCCGCCGCTCCTGGTCGGCGACAATCGCAAACTGCGCGCCCTCGGCTGGGAAGCATCGACCGGGCTGACCCACGGGCTGGAAAGCGCGGTCAACTGGTGGCGCTGAAAATCCACGCTCATGCACAGACTCCTCTATCAACAGACGGCCTACCCCGTGTTTCAAAACCGGATGTACGACTCTGGCGAAGAAGCAAAAGACTGCCCCAAGGGCGACATTGATTTGGTGGAAGATCTTGGGAGCGGGCTCGTGTACAACGCAGCCTTTTGCCCCGATCTGATGAATTACGACGCCAGCTATCAGAATGAGCAGGGCGTGAGCCCTTGTTTTCGCCAGCATCTCGACTCGGCGGCCGATCTTGTCGAACGGCACATGGGGCGTCGGCGCCTGGTCGAGGTGGGTTGCGGCAAGGCCTTCTTTCTTGAACTGCTGCTCGGGCGAGGCTGTGACATCACGGGCTTCGATGCCGCCTATGAAGGCTCCAATCCGCGCGTGCGCCGCCAGTATTACGAACCTGGCCTTATCGACCGGGCGGAGGGCTTGATCCTGCGTCATGTGCTGGAGCATGTGCAGCATCCGTTCGATTTTCTGCAACGGCTCCGCGATGCCAATGGCGGCGGCGGACGCATCTACATCGAAGCGCCTTGCTTTGACTGGATATGCGAACACAAGGCCTGGTTCGATATTTTCTACGAGCATGTAAATTATTTCCGGCTCACGGATTTTCGCCGCATGTTCGGCGAAATTCTCGACTGCGGACGCCTGTTTGGCGGCCAATACCTCTACGTGGCGGCCGAGCTATCCTCTCTGCGCGCGCCGCGCCACGATCCGGCGGATCCGGTTCGCTTTCCGCCCGGCTTCACACAACTGGCCGACATGCCGATTCCCTCTGTCACCGGCCGCAGCGCGGTTTGGGGCGGCGCCTCGAAGGGCGTCATTTTCACCCTGCTCAAAGCCCGAGCCGGTCAGGCGGTCGATATCGTGATCGACATTAATCCGGCCAAGCAGGGCAAATATCTGGCAGGCGCCGGAATTCAAGTGCAATCGCCGGCAAAAGCCTTGCCGCGGCTGCCGCCGGGCTCTCCCATATTTGTGATGAATTCGAACTATCTGGACGAGATCAAGCGAATGTCCGGCAATGCCTACCACTACATCGAGATCGACAATGGAAAATCCTGAAGAAAACAGGGAGCCGCAAGCGCAATTCAAAAGGGATTGCGAGGCCGAAATCGCCCACCAGGCCGCCGACGCCGAATTTCAGCGCCTGTCGCGCGCCTGGATGGGTCGCGCGCAGAAACTTCGCTATTCCTACCATTTTCGCTGGATGGGGCGGCCCATCATCCAATACCCCGGCGACATCATCGCCATGCAGGAACTGATCTGGAGCATCCAGCCCGATCTCATCATCGAGACGGGAGTCGCGCACGGCGGTTCGGTGATTTTTTACGCGTCGATGCTCGAACTGATCGGCAAGGGGGAAGTGATCGGCATCGACATCGACATCCGCGCGCACAACCGCGAGGCCATCGAAGCCCATCCGATGAAAAAGCGCATCCGCCTCATCGAAGGATCGAGCCTTGCCCCGGACATCGCCGATCAGGTCAAGGCGGCGGCGAAGGGCAGGCGCGTCATGGTCGTCCTCGACGCCAATCACACCCACGAGCATGTCTTACGCGAACTCGAACTGTATGCGCCGCTGGTCAGCGTCGGCAGCTATTGCGTGGTCATGGATACCGTTGTCGAGGATATGCCGGACGAACTGTTCGGCGATCGCCCCTGGGGCCGCGGCGACAATCCCAAAACAGCGGTTCGCGCCTGGATCGGGACGCATCCGGAATTTTCGATTGATCGCGGCATGGATGCCCGCCTGGCGCTCTCGGTCGCCCCCGACGGCTATCTGAGACGCATTGCCTGAGCGCCTCTTCGCTGCCCTCTCATTGAAACGATCATCACGGAACCGATATGAAGCTTGAATGCAGCCGCCCTGACAAAACCGGCGCAGGAACCAAAGCCAATGTCTATCAGATTTTCTATTCCAGAGAGACGCAAGAAGCGCTTGATCCGGGATTCATTCCACTCGACAACACGGGACAGCGCCCGGATTGGTGCGAGTACTGGCCGATCCGGAATTTCCTCCTGAATCAGCCATTGAATGAAGCAGAGTTTTACGGTTTTTTGTCTCCCAATTTCAATTCGAAAACCGGGCTGGACTCGAAGCAGGTTCTGGATTTCGCGGCATCCATGGATGCCTCGGCAGACGTGGTCGCCTTTTCTCCCTTTTTCGATCAAGCCGTCTTGTACAGAAACATGTTCGAGCACGGCCTGTTCTATCATCCCAACGCGTTGTACGCCTTCTCGGCTGGCATCGAGAGGCTTGTTCCGGGCCTTTGCCTGAATACCCTGATTACCGATTCCAGCAATACCATTTTTTGCAATTATTTCCTGGCGAAGCCAAAATTCTGGCGTCATTGGCTGGAAAAGGCCGAAGAAATATTCATTCTCGCGGAGCAAAACGACACCCCCTTGGGGCGAGCGCTCAATGCCGGCACCTTGCACCGATTCGTAAGGTCTTACCATACCAAGGTATTTTTCATCGAACGGCTGGCCTCCTTGCTGCTGGCGACAGAGAAACACTGGCAAGCGCATTTTTACGATCCAACGGGCTTGCCCATGTTAAAGACCAATGAGCAGGCTTTGCCTGAGCTGATGGCCATGGATGCCATCAAGCAGGAGGCGCGAAAGAGCGGACGGATGGAAATGATGGAAAGCTATGCCCGGATGCGCGCATCCTTTTTCGACAACCATCCTTTCGTATCGGGCGAGCCCGAGAAATCGGCCATCCGGGAAGATCGCCCCGACGCCCCCGTCATCCCGGATGAAGGCCTGGACAAGACCCCTGGTTCTTTGCCCGCGCCGCACAAAATTGACATCATCATCCCCTGCTACAACTACGGACATTTCCTGGATGACTGCCTGAGCGCGGTCACCGGGCAGACGCGCGGGGATTTCGCCGTGCTGCTGATGGATAACGCCTCGACCGACGACACGGCGGAAAAGGCCGCCGAATGGATGCGGCGCGACCCGCGCATTCGCTATCAGCGTAATGACATCAATATCGGCATGTTGAAAAACATGGAACGGGGTTACGAACTAACCCATGCCGACTATGTGGTGATCCTGCCGGCCGACGATTTGTGGGCGCCGGAATTCCTGGCCGAAACCTGCAACGCGCTCGACCGGAATCCACAATGCACCTATGCCTGGACCGGCTGGGGCGCTTGCCGTCACCCGGACGACTTCATGGGCAAGATGACCACCGTGCCGCATGAAGAAAGCGGCCCGGTCGACGACATGCCCTTTCTCACGCTGCAAAACTACATTCCCCTGTCTTTTGGCGTCTTTCGGCGTCGCGCCTGCGATCAGGCCGGCGGCCTCTTTGCCCATTTTCTGCCGCAATTGGGCGACCTCTACCTGTGGATGCGCCTTAGCGCGCTAGGCCGGGCTTATTTCATCAACCGGCAACTGGGGCGTCTGCGTTTTCATGGAAGCAATTTTTCGAACGAACTCCACGCCACGGGACGAAGCGCCTTCGATCTGATCCACATCCTCGACCTGGTTTTTGAATCCGACCGCTGGCCCAAGCCGATCCGGCTGCTCGCCAAGGCCCGGCAGATTCAAATGCTGACCGGAGAAAAAATCAGCGCCAGCATCCGCGCCTTCGGCAACGACAAGACCCTGCCCACCATTCAGGACTTCATCCGCTCCGACCGGCTCGATCTCTATCTGATGGCCGCCCTGGCCATCCGGGGCTACCCGGAAGCCTTCCAGCTCACCGACACGGCCAGCGATGTGGACGATCTGCTGGCCGAGGTCATCGACGAAGCGCCCAAGGACTCGGCCTTCAATCTCTTGGGCAGAGAACCGCAAAGCCAGGGCGAAGCCATGGCGCTACGCCAGTTGAACAAGTCGTATGAAACCTGGCTTAACAAGCGAAGCTTCATTGCCGATGACATCAAGATCATCGAACAGGACATCGCCCGCTGGAAGGCCAAACCGGCATTCCAGATCCTGATGCGCGTCGGCGAACCCGACCGCGCCAGGCTCGCCGACACCCTGGAGAGCCTCAATCACCAGTTCTATGGCAACTGGAGAATCGACATCCTCAGCGACCTCCCCCCGCCCGCCGGCATCGAGGCCATCGCCAATCTGGGCTGGCATGTCGTAGACGATGCGGCGAAAGACGCCAGGCAGCACAAAGCCCAACTGGATCTGCTGGTCGCCGCCCGGCGTTGCGACTGGATTATCGAACTGCCCGCCGGTGCAGCGCTGGATCCCTTGTGTCTGTGGCGGGTTGCCAGCGAAAGCGATCGCGACGACAGCGCGCTGGCCTTCTATGTCGACGACGATGTACTCAATAGCAACGGCAAGCGCGCCGCCCCGCGCTTCAAGGGCGGGCTCGATATCGAGTGGTGCCGTTCAGCCGACCTGATCGGCCCGCTGTTCGTCCAGCGCCAGGCCCTGCGCGCGGCCGGCGGCCTCAGCGCTTCCGACGAAAGCCCGTGGTACGACCTCTTGCTGCGCCTGATCGAAGCGGGTAGCGCAAACGCCATACGATCCATTCCCGATGTCCTCTTGAGCTACCGCGACGCCTTTCCTTCCAGCCAGCCGGCCTGCATGACCGCGCTCGCCGAGCACTTGACGCGATTGAACGAAGATTGCGACGTCGCGCCGACCTCGAAGGATAGCTGGCGCGTCATGCATTATCTGCGCGACGAGCCGCTGGTTTCGCTTCTCGTTCCCAGCGGCAATGCCCTGGAATTCATCGCGCCGGGCATCGACAGCCTTCTGGAAAAAACCCGCTATGGCAACTTCGAGCTGATCGTGGTGGCCGACGCCGAAGCGGCCGACCCGGAATTGCGGCAATGGCTCTCTGAACTTTCCGGACGAAACGATCGCGCCATTCAGGTCATCGCGCCAGAGAATCGCGCTCCCGACGCCCCGCCCAATCGCGCCGCCGCCCTGAACCAGGCCGCCCGCCTCGCACGAGGCGACTATCTGGTACTGCTCAGCGAAGATACCCGGGTTCTTCAGGAGCAATGGCTCGATGAACTCGTCTCCCAAGGACGGCGGCCCGGCATCGGCGCCGTGACGCCCAAGCAGGTGCAACCGCAATCCGGACTGATCGAAAACGCCGGTTACACGCTCGGGATCGGCGGTCTGGCCGGCGCTCCCGCGCGCGGGGCTGAAAAATTCTCCAACCCCGGTTACCTGAACAGCCTGCAAGTCTGCCGCGAGGTATCGGCGGCCCCGACCAGTTGCCTCCTGGTGTCGCGAGAGGATTACCTGGCGGTCGGGGGACTGGATGAGACGCTGCTCGCCGATCTGGCCACGGACATTGATTTCAGCCTCAAGTTACGCGGCCTGGGCCGCAGGCTGATTTACACCCCCTTCGCCACCGTCGTCCATTACGGCAATATCGCGGAACGCGACTTCTCTTTCCATACGGTCGCTCATGCCGAAAAACTGCTGGCCGAAGCGCGCGCCAAACAAGTCATCCAGGAGCGCTGGCAGGGGCATCTGGCCCACGACCGGCTGTGGAATCCCAACCTCGGCCTCGAATCCGACACCCTGCGGATCGAGACGCGCGAACTGCCCACATGGCGCTATCTGCCGGGACGAGTGCCGCGCATCCTGGCGCGCTACGTGCCAAACGGCCAGGGACTCTATCGCATCAACCAGCCCTTGCGCGCGGCGCGCGCGGCGGGTCTCGCCCAGGAATGCGAGGCGCCCCAGGCAAACGAATGCTACAACCCGATCGAGCTTGCCCGCTGCGGCGCCGATTCGCTGATCGCCCAACTCTTCCTGCACGATGGCCGCCTGTTGGAACTTCAGGCCTACCGGCGCTTCGCGCCCGAGGCCTTCATCGTCTACAGTTGCGACGACCTCTTGACCGACATGCCGCAAAAAAGCGTCTTCCGCAAAAACGTGCCCGCCGATGCCCGCCGCCGCTACCAGGCCGCCCTGCGCCACTGCAACCGCCTGGTGGTCAGCACCCAATACCTGGCCGAAACCTCCCGCCATTTCATCGACGACATCCGCGTCGTGCCCAATCGCCTGGCCAAGGACATCTGGATGGATCTCGATACCTCCCGGCGCGCCGGCAAGCGGCCCCGCATCGGCTGGGCGGGCGGCTCGGGTCACCAGGGCGACCTGGAATTGATCCAACCCGTCATCGAGGCGACCCGCCATGAAGCCGACTGGATTTTTTTTGGCATGTGCCCGGCCGAAATCCGCCCCCTGCTCGCCGAATATCACGAACTGGTCGGTTACGAGGCCTATCCGCAAACACTGGCCTCGCTCCATCTCGACATCGCGGTCGCCCCGCTGGAAGACATCCCCTTCAATTACGGCAAGAGCAACCTGCGCCTGCTCGAATACGGGGCGCTGGGCCTGCCTGTGGTCTGCTCCGACATCCTGCCCTATCAGGATTCCCCGGCGACGCGCGTTCCCAATACGCCGGAACGCTGGATTGCCGCACTGCGCGAGCGCATCCACGATCTCGACGCCGCCGAGCGCGAAGGCGCGCGCCTGAAGGACTGGGTCACGCGGCACTACATACTCGAAGACCACATCGAAGAATGGCTGGCGGCGCATCTGCCGTGAGGAGCAAACATCGCCGTGAATTATTTCGCTAAAGTTTTTCCCCCGGCAGCCGTAATCGACTCAACGGCAGACGAAACAGGTAGATCGAAAAGCCGCTAGATTCTTCCGATCCATTACTTTCGCAGGAGGCCAAAATGGCACAAGTTATCTACACCAACACCTATTCTCTGAACGCTCAGAAGAATTTGAACAAGAACTCGATTGGCCTCTCCAGCGCCATCGAACGTCTGTCCTCCGGTCTGCGAGTCAACTCCTCGCGTGACGACGCCGCCGGCCTGGCCGTCGCCGGGCGCATGGAAGCGGATGCCCGCGGCCTGACCGTTGCGCTGCGTAATGCCTCCGACGGCATCTCCTTCGGCCAGACCGCCGACGGCGCCCTCGGCACGGTTTCGGAAATCCTGCAACGGATGCGCGAACTGGCCGTCCAGTCCCTGAACGGCACCATCAGCGACAACGAGCGCGGCTATCTCGAGAAGGAATACACTCAGCTGAACCAGCAGATCACCGACCTCCAGAATGCCGCCACGCTGAACAATCAAAGCGTTTTCGGCTCCTTCTCCTTCCAGGTCGGCACGACATCGGCTCAAACCTTGAGCGCCACCTTCACCAGCGTCACCGTTGGCACCGCCTCGGTTTCCACCTCGGCGGCCGCCCAATCGGCCTTGAGCACCATCGACACGGCCTTGAATGACGTTGCCGCAAACCGCGCCGAGGCTGGCTCCGTGATGGGGGCCTTGCAATTCCGCATCCAGCAGATCGAAACCGCCCGCGAAAACCAGTACGCCGCCCGTAGCCGCATCATGGACGCCGACTTCGCGCAGGAAACCGCCAACATGACCCGCGCCCAGATTCTGCAACAATCGGGTACGGCCATGGTGGCCCAGGCGAACACGATCCCGCAGAACGTGCTGACGCTGTTGCGCGGCTAAGCCCTGCGCTTCGCCCAGTAGGGCGGCAGAATGTGCGGCGGCCGGACGGCCCCCGCACATTTGCCCGTAAGGAGGAACATCATGAGCATTCAATCCGTTACGGCAAATCCTCTGCCCGCCGGGCTCGTGCAGCCGGGCGGCAAAGCGCCCGCCCAACCGGAAGTCAAGGCGGGAGGCCCGCCTGCCGTCGAGACCCAGCGTTCGGAAGAAGCGCCTGCGCGCGCGGACAAGCCGGTAGATGAAAAGGAAGTCCGCGCGGCGGTGGAAAACATCGAGCGCTTCGTTTCAGAGAGCGCCCGCGACATCACCTTCTCCATCGACAAGGATGCCGGTTTCCTGGTCAAGGTCATCGACCGCACATCGCGCGACGTGATTCGCCAGATTCCGTCGGAAGAGGTCGTCGCCATCGCCCGCGCCCTCGATAAACTGCAAGGCCTGTTCGTGCGGGACAAAATCTAGCGCATCCCCCCTTACCGGAGATCCATCATGGCCGGAACCATCTCTTCCCTGGGCGTTGGCAGCGGCATCGACACCGCCACCATCGTCAGCAAGCTGATGGCGCTTGAGCAGATTCCCCTGAAAGCCTTGCAAGCCCGGGAATCGACATTCAACGCCAAGCTTTCGATGTTTGGTCAGCTGAAATCCGCCCTGTCGGGCCTGCAAACCGCGGCCAAGGCGCTGGCCGACCCCAACAAGCTCGGCGGCCTGACGGCCACCGTGGCCAATAAGGACATTCTCGGCGCCAAGGCCGATTTCTACGCGAGCCCCGGGACCTATAAGGTCAATGTCCTTGAGCTTGCCACCGCGCAGCGGCGCTATTCCGCCGGCGCTTACGCCAGCGGCGCCCAGTTCGGCAGCGGAACCCTGAAATTCACCGTGGGCGGCGAGGAAAAGGAAATCGCCATCGGCGACGGCGCGAGCCTGAACGACATTCGCGCCGCGATCAATGGCGCCAATATCGGCGTCACCGCCTCCATCATTTCCGGCGACGGCGGCGACCGGCTGGTGCTGTCCGGAACCGACACCGGCGCGGGCAATGGCTTCTCGCTGAGCGTCGACTCGACGGATGCCAATCTGCAATCGCTGGCCAATTTCGATCTCGGTAGCGCCTACAACAGAGATGCCGCGGATGCCCGGGTCGAGATCGACGGCATAATGGTCACCTCTAGCAGCAATACGCTGACCGCGGCGCTGACCGGCGTAACCCTGACCCTGAGCCAGATCGGCGAGACCCAGGTCACCGTGGCGCGGGATTCGAGCAAGGCGACCGAGGCCGTCAATGCCTTCGTCAAGGCCTTCAACGACGTCGCCACCCTGATCAAGAACAATTCGACCTACGACGCCGCCACCAAGACCGGCAAGCCGCTCAACGCCGAATCGACGGTGCGCTCGGTCCTGCAAATGCTTGGCGACGCCCGCACCCAGACCCCATCGGCCATCGCCGGCTCGGCATTCGAGACGCTCTCTTCACTGGGCATCGCCATCAACAAGGAAGGG
>Ga0209737_10003904_pt1 | contig 10442 bp, 14 predicted proteins | sample TergutCu122P3_FD_187284 | JGI IMG/M metagenome (GOLD analysis project Ga0209737, IMG submission 187284) | Cubitermes ugandensis P3 segment gut microbial communities from Kakamega Forest, Kenya - Cu122 P3 (SPAdes) (version 2) | ecosystem: Host-associated > Arthropoda: Insects > Digestive system...
GGCATCTACCTTCTGGCTTGCGATACCATTGCCCGTACCCTGACCGGCGCGGAAATACCCATCGGCATCATCACGTCCATCGTCGGCGCGCCGTATCTGCTCTGGCTGCTGCGCGCCAAGGGCAGGAGCATGTATGGCGTGTGAACACCATGCCTCCATCGCGGCCGGTGAAACCGCCTTCAGTATTCGCGGGCTCAATTTTTTTTATGGCGCACGGCAAGCGCTCTTTGATATACACCTGGATGTGCCCGCCGGACGCGTCACCGGACTGCTCGGTCCCAACGGTTCGGGCAAGACAACCCTGTTCCGGTGCTGTCTGAACTTTCTTCAACCCTCTTCCGGCCAGATCAGCCTTTTTAACGAGCCCATCTCTTCCTTCACTCCCGCGCATCTTGCCCGGCACGTGGCCTATGTGCCGCAGGCGCATCAGATGAGCTTCCCCTTTAGCGTGCGCGAAGTTGTGGAAATGGGACGCAGCCCGCACAAAGGCCTCCGGCTTTCCCTGTCCCGCCAGGATCGTGAAATTGTTGCCCATGTCATGGATCGGGTGGGCATCACCCCTATTGCTTCCCGGGTCTACAGCAGCTTGAGCGGCGGGCAGCGCCAACTTGCGCTGGTTGCCCGCGCCCTGGCCCAGAGCGCCGAGCTTATCTTTTTGGACGAGCCGACCTCATCCCTGGATTTCAGTAACCAGCTTAAGGTGTGGGAGACACTCGTTTCCATTGCCGCCGATAACGTGGGCATTGTCATCTGTTGCCATGATCCCAACCATATTCTTTGGTTCTGCGATACTTCCATAGTGCTCAAGGAGGGGCGCGTGCAAGCCTGCGGCACACCGATGCAAACCCTTACACAGCCGCTCCTCCGGGAACTTTACGGCAGACGGATTGCCATGGCCGAAAAACATGGAGGAGGGCAGCCCTTTATATATGTGGACAGGGGATGACAAAGATTGCCGCGGCATGTATATTGAGGACGAAACCCGCCGGATGGGCGCGTTGCGGAGGAAATCATGAATATTGGCGGCTTGGGCGCAGTCCCGTATACTTCCGTATCCGCTTTGGATGCTTTTGCCACTGGCATGCAGGCCATTGCCCATAATATCGCGAATGTTAACACTGCCGGCTTTGAGCCCCAAGCGGTGTATTACTCCTCGCTGCCGCCTTACATGGGCGTAGAAGTGGGATATATTACCGGCCCCGAGATGCAGGCAACGCCTGTGCCCCAAGTTGCGGAACAACAGCTTGCCGTGCTGCCGCCGGAATGGCTGCATCCCAGCCAGACCTCGCTGGAGCGGGAGATGGCAAATATGATCATGGTGCAGCGCGCCTACGAGGCGAATGCGGCGCCTATCCGCACCTGGGACGAAATGACGGGAACGCTTGTCAATCTTACAACCTAAGGCAATATGACTTTGGTATAATGCATGTTCTGCATAGCTTCCTGATCACAAGGACAGCCTAAATAAGCCACAGTATGCCCGAATAGTTTCAACCACCACAGATTATAGGCAGTAACGTAATTGAATCACCGGGAAGTAGCAATTCCGTGCCATCAGTCATGTGCTTGTTGCGCACAATAAGCACATGGCCCTGCAAACCCTCCGCATGCAGTAAAAAGAGAAGATCCCCCACGCGCGCACCTTCCGGTACAAGCATATCCTCCAACCTCTTGCTTGACTGCAGTAATTTCCAGTCTACGGTTATCCGGATCACTGCCTACTCCCGTATCCGAGCCAAGTCTTCATCCGATAAATCGAATATGGACTTGCTGTCCGGGTTCATTTCTTCATAAAAGAACTCAGCGAGTCTGTCATGCGCCTTGCTGACCCCCGCTTTTTCATTAAAATCCCACTCAGTCTGCAAGGTTTCCCACGCTATGGCCCTTGCCTCATCCAGGGTGAACGCTGTGCCGAAGCGCGCATTAATCAGGGATATAATCAGGTTATGGTCTTTTACCGCACCACCGAGCATCATGCACAACCCCATGGCATCCATGAATGTAGCACTCTTCTGGGCATTTTGGGAGTTCTCCACCTGCCCTTCTTTTTCATGGTGCTTCACAGGTAAACGCGGAGTGTTGCCCGCAGTATGGTCAGCTCCTTGGGGAGAAGTCGCATAGGTTACGCCAGTTCCCTTGATAGCCCGTGGATCATACGCTGCCATGGCCTGCCCCTTTACGGCAGGAACGCGGTATGCCCCGAGTACTTTACCAGTAACCGCAGCGCCGCTGCCAATCAGCTTCGAAAGAATCTGCCCGTTAGCAATACCCGCTATGGCCGATGCTGCAAAAGCCACATCACCAAAGGGAGCAAGCCCCGCCTCCATGGCAACTGCCAAGGCCGCACCGACATCAATGGTATCCACACCCATGTCGTTGCACAGGTAATTCAGTCGCGCAATGGCATCCAAGTCGCCAATCCCGCAGTTGGGACCAAGCAGACCCAAGTTTTCATATTCTAGTGGAGAAACAAGGGTTTTTCCAGCAAGATCCGGATATACGTTCGAGCACTGGATAATGCAGCCGCGCATGCAGGCATGGCTGACAGCACCTTCGCCGCCGCGCGCTTTAATAGTATCGTGCAAGGCGTTACCGTCTATTTTATGAACAAGCTCAAAGGTTCCGGCGGAAAAATTGCGTACGGGCAAAGCGCCAATGCTGTTGGTGGTACCCATCATGGCGACCGTGCCGTAATACCGGAATACCTCTGCCGTTACAGGGGTGCTGCTGATCAGGCGCGCCACTTCTTTCATGGTTTTCAGAAAAAAAGACGTATCGGCGTACTCTTCCTTCTTTGCGGCGGAATCATCCACAACCACAGCCTGAATTCCCTTGGAGGCCATGACCGCGCCAAGACCGCCGCGACCGCAGTAACGCGCAGGCGCTCCTTCCGGATCATTGCAGGCAATACCGGCGCAAACAAGACGTTGCTCGCCTCCGGGGCCTATAAGCGCAAGGCCCGCATCCTTGCCATAACGCGCAAAAAGCATACGGGCTTTTTCATACACGCCTTTCCCAACAAGCTCAGAGCCGGATTCCCAGACAACCCCTGCCGCGCTGACGTGCAGCACTATCCAGCCATCCTGTTTCGGCACCGCCTCTTCTATAACCATAGCGCGAATGCCTAAACGGCCAAGCTTATACGCAACCACGCCACCGGCATTGCTTTCTTTTATGCCGCCTGTCAAAGGGCTCTTCGCGCCGACAGAAAGACGGTTTGCGCTGGATACCAGCGTACCGGCCAAAGGCCCTACGGCGAAAACAAGTTTGTTATGTTTGCCCAGAGGATGACAACAGTGCGGCACTTCCGCATGCACTATTTTTGATGTCAACGCCCTGCCGCCGAGCAACAGATCGGCAGCAGCAAGTTTCCGGCACACGGTTGATTTCCCTGCAAGTGAAATGTGATGTATTGTTTGCATATGCCCTCACAAAATATCTGCTTTAGAAAGGCAAATAAGGCTTTCAGCATTCAAACCCGTTTGAATGCAATTTGGTATGACATGTCGCCTGCGTCCGCAAAATACAAGTTGGGCGACTACTGCCTGGGTACGGGTAATGACATGCTGAAGTGCCTTTGGCGGCGCGCACCCCCTGGCGGGGTTGCGGCCAGTGTCGCTTGACGCGACACTAGCCAAAGCGCATGAGCGAAGGGCTACCCGGCGCTCAGAACACCCTGCAGGCTGTCGAGCACGCGCGTAAAAACTTCCCGGAAGGCTATGAGATGTTGTGCGCATTCGGCGGCCTTGCCTTCGGCGGCGCCGTGTTCAAGCAGCGCGGCGGCATCGCGTAAGGCGCCGTGCCCCAGCGTGCCGGCAAGACCTTTGATGGTATGTGCATCGCGCTGGACTTTTGCGAAATCGCCATTTTCCAGATCCGCCTGGATCGTATCCGGCAGGTTCTTATACATCATGGCAAACTTCGTGATGATCGAAAGATAGAGCTTTTCACTTCCCGCAAGCTGCTGCAGGGCGGTTACAACGTCAAAGCCTTCCGAGGCAAGAGGGGCGAATCTGCTCATGCTGTGTTATCCTTGCGTGATGACGATATTTGACATGAGACGCCGGCATTTCAGCGTGCCCTGGACAACGCGCGTCCTTATACCAATTTAAAATCAAAAGTGCGTCCTGCATTTTTGATTTGTCGGTTTCGGCGAGAACGCGGTCTCGCCTTACCTCTCGAAATGCTTCGCATTTCGGCACGGCATCCCTGCCGCGTATTCCAATGCTAAATCAAAACTAAAGACAGTTTTGATTTAGCATTGGCATTATTTCTTTGGCGCGGCTTTGGCGGCAGCGCCAGTATCCGGTGTCGGCGTTGCCTGAGACGCAAGAGCATCCAGCTCCGCCTGGATCCGTTGGGCCAATGCGTCCGAGAGTCCGGGCAGCGTAAGAGCTGTGCGCAGGTGCTTGCCGCCGAGCGCCGGATCCTGCAAATAATGCACGTACAGTACCCCCAGACTATAACGCACGGAAGGCTCATCACGCAAGCCCATCACCCGTTCCAGGCACTCCGCCGCTTCCGCGTGCTTGTCCTGGTTGTGCAGAACCACCCCCAGAAGATACAAAGGCTTCGCGTTGCCCGGAGCGGCCACAACCGCCTTGCGTAAAAAAGTTTCCGCTGCCGTCCAGTTTTGATGCTCCACAAGATGCTCGGCAAGATGGAGCATCGCAGCCACATCGCCGGGATTTTGCTGGATGTGCTGCATCAACTGGCCGATTTCGTTCATATCGCCCGTGTGGCCTGCATCCTGCTCGGCGTTCATGGGCCGGACATTGGAAGGCACAATCAAAGACGGTTTCATAAAGCGTTGCCCAAGGGAAACTGCCGTCATGCCCACAAAGGCGAAGGCAAAAAACAGCAACAATATACGCTGCATACCGCTTGCGGGAAGGTACTCATTCATCGCGCAATATCTCCAGTTGGCGCATGCGCCGCTCAAGTTTGTTCTGGGCGGAGGCCAAAAAGGCCGCATAGCCCCCGATACCCAGCCATACCGCCATACTGGCGCCAAGCAGCCATTGCATGTCCGTCATAAGGAATCTCCATAGCGTATTGTAAGATTAGCTGTCCAGATCGTGCCGCGACATCTGCAAATGTTCGATGCGCGCCGCAATGGCAAGCTGCCGGGCGCGCAAGGCGGTGAACGCCAGCCACAACAGTCCGAAGGAAGCCACGCAGGCGAATACCGTCAGGCGCATTTCAGGTTCAAGCCCGCCGCCCTCCGAGGCAAAAACCGCCGGATGGATGGATCGCCACAATCGTGCTGAAACAAAAACCAGCGGCACATCAAGAAAAGCCACGATGCCGACAACGGCGCAAATCGTGCCCTTGCGCTGCTGCGGCAACTCAAGCCCGCGCAGGGCCAAATATCCCGCATAGACGAAGCACATGACCAAGGTTGTTGTCAGGCGCGGATCCCACGTCCACCACACGCCCCAGGAATGCCGCGCCCAGACGGAACCCGAAACCAGCGCCAGCACCGCCAGCAAAAGGCCTGCTTCGGCCCCGGCGCGAGCCAGGTGATCCCACCATGGACGGCGGCTGCTCAGGTATGCTATCGATGCCGCAAAGACCACGAAAAAGCTTATCAATCCCCACCACGCCAGGGGCAGGTGGAGGTAAAAAATCTTCTGCACAAGGCCCATGCTGCGCTCAACAGGCGCATAGATGAAGATCAGCCACTGGCAGGCAGCAAGCGCCAGCGCCGCCAGCAGCGCGCATATCACCGTCCAGGATTCCCGCATTATTCCTCTCCGGGATAGACATGGGCAAAAAGCGCAAGTCCGACAGCCATGAATAAGACGTCAAAAGCCGCGGCAACACCAATCCACTGCGTTACGCCCTCTGCGGTCCGGCCTGCGAAAAGCCCGGTCCCGACGCGGATGCCGGCCAGGAGCAAGGGTGCAAGCACGGGAAAAAGCACAATGCTCAGTATCGATTCCTTGGCCGCCTGACCCTGGGAGAGCGCGCCAAGCAGCGAACCGAGCAGCGCCATGCCGAGATCCGCCAGCAACAGTATGGCAAGCGCCCACCACCATTCTCCGGACATGCTCTGCCCGAGGAATACCACCGTTGCGGGCAAAAAGACCGCCTGCGCCAGCAGCAGGAGCGCCAATCCCGCCAAAGCCTTGCCTATCCATACCGCCTGCACCGGGCAGGGCAGGAGCGCCAGCCCCTGCCGCGCGCCATTCGCTTCTTCCAGCCCGTACAGGGTGTTAAAAATCAGCACCTGGCAAAAAGCCGAAGCCAACCAGAAAATGGCCGCCGCGCCCTGCGGGCTCATGCGTTCGCCCACTTCCTGCGACAGGCTGAACATGAACAGCAGCAAAAGCCCCAAAAGCAGAGCCTGCACCAATCCGCCGCCCCGCGCAAGGGTCAGCGTCAGGTCTTTGCGCGCAATGGCCAGCACGGCTTTCAGCATGGCGTTTCCGCTCCCCGCTCGATCAGCCTGCCCTGCTCCAGGGCCAGCACCCTGTCCGCGAGGGGCGCATCTGCCGCCACATCATGGCTTATCCACACAATGCCGGCGCCGCGCTGTCTGGCCTGGATGATTTCCTGGCGCAGCATCATCGCCGCGCGGCTGTCCAGACCCGTGCCCGGCTCGTCGAGCAGAAGCAGTTCCGGCTCGGACAGAAGCGCCCGCGCCAAATTCAGGCGTTGCGCCATGCCGCGGGAAAAGATCCCGGCGCGTTCATGGGCATGGCGTTCCAGCCCCACCCGTTCCAGTAAAGCCAGCAGGTCTGCTTCCGTCAGGCGCAGGTCGTGCGCGCTCCGCCAGAAAGCCAGGTTTTCCAATGCCGTCAGCCCCGGATAGATGAACACCGCATGTCCCAGGTAGGCCACCCGGCCCTCTGCCGCATGGCATTCGCAGCTTCCCGCGCTGGGACGCAACAGCCCGGCCATGAGGCGCATGAGGGTGGATTTGCCCGCGCCGTTCGCCCCTGTGAGCAGGTGTACCGTTCCTCGGGCGACTGCAAGATCCACAGACTTGAAAATGCGCCTGTGGCCGAAAAATTTTGCTACGCCGCGCAGTTCAAGCAGGCACACAGCCAACGTTCATCTCTCCTGGCTTTTTTGGCGGCGTAAAGCAAGAAAGGGAAACAGGCACATCAGCGTGCCGCCGATCCAGAGCCAGTTCACCAGGGGATGCACACTGACTCTCAAGGTCACGCGGGGTTCCTCTCCCGGCTTGATGGCAGACTCCAAACCCAGCAGGGAGGCGTACACCTCGTTGCCCAAGGAGAAAATGGTATCTATCTCCGCGTACTGGGAGCGGCTGAATTTATCATAAATGCGTCGTTCAGGGGCGAGTTCTCCCACTTTCGCGCCTTCCTTGTACACATCAAGCCGGGCCATCAAAAAATGGTAGCCCGGCCTCTCGCCGTCCGCGACTTTGGTCAGCCGCACCTCGTACGCGCCCACTCGGCCCGTTTCATTCGCTCCGAGCACAAAATCGGCTTCCTCTTTGTACGGCCCGGAAAAGGCCACGCCCAGCACCATGATCGCCGCGCCCAAATGTACGCCGTACGCGGCCAGACTGTCGCGAGCCGGACGCGCGGCCATCAGCAGGCCGATACTGACAAGGCAGGCGCACGCCGCGGCGGCGCTGATAAAGGCCGTAGGCTGGCGGTATCCGGCAAACCAAAGCGCCGCGCCCGCGCCGATGGCGCAGCCGGCAATCGCACAAGCTTTCACCTTGTCACGCAGACCGCGATCCCAACGCATCCAGGGGCACATGGCCAAAATGGCCGTGAGCATGGCAAACAACGGCAGACAGACCCGGTTGTAAAAATCTACTCCCAGCCCTTTGGCCTGCGGTCCCCAGATCTTGCTGATTACGGGCCAAAGGGTGGCAATCCAGATGATGGTGGACAGCGCCAAGAGCAGCCAGACCGCAAGCACCAGAAACCCCTCGCGGCTGTCCATGCCGGATAAGCCCTTTGCGGTCGCCCGACCCAGGCAGGCCACCCAGATGCACAGCGCCACCGAGACCAGAATAAAGATCAGCAAGGGTACGCCAACGCCCCCATCGCCAAAGGCGTGCACGGAATCAATGACCCCGCTGCGCACCAGGTAGGTGGCGAAAAAGGCGGATACCGTGGTCAGTGACATCAGAGCTACGTTCACCCGCGCCAGTTTGCCGCGCCGTTCATCCAGGATGGAGGTATGGATGGCCGCCGTTCCCACCAGCCAGGGGATGAGGGAAGCGTTTTCCACCGGATCCCAGGCCCAATAGCCGCCCCACCCGAGTTCCATATACGCCCACCAGGCGCCAAGCACGATGCCCGCAGTCAAAAAAAGCCAGGCCAGAAGGGTAAAGGGACGGGCAATGCGCATCCAACTGCCCTCTTCATCACGCCGGCCGGAAAGGTGTTGGGCCAGCGCCAGGCAACTGGGAATGGCAAAGCCGCCGTAACCCCAAAATAACACAGGCGGATGGAAGATCATGCCCGGATTCTGGAGCAGTGGGTTGAGACCGTTGCCGTCCGGCGGCACCGGAAAATGCATGAGGAAAGGATTGCTCCAACTGGTGAGCAAGAGGCAGAAAAAGGCCATGATGCCGGAAAAGAAGATCAAAAACCACAAACGCGTGGCCGGGTGCAGCATGCGGTAGCCGGCAGTGAGCACAAAAATCGCCCCGGCCACGCTGACGGACAGAGCCCAGAACAGGAGCGAGCCGGCCTGCCCTGCCCAAAAGGCCGTCAGGCGATAAAACACGGGGAGGATGCGATCCGTATAGCTTGCCACGTATACCAGCGAAAAATCATGCCAATACAGGGCGTGCAGCAAAAATGCGGACGCGGCGAGCAAGGACGCTGCCTGAACAATCTGGGCTTTTTCGGACCAGGGGAGAAGTTCGGAACGGCCCTGCCAGAGTTGCATCAAGGCAAGGCCGCCGGAGCCCAGGGCGCAAACCAAGCTTAACAAAAGCAGCCCGTATGCGAATAAATACATGCGCGATCCTTTTCAGAAAAAAGCTTTAACAAAAAAAACGGGGGCAGCGCCAACGCTGTCCCCGAAGCGCCAGTAGCTGGCTTGTGCGTCAACCGCGGTTTTCCTTCTGGTATTTTGAGGGGCATTTGGTCATGAGGGTTTTGGCGTCGAAAGACCCGCCATGTCTCATGGCGCCTTCCACAATCACTTCAGCTCCGGGCTTGAAGGTATCGGGCACCGCGCCTTTGTATTGCACGACAATGGTCTCGGCCTTGTTATCCTTGTCTTCCAGCCTGAAACGCACGCCAAGGGAACCGTCCAGCGGCGCAAGGTCACGCTCGGCCACAGTGCCGAAAAGGCGCACTGTCGTCAATTTTTCTTGCGGTGCGGCTAATGCTTCTGAGACATTGAGGAAATACATACTGTTTTCCGTGAGTCCAAAATACATGAGAGTGCCCACACCGGAGAGGAAAAGGACAAGGGCGACGACATACAGATTTTTTTGATTTTTGCGGACCATGCATCATCCTTAAAGGCGGAGCGGAGGGGCTCCGACTGAATATATCTAATGCTGCGAGCTTAGCAGAGATGGAACGGGCTGGCAAGCAGCAATCATTCCTGTTAGGCATCTAAGGCATTCTCCATCGCCTGTCAAGAATCGGCGCCTGTTGTGGGAGCAAGGGCGTTTGAGTGAAAAATCTGCCTTCAATCCAGAATAGGCAGATGCATGTCCATATCCATACGACCATGTAAGATACGGATCACGTCAAGATAGTCGTTCAAACATCGAAAAAAGACGATATGCATTCCGACTGTATATTTCCAATAGCCTTCTTTAATATCGGTTCGCTGCCCGATTATGCGCCCGGAAGCCAAACCTTCGATAGCCGTCATGATGTCGCGATGATACTTGTCGGCTTGTTCCAACGACCATTGCCGGAATGTATAAAGCCAGATTTCTTCTAAGTCGGCCTCGGCCAGAGGCGATAGTCTGTGTATGCGGTTTTTATTGACCATGTTTGGTCCGCATTCGTGTCAGGAAGGCTTCGCTGTCAAAAGGAACCGGATCGCCTGACGCTTCCCCGGCTATAAGCGCGCCTCGCAATGCTTTCAACTTGAGGTCTTGTTCTTCCAGCAGGCGCAAACCCGCCCGGACAACATCACTGGCAGACCCGTAGCGCCCGGTTTGGACTTGGGCATCAATGAAAGTGGTAAAATACTCACCAAGGGAAACAGAGGTATTTTTCATTTGCATTTCTCCTTTCATGTACTACCAATAAATAATGTTTATTGGTAGAGGCGCCACAAGTCAACTCCGCACCCAAGGTTTGCGCATTGTCTTTGGTATGCTGCCCTCGTCCAAGGTTGTTTATGGTCGAAACTTTCGACCTTAAAGAACGCCATTCCTGCGTATCCAAAGCAATGACCTATTCCTCCGGGAACTTATCAGGATTGTTGCTAACAGCTTCATTCACCCGTTTGGTTTCCACGCCGTGACTTCAAGA
>Ga0209737_10003905_pt1 | contig 10441 bp, 9 predicted proteins | sample TergutCu122P3_FD_187284 | JGI IMG/M metagenome (GOLD analysis project Ga0209737, IMG submission 187284) | Cubitermes ugandensis P3 segment gut microbial communities from Kakamega Forest, Kenya - Cu122 P3 (SPAdes) (version 2) | ecosystem: Host-associated > Arthropoda: Insects > Digestive system >...
TAGTAGCAGTAATAATGTTCATTATTATTATTATAGCTGTGCGTGTTTAATTATGCACGGAAAACGCCTAGTAGTTGTACTGGGGAATGGAGGTGGAGCTCCACTTACTATTTCCGCACTAGCTGGGGGTGTGATCACATTCACGCCTCGGCCGCTTTAACCCAGGAAGAAAACCGCAGGTATATGCTGGATACGAAGTTGGGTCGGACCAAGAGCAGATCTAGAGTTTGTGAAGAATTTCTGTTTTGCAGGAACTCGAACACCGATTCCTCTGTCGTCCATCCCAACGCCCAGGTGCCACATCGACTGACAAAGCCCACCTCATTATTAGTATCATTAAAACTATCATTATCATATCCTCGTGCCCATCATATGACGGGCCGATCATATGCACGCGCTGCTCCACTGAAACATATTGTCGACAGTAATAGATAACAGTCGACCTCGGATGTGACTCACATCACATCCTTGGACAGTGGTAAGCAACCTTTTACAAATGAGGGCCAAATCACGAGAAAAAATTTTTTCAGGCCATACTACAAATTATATGTACTTCTTTAGTTACGCGTCATTAATGGTTAATACCTTGTCGTCAATAGTGTGTTTTTTAGAGCAAGTCGTGATTAAAAGAAACTGAGTTCCCAATAAATAATGAGAGAATTAACATCGCGTATTAGTAAACATTAATATCTGGAGATATTTGAGAAGTTGCAACACGACGACAGCTCTCTGATCTTTCATCGTCTAGTCGGCTTCTGTACGGTTCTTCGGCATAGGCCTACTCGTCTTTGAAAGGCAATGTTCACAAATACAAGTGCTTCCACAAAGGCTCGTCTTTTGTCGTGTATGATTACACAGCAATGGGGCCATATCACGAGAAACACACTTTATACAAGTCAAGAAGTGGAGTATCACGAAATTAACTTTTTAGGCTTCTGTTAGACTGTGGATAAAGTAATAATTTGTGAAATTTCGTACATTCTGGCTCCGTGCTGCTCAGTTAGATCGCTGCCCGCACTGTGAAGGCGGATAGGCCGCACTGCATACGTAAAATGGCCACACTGCAAAGCTAGTAGAGGCGCATTTGACTCAACATCGCACTGGGGAATATGTAGTGTGTATCATCACCACCATTACATAGTTGTTGTATATAACGAAGTTGAGTTAATAATCTGCTACAGGCTGGACAACCGGAAAATCTCAGTTCGATTCCCGGCAGAGGCAAGAGACGTTCTCCTCCAAAGCGTTCAAACGAGCCTGGGATCCACATAGATAGCAACGGGCAACTGGGGACACTTTCTCCTAGCGCCGAGGTTATGATTGAATGGAATTACACCTTTCCTTTCCCGTACGCCTTCAATTCGTGCAGGGACAACATCACCACCACCACCACCACCACCACCACCATCATCATCATCATAATTATCATGTCTCCTGTCACAGGTCTTTTCTCCTTCGTCAACCAACGGTGGGTGATGTGTTCCAAGTATAGCTATCCTTTGAAGAGAATCTACTGAATGTTTTCCCGAGATGATTTCCACATTTTTCTTTAAACCTTTTGTTATTATTCCGGTGGCTCCAGTTATTACCCGCACAATCATACCTTTCATGTTCCACATCTGTTGTATCACCATACATAAACTCTTGTATTTTAATTTCTTTTCTGTTTCTTTTTACGTAACATTCTTGTCAGCTGACATTTCCACATCTGTCAGTATGCAGGTTTTCTCTTTTTTGTTTTAATTAATAATTATATCCGGTCTATTTGCCCTAACTTCTCTACCTGTGTGTGTGTGTGTGTGTGTAACTCTTGATTCCGTAATACTGTTGCATATCTGCACGTTCATATACTGGCTCGGATATGTGTGTGCGCGTGCGTTCGCGTGTGTGCGTGCACGCGCCATTTTTCTGTCGTTTCGATACCCAGTGCTTGGCATATTGAATGTGAATGTGCACCGACTATGTCGTGGCTCATTAAGTACAAATTCTTCGCTAAAATTGGGCATCTTAGGTTGGGAGGTTAGTTTCTTAGCGACTCTAATAATACGTAGATGCGATCCTAGTGGCCGCGCGGTCTAAGAAGTGGCTCTGCGGCAGCTAGCTTGCTGGGACTGTGGGTTCGAATCCCGCCGAGGGAACGAATGTTTGTCTCTTGTGAATGTTGTGTGTTGTCAGGTAAAGGTCTCTGGGTCGGGCTGATAACTCGTCCAGCGGAGTCCTACCGAGTGTGGTGTGTCCAGTGAGTGTGATCGTGAAGCCCCGTTAAGGGGAGACCATGATCCTACATCGGGCAGTAGCGTCACAGAAACAAAAGAAACACTAATAAGCGCCTTTAATTACAGTCTTCGCAAGGACTCGTCAATCATTCGTATTTTACACCACACAGATTCGGTCGACATCCAGGAATAACTGAATTTATTCACTTCACGTTTTCGAGATCAAAATTTCGAAAGCGTTTCTCATGTCTTATTTTAATATTTTACTACTACAACTACTACGCCTGCCACTACTACTACTACTTACTACATCGCTATTCCGTTATCAAGAATGCCTTTGTTTAACATTACGGCACAATTTACTACAATACAAATACTCTTATCGCACATGATTAAACAAAGGGAAACCAAAGGAAGATTCAATTCTCCTGCGACATAACGTCTTGAGTCTTCAGCAACACCACAGGAGAACCTCAAATCTCGCACTCCAAAGGAGTTTTCCTGAAAAGTTTTCTTACCCAACTACTCGTAAAATTCCCTGCGCTTTCGAAAACGGTTTTCATAAAACTCCGACAATGACTCGTAACGTAAGCAACTTCCCCCCCCGATTTACACCTTAACATTATAGTTCTCTGGGAGCCGGGGCAGTGCAGTCGGTATTAGGGTCTCCGTTGACGGGTTGCAGGGTCCGAGGTTTGAATCCCGGCAAGGATGAGAGAGCTTTTTCTGCTCTAAAACGTCCAGTCTGGCTCTGGTGCCAGGCTGGACGGGTTCTTTCCCGGAGAACAAATAGGCCTCAGCGTGAAGTTGAAAAATTGACGACAAACTTCCATCTAGTGCCGAGGTCAAGAACCAATGGTTCTATACTTTACCTTTACCTTTAGAAGGGTTCTGTTTAATGTAGTTATTTAGTTACATACCCTACTCTATACTGTCACTTTCGGAAGCAATGCGCGACAAAGAAGATAAACGCAAGGTAACAGAAGTAAGCTGGATTACAAATTATATACAAAGCGACGACAGACCATCGATTACAGTTTAAATGTTGACAAAACCTTTACTTTTTATAAAAAACATTATAAACTTAACAATACAATAATTCTGCATAACGATTTCTTCAGTGGAAAGACAATGCCTGCAGTGACAATCGCTTCGCGAAATTAACACCGACGCCAAAATTAAACTGGTCAGAAGCATCCAACAAGCCGAGCCCATAAGAATGTGTGTAGGAGGCCGTGAAAGAGAGGGGAGGGCGTTAAGACATGGAGGAGTGGGGAAGAATGCAGTCTGCTTTGGGTCTACCTGGCGACTCGACAACAGGCTGAAGTATGGCTCCGACACAAAACGGAACCAAAATCGTCCGTACTAGTTCAGTTTAGAGGCGTTTGATGCACAGGACTCTAGCCGGAAACTGGAGTTATTGATGATGTATCACTTACTAGCATCAATAAATTTGCATGAGACTTGCAGATTGAACCCCAACATACCTACAACCACAATATGTAAGGGTGACAACTGCTTTTCATACAAAAGGTATCTTTTGTAATAAATGCGACCGTATACCATCTCATGACATCACTATAACACTGCTGTCCCTACGCACGCCATGATGGCATGTGAAGTAGTGGAGTTCTATTTCCAGCCATTCTTAACCTGAACACTAGATGGAGGTGAGTGGTCAGCTTCACGCACCGTTTACTTTGTACCCGGGGAAAGAACCCCCGTAACGGGACACTGAGAGGGCCTCAGAGCCGGTCTGGACGCTTTGCAGAAGGGCAAGATCTCTTCCCTCTGACAGGAATCGAAACATGACGCCTTGGTCATCCAGCCCGTAGCCTAATCACTACATTAAGCTACCCCGGTAATTTAGTCAGCTACACTGTGGTAGCAGAATCCAAACATTCAACGCTTAGGCACTGAAATCAACCCTCACCTGCTCCAATCCCCATCAATGTTACTCTTCCATAGCTCAAGCCTTCCAAGTGACCAATTAACAAAACAGTTTTCCACTAACATTTTCAATGTACTCCCTGGTTCGGGCACAGTCAGGCCAACGTAGCCTTTTATGTGGAGGGATTATCTTTTCTGACAACTACGGCTAGTCATTTCATATCGGCTCGCTTAACTTATGAAACTTCGACGGGTAATGAACGTAATTTTTTACGTAACGTGTGATTTTTTTACGTAACGCGTGTCTGCTAGCCAAACGAAACCATCCCCAGCACATTCTTTAAATACTGACTGCAACATGATTTGAAACAAGTACACCACGTCTCACGGCAAAATGCAACACCGGCGAGCGCTGCCTGCCATAACACGAAGCCGTCTAAGTGAAAAGTGATACGAGTTGCCGGATAAAATAATGTCTCTATTTCACTATGTTACTAAGTTCAATTGCGTAAGTCAGGAAATTCTTGTATTTGTGCTGCACAATCGACCATCCTGATTTATGAGTATTCGCTACTTCAGTCAGTCCCTCCAGGCAAGTGTCGGGACAGTACAGAGGTAGACACAACGCGGCCCGCGCCAGCTGTCTGTAAAAAATAATATTCATGTACATGACATCACACGAGGCTGTCCGTGAACGGCGTTTTAAAAGATCTGCTACATAAAGAAACTAATAACAACTTGAAATTAACTTAATGTACTTGAATGAACAGAAATACGAAGCCATCAAACAAGGAACAGATGTTTTATTTTATTAATGCATGGCTCTTGCCTAAGCTGCCTTCTGAAGTGCGGGTCACACAGCTCGTTTTGGTGACCACCCCTGGCATAGTAGATTAAATAAGCCACGACCTCTTGCTGCCATTCCTTTGGTCTGTTTTAGCAAAACACACACTAATACTGTAATTTGTACAGGATCCGCGGGGTCTGGTCACGCATGCTACATGCCTATGTCTCAAAAAGTGGAACACGGTTCAGACCCAAGGAATCGCATGACAGCTGATTTTTTCATCGCAGTAACTACCATCCTGAATATATCGCCATGGAGCGTGATATATACGTACCAACGATTCGGAGGAACCTGCTACACATACACTCAGGGTAGAAGAATAAGTCGTGTGATAAAAAAGGAAGACAGATGTACAGAGGTATGGTCGGGGAACATGGAAGTTATTGGCAGCCACTGGCCCTAAAACAGGCGCAAAAATCCTCAGGAAGAGAAAAGCAAAGGGAAATATTACTCTTACACCATGACACGGACGCAGCGAATTATGAAGCTACACGGCATCACATCTCGACAGTCCTTTCTGACGAAATCGGGTCTAAATATCACTCTCGAGCATCACATATCTGTATAAAACAGTGCAGCTAAATGCCACAAGGTGGCGGGCGCCGCTTGGTGTTTCAGGCGCCACATTGGCTGGTTGCCATGTCAACCCCGTCTGCAGCAGCTTCGTGTGAGGGGATAAAAAGTCATCCTCACTGCAGGGTAAGGTTTTTGAAAAGGTCAAACTCCATGCGCCAAACCAAAACACGCGTGAAACCTTGACCTCATCATGTCCCATCATAGCACACAGCACCACTACAACAAAAGTTCCTTCTGTCGGCGTATTCATGAATTGAAAGTCGTCGCCCAGAATTTAATGCCTCTGCCTCGTATTTGGAAGGTAACAGCTTCGAAACACGGTAAGGTTTACTGCCTCTTTGGACCAAGCCTGCTCAACCTTTTACTCGTTGTGGTGCGAGCAACTTCGGCAAAATTTGGTCTGCATACGGGCAACAAGAAATTCAATGAATGCGTAAGCAGATGGATGTGTATAATCTGTGTATTTTTCTATACATCATATGTAATAAAATATACACGACACAATAGGAAAAGTTGATAAAAATGCATTTCACAACCTAGGCTAAGGAATCGCTCTCTTAACACATTTCTATAAAATGAATGACTCCATACACAAACAGCTCACACGTTTTCAAAATTGCTCCGGCATTCTATCTCGGCTTTACCAGGGAAAGACGTAAAAGATTTTTGTCTCATTTCAAATGACTCCGCGGGCAATATATTGTCCGCGAGCTACGGGTTGAGCAGGCCTGCTCCAGGCCGAAGCTATGACAGTACCTTCAAATAGGCTACGGCTACTTCCTGTCGAAACAGCGAAAGCCCCAACTATACCGCGCGGAGAGTCTAAAATCTCGCAAAGTCCTTACCTACTCTCTACTAATAATTACCTTCCCATATCATTCGACGCTGTACAGTCGGCAGCTACAAGACCACTGTTACATCATTTAAGAATAAACTCATACCTCAAACATTTTTATTTAAGGAAACGAGTTCTTCGCATGTGCGTGAGCAAAATGGAGGAACAGTCGTACGCACCTCCCCACAAGTTGGACCGGCCGATAACAGATGCGTTCTCCAGAGAGATCACGCACTGTTACACGCATATGTGTAACATAATTTCTGTCGTGGTTTAATAACCATATATACTGGCATTTCTACCGCCATGTACAATAAATTAACATAATCCTCGCACGGTTCTATAGGCGCCCGGGTCAGTCCTGCAAGTCGCACAATATGTGATACAGGATTTGGAAAATTAGGGCGCATTGAATGCATAAAGCACGGAAGAAGGTGAGGAACTGGCGGACGTAAAAAAGGAAAGAAACTAGAAATAACAAGAATAAGAACGAGATAAGGGGCGCAGAGGAAAACGTGGAGGATAGTAACAGCGTTGAGGAAATGGTTACAGCTTGTGCCAACAGGTGTTTTGATTGTATCCCTGCAACTAAACGTTCTTCCCTCACTTTCTCAACCATTTAAGACAGTAAAGTAACTGGAACGATGAAATTCCACACTCTACTTGAAACAGCATCTCGTCTTCCCCATCGATTCCAAAACTACACTTCGGCTTCGCATTCCATTCACTATTGGAGACTTTACAAGACAGGCATATGCCACTCCTACAACGTAGCCCCTGTTAATAAAAAACATACCATTACAGTTCAAATAATATAAAAGGCGTGTTGAACTTGGATGTACAAAGTCGTGATATAAAACCAAATTTGCATTCAAACATCAAACCAACTCTCTTCAATCCAATGGAATGAGAGTATTCCTGTGAGAATGTCAAAAACATTTATTAAATATCGCGAGCCAAACCACGATATATTAAGTACAGCAATAAAATAAAATAAGAACATCTTAAACACACAACGACGAACAATCCACATTCTGCCTATGCCCTTCATATAATCAATAATCAACACGAATACGGCTTCCAACGCGATGTAAAGGATATCTCAGCTTTTCTAGGACGTGCAGTGTAGATTGGTAGTCAGCAACCAACATTTCGCGACAACCTATCGGTCCCTTCTTCTTCTTGGATACTAGACCCTTGAAGATGGAACCGATAGGTTGTCCCGAAACGTCGATAACTACCAATCTACGATGCCTAACATCCCAGGAGAAAAGATATCTTCTATATCCAAATGTAGCAACATATGTAAATTAATAAAAATACGAAACATCGGCGGTGAATCCTCTTATATGACTTACAACACCATGCGCACAAACGCTTAGCTGCCACTACTGATTCAATACAGTGCGTTACCGATTTAATTTACCTTCTCTGCAGAATCACTGTACATTTTATTTGGTCACCGTATTTAATAAGCCATAGTACTGGCTCGCGATATCCAATAAATTAATAAGCATTTATTCCATCTGTCTGAAGAGAGTTTGGTGGATGTTTAAATGCAAATTTAGATTCACACCACAACTTGTACATGCAAGTTGAACACGATCCTCATATATTTTGAACTGTAATTGTATATATTTTATATAAGCACGAGCTGCGTTTTATTGGTGCACACAGAAGTGTAACTATGTTTCTCCGTGATGATGGTCCATATACAGGCGAAACATGCAGAAGACTATAATAATGTACTGACATTTAAAAAAAACTAATATAAGTGTATTCAATTGCTTATTATATACCAACATATGCAAAAATAAGTACTGTAAATTTATATTAAATTACTCCGAAATGTTTCGGTGTTAATACACCATCTTCAGGGAGTTTACAAGTTGTGTTAGCTAAAGTTGTGAATTATTAAAATGCTAAAATACAATATAGTAATGTGTTCTTATGATAAAATCTTGGTAAATGTGGCTGCGTATGTAATTCCTGGTTAGGTGTGTGTATGGTGCGGAGTAAACAGGGTCCTGTTTTGTTGACTGTTGATGGTAATTATTCAGGCACCAAGAATTTAGATGTGGTGAATAAAGCCAGGGAACACAATGTTGCCATTGCCAGTCTCCCACCACATTCTAAGCACAAAATGCAGCCACTTGATGTTGGTTTCATGAAGCCACTAAAAACATATTATGCGCAAGTAACTGAAACGTGGCTAGGCAGCAATCGTCTTTCGTAGTGTGCAAGTTGTTCGGGGTTGCTTATAGCAGAGCAGCAACAAAGGAAGCGTCAGTAAACTCATTTATATAAACTGGACTCTTTCCTTGTAACAGAAACATATTCCAAGATCATAAATTCGCATGCAATGGAATGGCGAATCTCAAGATAAACGTACTGATGGAGCTGGCAATGAAATTTCAAGACCGGGAACACCGAAAGTTTCTTTCCGAAACGCCAGTGGTGGGAAATTTAGAAGTCCAGCAGACGTCCACCCATTCCTCGTCTAACAGCAATATGTTCTGCTCCCATAGATCAAGCAAAACAATGAAGTGCGACTGGTGCAAGCTATTAACAGCTTCTCCTTATAGGCAGCCGTTGCGAGAGTGTCAGGAGAAGAAAGTCTTGTCGCTGTCAATGAAAACCAGCAATAAAAAGGCTATTTGGAACAAAGATTAAAAGGTCTTCAAAAAAGCGTAAACTAGGCATACAAGTGTCATCTACAGAATCACATATGGAAAATGAATTTGAAAGTGATGACTCTGGTGATGACATAAGCAATGGAGATGTAGAGTGCTTTTTCTGCGCAAGGCATTTCTCGCATGACAAGCATGGTGAAATATGGGCTCAATGTGTGAGGTGCATTCGGTGGGCGCATCAAGACTATGGGCTTAAGGAAGACTACTTTGTGTGCCCCATGTACAGAAAAAGTGTAAAATTGTAGGTTACATCATGAAAGGGCCACTGTCTCATATTACAGCACCATCTGTATTTTAGAGATAAATGACATGTTAACATATATTTTGTACTGAGACTTGTATGCTCCTATAAATTGTATTTATAACTGTGCCAGAGGTAAGTTGAATGTTTTCTTGAAAATCTGTCACTGTCTGCAGGAAAAAATATAGAATGATTTACGTACTACGTGATGTTAGAAAAAGTGTCTCATAATCGGTTCCTTTACCCTACGTGGAATGTTAGGAGCCCGTATAGGTCACGTTCACTGATAGCAGCAGTCAGGAAATTAGAAAGGTATAAATTAGATTTAGTGGCTGTGCGGAAAGTTAGGTTGGACAAAGGGGTCATACTAAGCACACGAGATTAGGCTTTTTTATGGAAAAGGAAACGAAAATCATAAAATGGGAACAGGACTCTTTGTACACCACAGAATTATATCAGTAGTTAAGAGAGCAGAGTTTGTTAGCGACAGGATGTCATACATAGTTCTAAGAGGTCGCTGGCATAATCTCACTGTTCTGACTGTGCATGCGCCAAGTGAGGAGAAAAGTGGTGATTCAAAAGACAGTTTTTATGAGGAATTAGTGCAGGTTTTTTTAATAATTTTCATAAGTATCAGATAAAAATTCTACCTGGAGATCTTAATGAAAAAGTGGGAAGAGAGAATATTTTCAAATCGACAATTGGGAATGAGAGTCTACACGAGGATAGTAACGATAATGGTGTTAGAATAGTAAACACTGCCACGTCAAAATATCTAGTTGTTAAGGGCACGATGTTCCTGCACCGAAACATTCATTAGTACACCTGAACCTCTCCTGATGGGAGGACTCAACCAGATTGACCACATGTTGATAGATAAGAGACGGCATTCGAGTATACTAGATGTACGAAGTTTCAGGGGAGCTGACTTTGATATCGATCACTGTCTGGTGGTTGCAAAGTTAGGGAAGGATTGACAGTAATTAAACAAGTAGCACAGAAGTTTCATGGGGAAATATTTAATCTCAGGGAGCTAAATGAGCTGAAGGTTAGGAAACAGCATCAGATTGAGTTTACAAACAGGTTTGCAGCTTTGGAGAACTTAAGTGATGACGAGGACATAAATAGGGCTTGGGAGAATAT
>Ga0209737_10003906_pt1 | contig 10441 bp, 11 predicted proteins | sample TergutCu122P3_FD_187284 | JGI IMG/M metagenome (GOLD analysis project Ga0209737, IMG submission 187284) | Cubitermes ugandensis P3 segment gut microbial communities from Kakamega Forest, Kenya - Cu122 P3 (SPAdes) (version 2) | ecosystem: Host-associated > Arthropoda: Insects > Digestive system...
CCACCTGTCCCTATTCTTCGTGATCCCCGCTAAACTATTGATAAATAATTAATTCAGATACGCGAAGCAAAACCCGCAACATTTTAAAGCAAAAATTCAACCTGTTTTAAGGCAAATTTTAAAACTTTTTGAGGGTGGTTTTGCGACGCAAGAAGTTAGTTTGTAATTGTTTATGGTGTATCTTTGTGCTCCTTTATTTAGATTAGGTATAAACTTAATTGTATCTTTGCAGATTATTTTTATTTTTTTAAACGGATGAAAAAAACATTTTCAATTTCAGCAATATTAATTTTTAGCCAAACACTTTTTGCACAAATTAATCTTGATTCCATTTGGCGAAATTTTGTAGTTGAAAACTATAATAAATTTGATAACTATACAGCAGAAGTTGTTACAAACTCAACAATCAGAGGTATGCACATACGATACAAAGGGGTATTTGACACCATACATTACATTCAAGACACAACTTTGATTTATCGAGAAGGCAACACATTTGTTGGAGTGCAAAGTAAAAACACCATTTCATTTACCGAAAACGACATCAACACAACTATCAACTTCCCTCTAAAATTTATAGCAATCAATTCCTTGCAGGAGTTTTATGGAGACTATTTTAACGACATCTGTATTCGTTGGGAGACACACTTTTATACTTCAATTATCGGATACCCTGATTTTTTTAAAAAGATTGATAAAATTTCGGATATTGGTGATTATTATTTATTTGAATGTGTTGATTCTTCATTGAGTTTAAACGACATTCAAATGTACGAAGATGTAAAAATGTATGTTAATAAAGACAGTTATTTATTGGAAAAGATAACTACAAAACGTCAAAATAATACCATCGCCGAATTGGATTTGGGAGCAATAGAACGGGAAATAGTTATCAATTATTTGGAATTTAATCAACCAAATTCCATTTATAAAGCGATATTTAATACTAATTCTTATCCCGATTTTCTTATTGTAAAAAACGACGATCCATATAATGCAATAAGTAATAAAGCGTACGAAAAAAGAGCAAAACAAAAAGCAAAATTTGAAAAATCAAATATCACTTTAAACCAAAAAATACTTGATTGTGAGATAGTTGGTTTTGAACATAATTCTCTAAAACTGAATGATATAAAGGGTTGGATTTTGTTTGATATTTGGAGCCATAGTTGTATCCCCTGTTTTGATATGATGAAAGAGATATCTTTAAATCAACAGGAGTTTGAAAAACGTGGTATTACGATTGTTTCCCTAAACTCTCATGAAAAGCCAAGCGAATATTTAAACGCGTTTTGTGAAAAGCAAAAAATCAATATTTCTGACCTTTATTTCTTCAAAAACGAGGATGACATTACAACTTTTCGAAATCAAATCAAAATTTTTCCATCCATATTTCTTATTTCTCCCAATAAAAAAGTTGTTTGGCAAACAGCAGGTAAGAAATCCATAAAAGAATTATTACAAGAAATTGATAAATTTATGAAAAAATGAAAAAAGTATATATTTTATTCATAATAAGTGTTCTGACGTTTTCCTGTGGAGAAAAAAAGAAACAGCAGGGTGCAAAAATAGAGTTTGGAAATACCATATTTAATGTCGGAAAAATCAGTCAAGGCGAAACCGCCGAATGTTATTTTGTGGTAAGAAATACAGGCGATAGTCTTCTCATTATTAATCAGATAATTCCAAATTGTGACTGCACATCACTAACAGATAAAAATGCTGAAATTCCGGCGGGAAAAACCGACACTTTAAAGTTTGTTTTTGACACCCGTGGGAAAGAAACAGGGGAGTTTGTCAGTGAAATTCGGGTTGTTACCAACACAATTCCTGATTGGCACAAGTTAACAATTGCTGCGGAAATTGAATAAAAGAATAAACCGTTAAGTTGCTGATAAATAATCTATTCAGATATCTGAAGCAAAATTTGCCACATTTTAAAGCAAAATTCAATCTGTTTTAAGGTATATTTTGCAACTTTTTGAGGGTGATTTTGCAACGTAAGAGGTTAATTTACAATTGCTTATGTCGTACCTTTGTGCTTCTTTATTGAGTAGTTATTATAGTATTAATGTCAAAAAAAGAAAAAAAATGACAGAAAAAAATTTAGAAAAGAAGTTGAATTATGATTCAACAAGACGAGATGCAGTAATCGCAGTGGAGTCCGGAGACCACTTATCAAACGGGGTCAGTTCGAAAAACCAAAGGAGTAGAAGAAACTTATTATCATTGTTAAGTACAGTCATTGCGCTAATATTTACTATTACCTCTTGTAACAAGAGTGAAATAGTGAATGATAGTAACCAACCAATTTTAACAACAACAAACCCAAGTGGAATGGTTCCTATTGCAAAATTAACAGACGCCAATGAAATCGAACATTTGTTTTTGCAAAGAGATGTACAGGCGTGTTTTTCAAGAGAAAATCCCGGACAAAAATTGGTTTTTGTTGAGGTAAAAGACGATGGGAAAAATGGTTTAGAGGCAGGATTATTATACAGTATTTATTATGAAGAGAATGCAGTGAAAGAAACCTCTATAATTCCTGTAATAACTTTGAGAGAAAACATTTACTATTTTGTACCACCAGGGGGCGGTAGTGTCTCTAAAACTAGTTGCACTACGTCAGAGTGTATAACCGAAACCAAAGGTTGTCAGCCAAATTGGAACGGCACTTGTACCCCATGTAAAAATGGAGGAAAATGTACAAGAACAACAACTTTAGTAACAGGTACAATGCCAGAACTGACGGACGCAATCTATTATGCTATATCTGCTTATTAATGTAATGATTGCTTGACTTGAATGAGATTGTCACATAAGGTAATTTTTTAAAAAGTAAAGGGCGCAAAGGACAAACATTTCTATTCCAATTCTTTGCGCCCTTTGCTTTTTCTTTGCGTTCCTTGTAGTAAAAAAGACTTATTAGAGCAGGGCAAACCATTAACAAAGTTTTTTGTACTTTTGCATAACTTAGAGTAAAAAAACAAAAAAAACGATAAAGTTGTGATACAGTTTAAAAAATACACCTCCATTGAAAATACTTTTGACAAAGTTTTTCTAGGAAGAGTAAAGGTTGAGAAGAGTGAGAATCGGGAGTTTGTGGTACAGGAAAAAGTACACGGTTCGAATGTCTGTTTTGTTACCGACGGAAAGGAGGTCAGTTTCGGCAAAAGAACCGCATTTGTAGAAGCCGGAGAGAAATTTTACAACTATGAAAAACTGCTTGAGCAATATGTGGATAGAGTAAAGACATTGTTTTCAAGCGTAAAAAAAGATATACCCGATGTCAAAACCATGTCCGTTTATGGCGAAATGTTTGGGGGGAGGTATCCGCATCCTGAGGTCAAAAATGATAACAAAATCGTAGTAATCCAAAAAGGCGTATTCTATTGCCCGTATCATGAGTTTTATGCCTTCGACCTCTATGTAACAACAGAAAACAATGGTCGTTATTTGTCTGTGGATGAGGCAAATTCGTTATTTGAACAGAGCGGGTTTTTCTATGCCAAAACCCTGTTTCGCGGCCCCCTCGAAGAGTGCCTGAAATATCCAAACAATGCACCAAGCAAAATCTCCGACTGGTTAGGACTGCCTCCATTAGAAGACAATATTTGCGAAGGAATCATTATTCGCCCTGTCGAAACCTCATACCTTACTAACGGCTCGCGAGTGCTGTTGAAAAACAAAAACGCCCGCTTCGCCGAAAAAAAAGCAGTCAAAAAACGCACGCCAAAACTCTTCGTCGAGCCGTCGTACAGCAAACAACTCAACAATCTTTTGCCCATTGTAGAACAATATGTTTCCGAAAACCGACTCAACAACGTAGTTAGTAAAATCGGACAAATATCCATCCCAAAAGAAGTGGGGAAACTAATCGGACTTTTCAGTAAAGACATCATTGACGACTTTCTCAAAGAACACTCCGGCAACTATGCTGCTATAGAAAAGAGCGAACAGAAAATTCTCAACCGACACGTGAATACCTTAGCAACAAGCCTGATAAAAGAGGTGTATTTTAAGGCTTAAAGGCAGCAACCAAATCACCTCAAATTTTATTTTCAACATTCCGTCACCACCAACGTTACCGCATACGCCGTAATTCCTTCGCTACGTCCTTCGTAGCCGAGGTGTTCGGTGGTTGTGGCTTTGATTGATATGTCATCGGTGGGGAGTTGTAATATTGTTGAGATGGCTGTTTTCATTTGCGGGATATATGGGGCGATTTTTGGCTCTTGCAGGACGAGTGTGCAATCAATGTTGCCGATGGTAAACCCCTTTTTACGAACTAATTGTGCTGTCTTTTCTAAAAGTATCAGGCTGTTGATTCCTTTGAACTTGTCGGAAGTGTTTGGGAATTGGACACCAATATCGCGCAGGCTGGCGGCTCCGAGTAGGGCATCGCATATTGCATGCAACAAAACGTCGGCATCGGAATGTCCTTCCAATCTTTTATGAAAAGGTATCGAAACGCCTCCCAACCTTAACGCCTCTCCTTCCTGCAAACGATGCACATCTATGCCAAAACCGACACGTATTCTTTGCATGGAAGATTTTTTGTTATTAATCACCGAAGTTAATGGTAAGTGTGAAGCGCAAGGTGTTGTCTTGCGGACTTACCTGTCGGTTGGTGGGAACGATATAGGAAAACCCTAAGTCGAACATGGAGTATCTGATGCTGGCTCCCAAGCCAAGATATTGGCGATTCCCTTTGTTTTTGTGTTCAAAGAAATAGCCACCGCGAACTGCAAATAGTTTGCTGTACCAGTATTCCACTCCAAAACTCCACATCAATTCCTGCATTTTTTCGCTAAAACCGTTCGGAGCATCGTAAAGTGATTGTATCATGCCTTGAAAAACTGATACATTCGGGTCTTTGCCTTTTTCTATTGTGTATGTTCCATCCGGATTTCGAATAGTGTTTCCCAAACTATCTGTGGCATAAATTGGAGGCGTAGGGACCAATAATTTGCTGATGTCCAAACCAACTGCAAAGGTATTGTACCGGTCAATATCAATTTCATAGGTTGGTCCTAAGCGTAGAGTTGTAGGGATGAAAGATCCTAAGTCAGCGTTGTCGGTATAAGTAATTTTTCGTCCGATGTTGGAAATATTCACTCCAAAGGCAAAGGTCGAACCGTCAACACTCGCCAATTCAACAGGTTGGCGATAGTAGAATGCCACGTCGGCAGCCACCGACCATCCGGCGGTATTGCTAATATCGCCTTGCCCCTGTGTCAGGTTGGAATAGATAAAACGTCCGGCAACAGCGCCTGATATTTTTTCTGAAAATTTCCTAGAATATGTTGCGTCTAATGCAAATTCATTGGGGTTAAAATCTCCCAAAGGGACGCCATGTTCGTTGTAAAATTTAATCTCCCCCAAAGAGAAATAACGCAACGACGCTGCAACAGCGCTTTTGTTATCTATTTTATAGTAACCGTATAGCGAAAATAACCCGATATCATTCACTAAGGCTCTTAACCATGGGACGTATGATGTTTGAATACCGAAACGGTGTTCAACAAAAGCATATTTTGCGGGATTCCAAAACATAGAGGTTGCATCGGGGGAAGAAGCGACGCCTAAGTCGCCCATACCTCCACCACGTGCATCGGGTGCAATGGTAACAAAAGGAACCGCAGTATTAATTACGCGAAGGGTCTCGTCAAATTCTTTTTCACCGCTTTGTGCAAAAATGGTCGATACTGTTAATGTTGTAATTGCTAATACGCAAGCGCATTTCAAAATGGTTCTATTCATATTATTTCTATTCTGAAAAAATTAAAAGGTTTCCAAAAGTAACGCTGTATTTTCTTTTTTATTGCACGATGGTCATTTCTCCGATTAAATGAGTGGCACCGGCAAACTTTTCAATGATGAAGAGACAATAACGAATATCCACTGAAATGTTACGGCAAACGTCGGGGTCGTACATCAGGTCGCTCATGGTTCCTTCCCAGCATCGGTCGAAATTTATTCCTACCAAATACCCGTCGGCGTTCAAAACGGGACTTCCCGAATTGCCGCCTGTGGTGTGATTGGTTGCCACAAAGGCGACACGCATAGTGCCGTCGGCGGCGCTGTAATGTCCGTAATCTTTATTGTAATGGAGTTGTTTCAGTTTTGGCTCAACTATGTAGTCATAGACATTCGGATTTCCTTTTTCCATGATGCCGTCCAATGTTGTGAAATAGTTGTACGTAATGGCGTCGGCAGGTTGAAATCCTTTTACCTGTCCGTAGGTAACGCGCAAAGTAAAATTGGCGTCGGGATAAAACAGATGATCGGGCTGCATCTCCATTTGCGCTTTCATGTAGAGACGTTGCAGACGGGCGTTGTCGGCGGTTAAGGCTTGCTGGCGGGCAACGACGTATTGGTTGATAAAAGTTTTTGAGTTTGTAATCAGTTGATAGGCAAGGTCATTTTCGATAGTTTTGATTAAATTATCTTTTGAGGTTTTTTTCTGTTCCGGGTCGAAAGTTTGGAGCATGGAGGTCATCTTGTTTTGGTTCAGGAAAATGGTTTGGTTAAACAGATTATTGATAAAATCGTGCAAGTTTTTTTTGCCGGCATCCATCAAAGCGACCGGAATAAATTCGGGTGAGACATTCTTTAAATAAGCGTTCAATCCTGCTTCGGAAAATTTTCTGTCAATGGGATGATGGTAATCTTTGTAAAAATCTGCGACTTGTTTTTTTAGATTTTTGAGTTCTTCGTTGATTTTTTCTATGTCGAGCGTTTGGGCGTTGCACAGTTCTACCAATTTCTGGAATCGTTCTGCAAAGCGTAACAGTTCGATGCTGTTTATCGCCTCAGTGAAATAGGTATGAGCAACTTGATAATCTTTTAATGTTTCGTAATTGTTTTGAAAATCGGAAAGAAGCGTGCCGTACTGTTTTTGACGGTCGGGATTTTCGGAGACCCATTCGCGAAATTCTCTTTCAAAAATCTGTTTTCGGGCAATGCCGTTAAAACGACGAATGCCTTTATTTTCGCCCTGCCATTTTTTCCATCCGTTGGCTATGCTGGCATGTTTTGCCGAATATTGAATACGCACCTTGGGGTCGTTGTTCATGGCTTCTTCCATGATAGCCAATCGTTTGGTTCTTATGTCAATACGGATGGGATTAATGACTTCAACAATCTCTTCGATGGCATACGAAGGCAGATATTCGTTTGTGCGCGCCGGATAGCCGAAGACAAAAGTAAAATCGTCTTTCTGCACGCCGTTTAAAGATATTTTAAAGTATTTTTTGGATTTGTAGGGGACATTGTCTTCGGAATATTCTGCCGGTTTGTTGTCTCGGTCAGCATAGATGCGGAAGAGGGCGAAATCGCCGGTATGACGGGGCCACAACCAGTTGTCGGTGTCGCCGCCGAACTTTCCGATATTCGACGGCGGAGCGCCCACCAATCGTACGTCTTTAAAAACCTCATTGACAAAGAGAAAATATTGATTTCCCGAATAAAATGGGACAACAGTGGCTTCGTAGTGCGTCCCTTCTACAGCATTTGATGTGATGGCTTTGGTATTAACTTTGATGATGGAATCGCGCACTTTTTGTGGCGTTTCGTCGAAAACATCTTTTAAAACCTGCTCGGTAACATCTTCCATACGAATGAGAAACGTAACTTTCAAGTCGCGATTGGGCAGTTCTTCACTGCGCGACATTGCCCAAAATCCGGTGGTGAGATAATCGTGTTCAACGGTCGAATGTTGTTGAATTTCACGGTATCCACAATGATAATTGGTCAACAAAAGTCCTTCCGGCGAAATCAGTTCGCCTGTACATCCTCCGCCAAACATCACGATAGCGTCTTTCATGCTGACGGTATTTTCACTGTAAATGTCGGTGGCAGAGATGTTCATGCCCATCTCTTTCATCTGCTGTTCGTTGAATTGTCCGAGATAAAGCGGAATCCACATTCCCTCGCCCGCGAATAAGCGGAACGTTGCGCAGAGAAGGGTAATGACAAATAAAAAGTTTTTGAAAACTTTAAGTTTTAATGTAAAAATCATCATGGTTTATCCTCCTTTTATTTTAAACGCCATAGCGTAGAGTTGTATTTGTTTAATCATCGCAATCATGCCGTTGCTGCGTGTTGGGGAGAGGTGTTCTTTCAGTCCGATACGGTCGAAGACTGAAACGTCTGCGGCAAGGACTTCGTCGGGTGTTAATCCGTTGAAAGCGCGGATAATCAACGAGACTATTCCTTTGGAAATGATGGCGTCGCTGTCGGCGGTGTAATGTACTTTTCCGTCCTGAAAGTTGGCATATAGCCACACGCGCGACTGACATCCTTCGATTAGATATTGCGGACGTTTGTATTTTTCATCAATCATTGGCAACGAACGACCTAACTCTATTAAATAATTGTATTTGTCGTTCCAGTCGTCAAACTTGCCAAATTCGGTCTCTATTTGTTGTGTTCGTTCTTTGAAATTCATAGGGAGGTTTAAAGTTTATTTTTTATATTTATTTACGGATGCAAAGGATGTACATCTTTACTCCGTCCGATATTTTTTCTCAAAATCGTTGAAATCAATTTCGTATTTTCCGTCTGTCTCTTTCAGCGGATTGTTGATTAAGCGGCGCTTGTGTTTATTTACGGCAAACATGAACGGGTGGTAAACAGGTCGGTTAATCATGATTTTATCGCTGTTAATTCAACTTTGTATATCGCTGTTTTCTCGCTGTATTCCAGGCAATTCCGAAAACAACAATCAACACAATTGGCGCTACTACGTTCAATATTTGCCAAAAGAGTTCGTTGGAAGCGATTCGAGTTCTGTCTAACAGTCTAATTTTTATTTCTCGTGAGCGAATGGATATGATTCCATCGTCGTCGGAGAGATAACTGACGGCGTTGAGGATAAAGTCTTTATTTCCGAAAAACTGACGGGTATCTTGGTCATAACCGAGTTCCATTGGTGTGCCGTCTTTTCGGCTCAGTTGATTGCGGATGATGTCGCCATCGGAAACTACAATCATAGCAGTGGTCTTGCTTTCTTCTCTAAATCCGATGATGGGATTATCGGTCAGTTCGGAAGCCATTCGATTGGCATACAGCGATTTAAACTTTCCTTCCAGCAACACGGCAACGGGCAGGAATTTTTTATTATAAAGCCGTTCATCCTGTTTTTGTCGTGCCATATTCAGGTCAACAACTACGGGTGTTCTCATGCTTCGCGAACGGGTCGAAGAGGTGAGCAGAATTGTTTTTTTAATGCCGGATACTTCAATGGTGTCCAAAGAACTGACAAACTGCGTTTTCAGTGCGTTTAAGTTTCTTACAACGACATGGTTGGTATTTGGTGTAATCAAAGGGAAAAAATACCACGGCATTAAATTAAACTGCGGCATGTTGCCCGAATAACCTGTTATCATCGTAATAGGAAGGCATTTAAGATCGGCAATCAGGTCGTAATTCAGGCGCACTCCGTATCCGAACAGTTGGTCTTCGAGATTCAGGTTAAGTGGAGTGGCAATGGTAACGCTTTGATTTTGAAGGCTATCCATACTGATACCCACAGGGTCAATGAGCCACAACACCCGTCCTCCATGCATGATGAACTGGTCAATTATAAACTTGTCCTTTTCCTCAAAAGTTTGAGTAGGTTGCGCAAGTATGATGATGTTGAATTTGTTAGAGATTCGATATCTATCAAGTGTATCTTTTGGGATACGTTCGGTTAGGGCATTCACATTTCCTTTAAGTTCCACCTGTTCAACGGAATAATCTTTCGACAAGGTATTGGCAATGTCAATCAGAAAACGGTCGCCCAACACGCCCTGTCCTTTAATAAACGCCACACGCGGTTTTTGTATTCGCGACAGTTTATTGAAGGCATTAACAAATGTATATTCCAAATTTTCAATGGAATTGTTGATATATTCTTCTTCGCTGATGCCAATTTGTGTTTGTAACAGTTGTATCGGCATTTTACGACCTTTGTATTCGATGAAAGCACCGGGGAAAATACGTTGTTGCGATATGCCGTCTTTGGTGTGTTGGGTGATTGTTGTAGGTTGCAACCCATTTTCTATCAACAGACGATATTCATTAATGCGTTCTTCTTCGATAGGGCTTTCGGACGGGTTGATAAATTCGTATTCGAGGTCGGGGTAATAAGCGCGCAGTTCATCAAGCATTTCACGGGTAGCATTGCGAAGCCTTTTATAGTTGGAAGGAAAATCGCCTTTGAGATATACCTTGACATAGATAATATCATCTAATTTCTTTAAAACCTTTTTTGTTGCAGTTGTAAGGGTATAGCGCTTCTCTGCCGTCAAATCGAAGCGGGTGAAAAAATAATATCCGATAATATTAATACAGATTAAGATAACAATGGCGATGAGTAATTGCACAAGCGGGTGTTTTGTCTTTGCTGTAAAATTTAATTTTAGTTTTTTCATGATAAATAGATTTTAACGTT
>Ga0209737_10003907_pt1 | contig 10440 bp, 13 predicted proteins | sample TergutCu122P3_FD_187284 | JGI IMG/M metagenome (GOLD analysis project Ga0209737, IMG submission 187284) | Cubitermes ugandensis P3 segment gut microbial communities from Kakamega Forest, Kenya - Cu122 P3 (SPAdes) (version 2) | ecosystem: Host-associated > Arthropoda: Insects > Digestive system...
TTCGCCTACGGCTCACCGCCAACCTACTCCCAAACGATTACGCGCTTCTATATGTAAGCAAATGAATCAAAATTGCTCTAGTGGCGGTATTGATTCGGATGCACCCGTACCGGACTCCTTCCCCCGCCTGCGGGGGAAGGCTGGGATGGGGGGGCGGTGCTCAACATGGGCAAGCCCTTGAATCCCCCCGCCCCCAACCCAATTCACCCGCCAGCGCATGAAGCGCGATAAACAGCCGGTTTCGGCGCTGGTCGTCATCCATACCCCGGCCCTGGATGTGCTGCTGCTCGAACGCGCCGCCCATCCGGGTTTGTGGCAATCGGTCACCGGCAGCCGCGAGGGGGAGGAGGCGCTGGAGCGCACCGCCTGGCGCGAAGTCCGCGAGGAAACGGGCCTCGATGAAAACAGCGGCCTTCTGACCGACTGGCGCATCGCCAATACCTACACTCTCTTTGCTGCCTGGCGCCACCGCTACCCGGCCGGCGTCAGCCAGAATACCGAGCATGTGTTTGGCCTGTGCCTTCCGCGCCGCCTCCCCATCACGCCCGCGCCGGACGAGCATCGCGCCTGGCTGTGGCTGCCCTGGCAAGAGGCGGCCGAGCGCTGTTTCTCGTGGAGCAACCGCGATGCCATCTTGCTGCTGCCGCGAAGTTTTTCGCGGACTTGAAATGGCCTGACGCAACCCTATATGGGTCTCTCCAACACGCCTTCACTGAGGAGAGAAACCATGGCAAACATTTCCCGACGCGATCCCTTCGACGATCTGTTCCGCGGCTTTTTCGTCCGCCCGGTCGAGTTCAACGGCGCGCAACCCCAGGCCCCGTCCATCAAGATGGATGTCAAGGAACAAGGCGACGCCTATCTGGTTCATGCCGAATTGCCCGGCGTCAAGAAAGAGGACATCCATGTCGTCGTCGACGGCAATCTCGTGTCCCTGAGCGCCGAGATCAAGCAGGAGCAGGAATTCAAGGAAGGCGAGCGCGTGCTGCGCTCGGAACGCTACTACGGCACGGTCTCCCGTTCCTTCCAACTGGAACAGGAACTGGACGACGCCAAGGCCAGCGCCCGCTTCAACGACGGCGTGCTGGAACTGACCCTGCCCAAACGCATCGCCAGCCCGAGCAAGCGCCTGACCATCGAATGACGCGGTTTTTTGACCCCGCCAGACCGGCCACCGTGCCGGTCTTTTTCTTTGTACAATCCGCGGCGATTCTCTCTGGAGCCCGACATGAATCTCAAAGATCTCGCCCCCGGCACCAAGGCCGCCGTCCTCGCCGAAGCCCTCCCTTATATCAAGCGTTTCCACGGCAAGACCATCGTCGTCAAATATGGCGGCAATGCGATGACCGACGAGCATTTGAAAAATTGCTTCGCCCGCGACGTGGTGCTGCTTGAATTGATCGGCTTCAATATCGTCGTCGTGCATGGCGGCGGCCCGCAGATCGAGACGCTGCTTGGCCGCGTCGGCAAGAAGGGCGAATTCATCCAGGGCATGCGCGTCACCGACGCGGAGACGATGGAAGTGGTCGAAATGGTGCTGGGCGGCCAGGTCAATAAGGACATCGTCAATCTCATCAACCAGCACGGCGGCAAGGCGGTTGGCCTCACCGGCAAGGACGGCGGCGGCTGTATCCGGGCCAAGAAGTTGAAGCTCGCGAACAAGGATAATCCCGGCGATCTGATCGACGTCGGCCAGGTGGGGGAAATCACCGCCATCGACCCCTCGCTGATCGACCATCTGGATAAAGGCTCCTTCATTCCGGTCATCGCCCCCATCGGGGTCGGCGAACAGGGCGAAACTTACAATATCAATGCCGATGTCGTCGCCGGCAAGATCGCCGAAGTCCTGAAGGCGGAAAAACTGGTTCTCCTGACCAACACGCCGGGCGTGCTGGACAAGGAAGGCAAGCTGATCACCGGCATCACCCCCGCCCAGATCGACGACATGGTCGCTGACGGCACGCTCTCCGGCGGCATGCTGCCGAAAATCGGCTCGGCGCTCGACGCGGCGCGAAACGGCGTCAAGGGCGTGCATATCATCGACGGCCGCGTCGAGCACGCGCTCTTGCTGGAAATCCTGACCGACCACGGCGTCGGCACGATGATTAAATCGTCCTGACCATGCGCGCGGGGCGCACTTGGCTGTTCGATCTCGACAACACGCTGCACGACGCGACCCCGCATATCTTTCCCCATATCAACCGCTCGATGCGCGCTTACATCGAGCGGCATCTGGGCGTCGATGCGCATGAGGCCAACCGGATTCGCCAGCATTACTGGACGCGCTACGGCGCGACCCTGCTTGGCATGATGCGCCACCACGGCACCGACCCGGAGCATTTTCTCTACGAGACGCATCAGTTTCCCGATCTGCAACGCATGATCGTGTTCGAGAAACCCCTACTGCACGCGCTGCGCCGCCTGCCGGGACGGCGCATCGTTTTTTCCAATGCCCCGCGCCACTACGCCGAGGCGGTGCTCTCCATCACCGGGCTGGAATATTGCTTCGACGCGCTCTATGCCGTCGAAAATCTCAATTACCGGCCCAAGCCGCAAGCGGCCGGGTTTCGCGCCCTGCTCAAGGCCGAGCGCCTCGACCCCAGGCGCTGCATCATGGTCGAGGACAGCCTGGCGAATCTGGTCGCCGCCAAGAAGCTCGGCATGCGTACCGTGTTGGTGAGCGCTGACTCGCGCCGCTCGCCTTCTGTCGACGTCAAGATTCGCTCCGTCCTCGATTTGCCCCGGCACCGCGGCCGTCTATAATTTCCGGACCATATCGCGGGGAGGAAAGACAATCATGGCCACCCAGACCGGCGAACGCCGCATGCAGATTCTGCAAACCCTGGCCAGCATGCTGGAAACGCCGCAGGGGGAAAAAATCACCACCGCCGCGCTGGCCGCCCGCCTCGATTGCTCCGAAGCCGCGCTCTATCGCCATTTCGCGAGCAAGGCCCAGATGTACGACGGCCTGATCGAATTCATCGAGCAAAGCCTCTTCGGCGTCATCAACCAGATCACGAGCGAAGAAAATCAGGGAATCAAACAGGTCGAATTGATCGTCGGCCTCCTGCTGCGCTTCGCCCAGAAAAATCGCGGCATGACCCGGGTCCTGATCGGCGACGCCCTGGTCAATGAAAACGAGCGCCTGCAAGCGCGCATCAACGCGCTGCTCGACAAGGTCGAAGCGGCCTTGAAGCAGGCGCTGCGCATCGCCGCGACCCAGGAAAATCTCAAGCCGGACGCCGATTTCGCCGCCCTGGCCAATTTGCTGCGCTGCTACGTCGTCGGCCGCTGGGAACAATACGCCCGCTCCGCCTTCACCCGAGAACCGCTAGCCCAATGGCCGCAACAATGGCCCATGCTGTATTTCGCCTGCCTGTCGCAATCGGGGATGCCGGGTGGGTAATGGCGCAAGCGTTTGGCTCAACCGAGTCACGTAGGGCGGGATTTCAACCCGCCGATCCCATATCGAATTTTGATTTTGACCGGCGGGTCAAGAGCCGCCCTGCGCGGGCTACTTGTTTCTTTCTTGGAGTTTTCGCTCAACGAAAGCAGCGCCGCGAAAGAACACATCAAAACACTGATGCATTTTTTTATCGACGAGCTCGAGCACATTTTCGGTATTGGCGGCCATCCGCACCTCATCTGCGAACCGAGAACTTGCCTTTTCGACTCTGGCCTTGAATAGCGCTTTGTCTGGTGAGAAGTTGAACCCCATTTTTATATGATGTTCAAATTCCCGGGTGTATTGCCTTTCTTGCTCAAGGTAGTCCGGATGCTCCTTGTTCAAGGATGAAAGCATCACCCGATAGTAGCCAGCACATTGGGCATACTCTTCTGCGAGCTGGGCTTGTCCGGGATCGCCAGGGGCGAAGGAATAGGTTTCCGCATATTTCCATAGGGCGAAATAGGCGATCCCGGCTGCGGCGGCAATAACGCCAAGCGTCATGCCGATGCGTTTGAACCAAAGCACGGTGATCTCCAAGCAACGAGCAAACCGCGCCGCCTCAACGCCGCAAATACCCCGCCGCATCCAGCGCAAAATAAGTCAGAATCCCGTCCGCCCCGGCCCGTTTGAAGGCCAGCAGGCTTTCCAGCACCACGGCTTCCTCGTTGAGCCAGCCGTTCTGGGCCGCCGCTTTCAGCATCGCGTATTCGCCGCTGACCTGATAGGCGTAGGTTGGGACCTTGAATTCGTCCTTGACCCGGCGAACGATGTCCAGGTAGGGCATGCCGGGCTTGACCATGACCATGTCGGCGCCCTCGGCGAGATCGAGCGCGACTTCGCGCAGCGCCTCGTTGGAATTGGCCGGATCCATCTGGTAGGTGTATTTGTTGCCCTTGCCGAGATTGGCGGCCGAGCCGACGGCGTCGCGGAAAGGGCCATAGAAGCTGGAGGCGTATTTGGCGGAATAGGCGAGGATGCGGGTGTGAATCAGGCCGCGCTTTTCCAGTTCGATGCGGATGCGGCCAATGCGCCCGTCCATCATGTCCGAGGGGGCCACCACGTCGGCGCCGGCGGCGGCATGGCACAGCGCCTGCCGGGTCAGCACGGATAGCGTCTCGTCATTGAGCACATAGCCCGTTTCGTCGATCAGGCCGTCTTGTCCGTGACTGGTGTAGGGGTCGAGGGCGACGTCGGTAATGACGCCCAGTTCGGGAAATTCGCGCTTCAAGGCGCGCACGACGCGGGGCGCGAGGCCGTCGTCGTTGTAGGCTTCTTCGGCCCCCAGCGATTTCAGCGCCGGTTCGATCACCGGGAAGAGGGCCAGCGCCGGAATGCCCAGCGTGACGGCGCGTTCGGCCGTTTTGAGCAGCTTGTCCAGCGATTGGCGTTGGACGCCGGGCATGGAGGCGACCGGCTCGACGCGTCCCGCGCCGTCGAGCACGAATACCGGATAGATGAAATCGTCGGGCGTCAGCGCCGACTCGCGCATCAGACGCCGCGAAAAATCGTCCCGCCGCATACGGCGCATGCGGGATCCCGGAAAGCTGCCATTACCGCTCATGCTGCACACCTCGCACAATGGATTATCAGAAAATTTTGCATTCGCGCGGAACTTTCCGCCATGACCCGCATCAGAGTCTGCGGACGGCAAAGGCCGTCTCCCGCTTCGCCTCCCTGAGCGGGAGTCTTGACCACGTCAAGACAGCATTTTGGCCCCCGGATTTCCCTGATCCGGGGGCTCCTTTTTTTCGGGCTTTTGCAAGGCAAGGTCGAGCCAGCCGGCGAACACCGCCTCGGCCTCTTCAATGCCGGTCTTTTTCAGGCTGGAGAACAACTGCACCGAATAGAGCCCGGCATCGCCCCAGGTGGCGATCTCGGCCTTGACCGAGCGCAGCGCCTTGGTCTGCTCCTGCCGGCTCAGCTTGTCGGCCTTGGACAACATGATGTGGATGGGCCGGCCGGTCGGGCGGAACCAGTCGATCAATTTGAGATCGAGGTCGGTCATGGGCCGGCGGACATCCATGATCACCGCGAGTCCCGCCAGCGGCTCGCGCTTTCTGAGATAGGGGCCGATCAGCCCCTCCCATTGCGAACGCACGGCTTCCGGGGCCTTGGCATAGCCATAGCCGGGCAGATCGACGAAATACTTGCCGGCGGCCAGGGTGAAATAATTGAGATGCTGGGTGCGACCGGGCGTCTTGCTGACATAGGCCAGGCGAACGCGGCCGGCCAGCGTGTTGATGGCCGAGGACTTGCCTGCATTGGAGCGGCCGGCGAAGGCTACCTCGCGGATCGAATCCGGCGGCAGGTCACGAAGATGGGCGACGGTTGTCAGAAAAACCGCCTGTTGGAACAGTGGCATAAAATACTCGGGGCCCGCCATGACTGGGCGAAGTAATATAGAATAACAGGTTTGAAACATCCCGTTCCGGCCAAAGCGCCTACCTACGCGTACAAGGAGCTCATAAATGATTCGTTCCGCGGCAATGGCAATTCTTCTTGCCTCCACTGTCATCGCTCATGCAGCCGAAGGCGCCAAGAGCAAGGCTGATCCCGCCAAGGGCAAAATCGTCGCGGAAACGATCTGCGTCGCCTGCCACGGCGTCGATGGCAACAGCCAGGACGCAGCCAACCCCCGTCTGGCCGGCCAGATCGAGGAATATCTCTACAAGCAATTGAGCAATTTCGTGGGAACCGAGGAGAAGCCGGCCCTGCGCGACAACGCCATCATGGCCGGCATGGCTTCCATGCTGAGCGACGAGGACATGCGCAATGTCGCCGCCTGGTTCGCCAGCCAGAAGCTGACGCCCGCCGCCGCCCAGGACGAATCGAAAATCGCCCTCGGCCAGCGCCTGTGGCGTCAGGGCGATTTCGCCAAGGGCATCCCGGCCTGCGCCGGCTGCCACGGCCCCGCCGGCGCGGGCATGCCCGCCCAGTACCCGCGTCTGTCCGGTCAGTTCGCCGAATATACGGCCGCCCAGTTGAAGGCGTTCCGCGTTGAAGAGCGCGGCAACGATCCGGAAAAAATGATGCGCATGATCGCCGCCAAACTGTCCGATGTCGAAATCCAGGCCGTCTCGGAATACGCCGCCGGCCTGCGTTAAGCGCGCCGCAAACCCGCAAGAGGCAGCTTCGGCTGCCTTTTGTTTTTTCAGTCTTGGCAGCTTGAGTCCACGGGGATAGACTGGCCCGGTTACCCCCATCGGAGGCGCCCTTGAAATCCTTGAAGCAGTTGCTGGCGGACAAGCTTCGGCCCTTGGCGGTCGTGTCGCCGGACGACACCGTTTTCCAGGCCCTGGTCGTGATGGCCGAGCATGATGTCGGCGCGGTCCTGGTACTCGACGAAGAGCGGCTGGTCGGCATCTTTACCGAGCGCGACTATGCGCGCCGGGTGATTCTCAAAGGCCGGGCCTCGAAGGATACGCCGGTGAGCGAGGTGATGAGCGGGCGCGTCGCCTATGTCACCGACACCGCGACCATCGAGGAATGCATGGCCTTGATGACGGAAAAGCACTTTCGCCACCTGCCGGTGCTCAACGAGGACGGCTCGCTGGCCGATATGGTGTCCATCGGCGACATGGTCAAGGAAACCATACGCTCGCAACAATTCCTGATCAAGGAACTGGAGCGCTACATCGCCGGTTCGCGCCGCTTCCCCCCGCCGCCCTATGTCGGCCATTGATCCGCGCACCCATTTGCGCATTCTCGAAGACATTGCCCGCGACCTGTCGGGCGATGTCAATTTCCCCACCTGCATGGATGCGGCGGTTCTGATTCGCAATACGCTGAAAGACCCCGAAGTCACGCTCGAACGCGTCGTCCAGGTGGTTGGCATCGACCCGCTCATTTCCAGCAAATTGCTGCGCCTGGCCAATTCGGTCGCTTACAACCCCCTGGGCATGCGCGTCGGCGATCTGAGCATGGCCATCGCCCGCCTCGGTTTCGATGCGGTGCGCACCACCTCGCTGGCCGTGGCCATGGACCAGATGCTGAAATCGTGCAGTCTGTCGGCCTACGACGACATCGGCCGCGAAGCCTGGGAGCATTCGCTACAGGTGGCGGCCATCGCCCGCGTGCTGGCCCGGCGCATCGGCCGGGTCAAGCCGGAAGAAGCCATGCTGGCGGGCCTGGTACAGAATATCGGCATTTTCTACCTGCTATTTCGCGCCGCCGGGTACGCTGAATATCACGACAACCGCGCGGCCATCCTGGATCTGATCCGCGGCTGGCATGCGGGCATCGGCGAAAGCCTGCTGCATCTTCTCGGCCTGCCGGAACCGCTGATCGAAGCCATCGGCAATTACGGCCGGCAGCATGACATCGAAGCGCCGTCCAATCTGTGCGACATCCTGTATTTCGCCAATCTGCTGGCGACCGAACCCATGTACGGCATGCCGGCGGAAAGCGATCCGGAAAAGGCCGAAGAGGCAGAGACCAGCCGCGAACGCTTTGCCGATCTGCTGCGCGAAGCCTACGACGATATCAGCGAAGTGCGGACGGCGCTCGCTGCCTGAACATTCCGCAGAAGCTTCAGCGCCCGGGCGGCCGCTCGAAGCGGACAATGGCCCGGCCATCCGGCAGCTTGTCGGGAGCGACCTTCCAGGCGTGACCATAGATGATCTCGAAGGTGGCCGGCAGCCTTCCATCGCGGCGCATGGCCTCGTAGGCGGTCCGCGCCGCCTGCCAGCCCTGGCGGCCCGCGAGGCCATGACGGCGCGCCTTCATCGCGCATGAGGAACCCGCCGCGCGCAAATCGGCGAAGAGGCTGTCCAGATCGTCGTAGGTCAGGGTGATCACTTCCATGTCCATCACCGGATCGGCGAAGCCGCAGCCAATCAGCATGTCGCCGAAATCATGCATGTCGATGAAACGCTGGGTATGGACATAGCCATCGGCAAAGGCGGCCCGCAATTCGCGCAAGCTATCCGGCCCCAGGGTCGAGAACATCAGGAGGCCGCCGATTTCCAGCACCCGGTGCGCCTCGGCAAGGGCCGGCAAGGGATCGTCCAGCCAGTGCAGCATCAGATTCGACCACCAGAGCGCGGCCGACTTAGAAGCCAGCGGCAGTTGCGCCGCGTCGGCGGCCACGCGCATGGGCCCATGCATTGGCGGCTGGCCCAAACCCAGCCAGCGCCGCCAGCCGGAAGGGCGCGCCGGCTCGATGCGCAGCATGGCGGGCGCGAGATCGAGGCCCAGCAACTCGGCCTCCGGATAGCGCGCGCCCAAGCCCGCGAAGCTCGCGCCCCGGCTGCAACCGAGATCGACGATACGGCCCGGTTTCAGTTTGATGTAATCGAGGCGCTCCTGCATGCGCCGGTCGATTTCGCGGGCGAAAAAATCGCCCTCATCGTAAGCGCTGGCCGCCCGGGCGAAACGCCGGGCGACCTGACGCCGGTCGACAAATCCGGCCTTGGGATTCAAACGGCCGTAAGGCCCAGGCGGGCGAACAAGGCGTCGTCGCGGTCGGCTTCGGGATTGCCGGTGGTCAGGAGATGCTCGCCGTAGAACATCGAATTGGCGCCCGCCAGGAAACACAGCGCCTGCAATTCATCGCTCATTTCCTGGCGGCCCGCCGACAGGCGAACCCAAGAGGTCGGCATGGCGATGCGCGCGGCGGCGATGGTGCGCACGAACTCGAAGGGGTCGAGGCGCGGCGCATTGGCCAGGGGCGTGCCGGGAATGGGCACCAGATTGTTGATGGGCACCGACTCCGGCGGCTGCGGCAGATTGGCCAGTTGCACGATCAGCGCCGCCCGGTTCTTGCGCGACTCGCCCATGCCGATAATGCCGCCGGAACAGACATTGATGCCGGCTTCGCGCACCTGATCGAGGGTGTCGAGGCGATCTTCCTGGGTGTGGCTCTTGATGACCTGACCGTAAAAATCCTTGTCGGTATCGAGATTGTGATTGTAGTAATCGAGACCGGCTTCCTTGAGTTTTTCCGCCTGCCCATCCTTCAACATGCCCAGGGTCACGCAGGTTTGCATACCCAGCGCCTTGACTTCGCGCACCATGTCCAGCACGCGGTCGAGATCATTGTCCTTCGGCCCCTTCCAGGCCGCCCCCATGCAGAAGCGGGAAGCGCCCTTGGCCTTGGCCGCCTGGGCGGCGGCGACCACCTCGTCGAGCGGCATCAGGCGCTCGCGCTCAAGATCGGTGTCGGCGCGCGCCGACTGCGAACAGTAGCCGCAATCCTCGGAACATCCGCCAGTCTTGACCGACAGGAGGCTTGAGCGTTGAATGGCGTTGGCATCGAAATGCTGGCGATGAATTTCTTGCGCCCGCCAGAGCAGATCCATCAAGGGCATCTCGTACAAGGCCAGAACTTCGGCAAGCGTCCAGCGGTGACGCGAAGAAGAAGCGGAAACGGCGGAAGCGGTATCGAGAGAACTGGCGTGCATGGGAAACCTTGCCTGAAAAAGTGCAATAAAAAGCGGGCACGAACTCCGCCCGCAATATTTGATTATCGAAGAGCCCGAAAATGCTGTCAATTTTACCCCAGACACTGAGCGCCCCCCTCGAAGGCCTGCTGCGCCGCTGCCACCAGGCCCTGCTGCCCGGCAGCTGCCTGCTGTGCGGGGGCGAGGCCGCTTTTGGCCAGAATTCCGGCCTGTTATGCCCGCCTTGCCAGAGCGAATTGCCGGGCATGCCAGAGGCCTCTTGCCCGCAATGCGCCGAAGCCACGGCGCTGGGCGAGCGCTGCGGCGCCTGCCTGATGGAAGCGCCGCATTTCATGCGCGTGCTGTCCTGCTGGCGCTACGACTTCCCCATCGACCGGCTGATCCACGCGCTCAAGTATCAGCGCCGGATTGCGGTCGCCCGATGGCTGGGCGAACAGATGGCCGGCCTGCTGCCGGAGGGCGAGCACTGGCTGATACCCATGCCGCTCTCTCCGGAACGCCTGCGCGAGCGGGGCTTCAATCAGGCGCTGGAAATCGCCCGCGTCCTGTCTCGCAAGCGAGGGCTGCCCTTGCTCGCCAATAGCCTCTACC
>Ga0209737_10003909_pt1 | contig 10438 bp, 2 predicted proteins | sample TergutCu122P3_FD_187284 | JGI IMG/M metagenome (GOLD analysis project Ga0209737, IMG submission 187284) | Cubitermes ugandensis P3 segment gut microbial communities from Kakamega Forest, Kenya - Cu122 P3 (SPAdes) (version 2) | ecosystem: Host-associated > Arthropoda: Insects > Digestive system >...
CGAAAAAATTGAACGTGTTGTATGAATGCCACATATTCCCGTCAAACGAGTATTTGTACACATACGGGAATGTGTCGCTGTTGTTTTTGGATATGTTGTAAAGGATGTCGTATATGACCCCGTACATCCCCCCGGACTGCGCCCCGCCTGGGTTTTTGCTCGTCCACGTGTCCGTCGCCTCGTTGTATGCATACATCGAGCTGCCGACCACGAGGTACAAACTCTCGTTCATGACGCACAATACGCCGCCGCCCGTCGCGACCGGCAGATTATTTTTTGCCGCCGTCGCATTTGTCAGCGGGTCGTATGTCTCGACGGCGGACAGATTCCCCGCGCTGCCCGTGCCGCCCGCAGAATATATTTTGCCCTTGAAAAACACGCTGCCAAACGAATGTTTTTGCTTCTGCGGTGCGATTTTTTGCGCCCATGCGTTTGTCCCAGGGTTGTATTCATATATGTTTGTTATATACGACAATGCCCCTGTCGGGGTCGAGGACATCTGCCCGCCCATCAGGTATATTTTCCCGTATGCGGACACGAACCTGGCCGCATTCACATAGAATGGCAAATCGGCCTTTTGCGCCCATGTATTCGCCGTTGGGTTGTATTCATACACCGCTTTTGAGCGTTCGTTTGCCCCGCCGACGAGTTTCTCGCCGCCGAACACGTATAGCCTGCCGCTATGTTCGACTGTGGAAAAATTTTTCAGCGCCACGGGCAACGGCGCTTTTTCCTGCCACCCCAGGTCTATTTCCTCCACCGCTCCGATTACCCCGTAGGCGTTCATGCCGCCGACGACATACACTTTGCCGTTCACGAGCACCGCCCCGTGGCACGCCCTGCCCGTGTTTGTGTGCATTTCGCCTTTAAACGCCCAATACGACAGTGTATTGGTTATGGTGAAATTCAAAATATTCGCCGAAAACCCGGCATTTGAATTTCTGTTCACCCTGCCGTTCAAAATCAAAACCCTTTCATTGGTTTTCACGAGCGCCGAATTGAATGTGCGTATGTAGTCGAAATAATGGGCGGTCGTGAAGTTGCCTGTGTCATATACTTCCCTCGGGCAGTATGTGGTATAGCCGTTGTTGGGGTCGGTTCCGCCTATCGCATAGATATATCTGTCGTTTTGCAAGAAAGCGTTGTGCGCCACCCGTGCGTGAATCATGCTCGCCCTTGTCGCCCATGTGTTGGTCGATATGGTATATTCATATACGCTGTTCACCACCGTGCCGCCTGTTTTGACACCGCCCATTATATATACCTTGCCCGTGGCGGGGTTTGCGGCTGTCGAAAATTCGCTCACTGCAACGGGTATCCCTCCCGATTGCGTCGCCCAACTGTTCGACGACGGGGTATATACCTCCACGCTCGACAGATAATTTGTCCCGTTGTAGCCGCCGAACACATATATCTTGCCCCCATACGCCACCGCGCCGAAATAGCTACGCGCCGCGTTCATGTTCGCCGCCGCCGTCCATGTGTCCGACACCGGGTCGTAAACCTCCACCTTGTTGCTGTAGCCGCCCGTAGCCGTGGTCTGCCCCCCAATCGCGTATATCTTCCCGCCCAGCTCGACCACCTGCAGCCCCTGTCGCGGCGTGGTCATGGGGGCCTTCATGTCGCTGTAGTTCTCCGCGCCGAACTGTTCGTAGTCGTCCTCACCCGGTTCCCAAAACGGTATGACCTCGGGCAGTTCCCCGTCGTCCGGCACGTCGATCACGTTGCCGTTCGGCTGCGCGTTGCCCGATACCGCATACGCAAAATTGATGCGTTTGCCGCCCGCAATCTTGTTTTCCAGCCCCGTTATTGTGTCCGCAGATTCCCTGATCCTCGCCTTTGTGCCTTCCACATCGTAAGCAAATCTCTCCTGCACCAGTGCGGCGAGTCCCGACACAAACCCCGCCGCCATCGATGTGCCGCTCGTCTTCATATGGCCATCCTCTATCCATGTGCTGTATATCGCATCGCCCGGGGCGGCCACGTCAACCGTCTCCGCGCCGTGGTTCGAGTAGCGGCTGAATATGTCGCTGTGGTCCGTCGAGGCCACCGAGATTACATTCGCGAGTTCGACGCCGAACGATGCCGGATATACCGGGTAATTGTCGATGTTGTACAGGCTGTTTCCCACCGCGCACACGAACAGCATGGCGCTGTCCTCCATCGCCTCCCGCAGCACCCTGTTCTCGTACCGCGAACCCCAACTGCAGTTCGCCACTGTCGCCCCCATCGCCTCGGCATAATCTATCGCCGCTATGATGTCGCTCGTGTATGCCCTGCCGCCCTGGAACACCTTCAGCGGCAGTATCTTTGCCCCGGGCGCAGAACCCGCGATGATTCCCGCTATGTGCGTCGCGTGCCACTGGTCGTAGTACCATGCGCCGTCGTTTGTGCCGCCGTCGTCGTTCACGAAGTCCCAACCGGGCAAAAGGTGCGCCGCCAGATCGGGGTGGTCCATGTCGATGCCCGTGTCTAGCAGGGCGATGGTGATGCCCTCGCCCGTCGCCGATGTGTGCGCGTCCGCAATGCCGAGCTTCTCTTTGGCCCATGTGTCCGACGGCTCTTCATATTCGCCGAACTCCCCGTCCGGGTCGGACGACATCATCATCTCGTAGTCGGGCTGTATGTACTCGATCAGGTTCGCGTCCGCCCCGCTCGATTTGATCTCGTCTATGAACTCCTCCGCCGTCATGTATGCGTCAGTTTTGACCACCGATGCCTCACGCGAATTCGTTCTCCTCTCTGCGGTGTTTTCGGGGATTTTTTCCGAAATCGATCTATCGCCTATCTCCGCCGCCTCGAACCTGTCCGGCAGCGCGTTTTCTACGGCGGTTTTCGCCTCTTCGGATTTGTACTTTATGATGAACCTGTCCGTTGTGTATTCCGGCAGTTCAAACTGTGTGTCGCCGATGTCGTAAGGTTGCGGTTCTTCCGGCAAGCCGCCATCAAAATCGCCCGCCGAACCGCCGCCGCCCAAATCTGCCGCCAATATGTCCTGCCATTTGTCCTGCAAGGCTTTCTCCGCTGCCGCTGTTTCCAGTGCCTGTCCCACCAACGGTGCACCCACCGAAAATAGCATTGTTATCGTCAGTACGTATGACAGTATTCCTTTTCCTATCTTTGGCAGCCTACGATTTCTCATGCCTTCCCCTCCAAATATTTTATCTTGAATTTTTTTGATATTATTTGAATTTGTCTGCATCACGTCTGATTGAAATTTATCACGGTAGATCCCGTAATTTTGCTTTTGAATTTGAGCATCGTAACCGCACCGGACCACATTTGTCCCGGTGCAATCGTTTTGTTTATTTTGAACGTCAATACTCCTGTTGTTGTATTGTGCAACAGTATCTCCAAGTCTGTGCCGGCCACAACGCCGACGTTGAAATTCAGTTCCGGCGTTTGCGCGGCGAAATCGACAAGTGTAACTTGCGTAGGATTGTATGTTATTTTGTAATTTATTTCGCCGAACAAGGTTATATTTTCAATCGAACATATGACGGTGAATTCCGCATTCGTCACGGTGTTGGCCGTGATGGTCGCCTTTATTTTCGTTGGGGATTGTGTTGTTTGGCACATCACGGGTGTGTTTTGATTTTGCGGGTATGGCAAACCAATTTGTCCGTGGCCGTTATAACCCCAAACCCATACCGAGCCGTCAGATTTCAGCGCAAGGCTATGGTAAAGCCCGCCGGCAAATTTCGTCATATTGGTCAAACCCATCAATTGCACCGGAATTTTGCGCTGCTCCGTCGTGCCATCGCCGAGCTGCCCGTAACTGTTGTACCCCCAGATCCATGCCGTTCCGTCAGATTTCAACGCAATATTGTGGTAATATCCGGCAAAAATGGCGTTCACGGAGGCCAACCCCGTGACTTGTACCGGTGTTATTCGGGTTGTCGTCGTGCCATCGCCGAGTTGTCCGTAATTGTTATACCCCCAGGCCCATACCGTGGCGTTGTACGGTTTGTCGTCGTGCCGTCGCCGAGTTGCCCGCAGTTGTTACTCCCCCAGGCCCACACCGTGCCGTCAGTTTTCAAGGCGAGACTATGGGTTCCTCCGGCGGCGATAGCCGTCACATTGCTCAACCCCGTCACCTGAACTGGCGTTGCGCGGTTTGTCGTCGTGCCGTCGCCGAGTTGCCCGCAGTTGTTACTCCCCCAGGCCCACACCGTGCCGTCGCTTTTCAATGCGAGGCTATGTTCCTCCCCTGCGGCAATGGCCGTTATATTGCTCAAACCCGCCACTTGCACCGGAGTTTCACTGTTATTTCCCCAAATCCACACTGTGCCGTCATTTTTCAATGCGAGGCTGTGGTGATACCCAGAAGCAACGGCTTTCACATTGCTCAGCCCATTCACTTGCAACGGAATCATATGTTGTGTTGTCGTTCCGTCGCCGAGCTGCCCACAACTATTATTCCCCCAAGCCCATAGTGTGCCGTTGCTGTTCGAAGCGAGGCTGTGGTAATAACCGGCGGAAATGACCGTTATGTTGTTTAATCCTGTCACTTGCACTGGTGTTGCAGAATCCGTCGTCGTGCCATTTCCGAGCTGTCCATACCAGTTATTTCCCCAGACCCATACCGTGCCGCCGCTCTTCACCGCGAGGCTATGATCCTCCCCGGCGGCGATAGCCGTCACATTGCTCAGTCCCGTCACCTGTATCGGTGTTGTACGATGCGTTGTCGTGCCGTCACCGAGTTGTCCATACCAATTTTTACCCCAGGCCCATATTGTACCATTGTTTATCAACGCAAGGTTGTGATAAGCTCCGGCGGCGATGGCGGTCACATTGTTCAACCCGGTCACCTGTACCGGTGTTGACCTGTCCGTCGTTGTGCCATCTCCCAGTTGTCCGTAATTGTTCCATCCCCAGGCCCATACCGTGCCGTTGTTTTTCAATGCAAGACGATGCAAACCGTTGACGGCAATAGCCGTTATATTGCTCAATCCCGTCACTTGCACCAGTATTGAGCCGCCACCCCACGTCCACACCGTGCCATCATTTTTCAACGCAGTACAAACGGCAATGGCGGTCACATTGCTCAAACCCACCACTTGTACCGGTGTCGTGCGATTTGTCCAAGTGCCATCGCCGAGCTGCCCGCCGGCGTTATTTCCCCAGGCCCACACTGTGCCGTCGCTTTTCAACGCGAAACCACTGTCAGACCCATTGGCTATTCCGATCACATCGCTTAATCCCAAAACTTGCACCATTGCTTCGGAGTAGGCTGTGGTCCCGTTTCCGCATTGCCCGTATTCGTTGCTTCCCCAGGCCCATACCGTGCCGTCTTCTTTCAATACAAGGCTATAATAGCTTCCCGCTGCTATTTGAACGGTTTTAGCCATATGATACGATATGGACAATGTGGCAATGGCGGTCAGATTGCCATATGCCGCAAGTATTTGTACCTCTCCGGGGACGGCGGCGGACGAAATCGCTATTTCCCCCGTGTATTCGTCAATCGATACCCCGTTATATGGCGAGGCAAACGAATATGTGACCGCAAGGCCTGATATTATTGTTTGGTTTTGGTCGTATACGAATGCCTTTGCCTTAAAAATGGTGGTTCTGCTCATGGGTATAACCGCCGAATAATTCGCTTGGCCGAATGATAGGCTAGTCGGCGTTGGCGGTGGCGTTATTATCGGCTGACACATCACGGGTATAATTTGATTTTGGGGGTATGGCCAGCCAAGTTGTCCGCCGGCGTTATTTCCCCAGCCCCATGCGGTACCGTCATTTTTCAGAGCAAGGCTGTGATAATACCCGGCGGAAATAGCGATTGCATTGTTCAAATCCATCACTTGTACCGGCGTTGTACTTTGCGTCGTCGTGCCGTCACCCAGTTGTCCGTTGCCGTTACTCCCCCAGCCCCATGCGGTACCGTCAGCTTTCAATGAGAGGCTATGATAACAACCGGCGGCAATAACCGTCACATTGATCAAGTTCGATACTTGCACCGGTGTTGGTCTGTTCGTCGTAGTCCCGTCTCCCAATTGTCCATTTCTATTATCGCCCCAAGTCCATGCCGTGCCACCAGCTTTCAATGCCAGGCTATGTAAACCGCCACCGAAAATGGCGATTACATTGTTCAATCCCACCACTTGTACCGGTGTTGTGCGTTGAGTTGTCGTACCGTCCCCGAGCTGTCCGCTGGAGTTACTCCCCCAAGCCCATACCGTGCCGTCGTTTTTCAGCGCGAGGCTATGGGAATCGCCAGCGGAAATGGCGATTACATTGCTCAACCCTGTCACCTGCACCGGTGTTGTACGTTGAGTTGTCGTGCCGTCACCGAGCTGTCCATAGTAGTTATACCCCCAAGCCCATACCGTTCCGTCATTTTTCAAAGCAAGGCTGTGATAATACCCGGCGGAAATGGCGATTACATTGCTCAATCCCGCCACCTGCACCGGTGTTGTGCGTTGCGTTGTCGTGCCGTCCCCGAGCTGTCCATAGTAGTTATACCCCCAAGCCCATATTTTGCCGTCGCTTTTCAGTGCGAGGCTATGGGAACCGCCGCCGGAAATGGCCGTCACATTGTTCAATCCTGCTATTTGTGCCGGCATTGTACGATTCGTTGTCGTGCCGTCGCCGAGCTGCCCACTGGAGTTGCCCCCCCAAGCCCATACCGTGCCGCCATTTTTCAACGCAAGGCTATGACCTCCCCCTCCAGAAATGATGATTGCATTGTTCAATTCCGTTATTTGTATCGGTGTTGTCCGTTGTTTTATTGTGCCGTCGCCGAGTTGTCCAGCACTATTACTTCCCCAAGCCCATACCGTGCCGTCATTCTTCAATGCGAGGTTATGGTCATAACCGGCGGCAATAGCCATTGCGCCACTCATCCCCGCTATTTGTAAAGGCATTGTACTATTCGTCCAAATACCGTCATTTCCAATATTACTCCCCCAGGCCCATACCGTGCCGTCATTCTTCAGCGCGAGGCTATGTTTATAACCGGCAGCGATAGCCATTGCCCCACTCATACCCGTCACTTGCACCGGTGTTGTACTGTTTGTTTTCGTGCCGTTCCCGAGCTGACCGCTATAGTTCCATCCCCAGGCCCACACTGTGCCGTTGTTTTTCAGCGCGAGGCTATGAGAACCGCCGCCGACAACAGCTGTCACATTGTTCAACCCTGTCACTTGCACCGGTGTCGTGCTACTCGTAGTTGTGCCGTTCCCGAGCTGACCGTCATTATTATACCCCCAGGCCCATACCGTGCCGTCATTTTTCGATGCAAAGCTATACGAATAACCGGCAGCGATAGCTGTTGCCCCACTCATACCCGTTACTTGCACCGGTGTTGTACTGTTTGTTTTCGTGCCGTTACCGAGTTGTCCAACATCATTATAGCCCCAAGCCCATACCGTACCGTCACTCTTCAGCGCGAGGCTATGAGTGTCACCAAATATTAACCTACTGGAAGACATACCAGTAACAATGGCCGTTACATTGATCAACCCCGTTACCTGCACCGCTGTTGTACGGGTCATTGTTGTGCCATCCCCGAGCTGTCCGTAGTTGTTACGCCCCCAGGCCCATACCGTGCCATCATTTTTCAACGCGAGATTATGTGAGCAATCTGAAGAAATGGCTATTATATTATTCAATCCCGTGACTTGTACCGGTGTTGTACTGGGTACCATAGTACCATCCCCGAGTTGGCCGTAGTCGTTATGCCCCCAAGCCCATACCGTGCCGTTTGACTTGAGAACAAGTGTATGGTTACATCCGGCAGCCATTTGCACTACGCCGTTTGAACTGTACAGCTCAAACAATTCGCTTTCGGTCGGTTGGTATCCGTGAACGTCGAAATCGTCTTCCGGGTGGTTCTGTATGATGTCCGTCTGCACGATGTTGTCCACCGCGTTCGCGAAATTCACCCGTTTGCCCTGGTTCACTTTGTTTTGCAAGTTCGACAGCCTGTCCGCCGTTCCGAACAACCTTTCTTTCAACCCGCTGACCGTCAAATTTTCGTTCGCGGCCACCGCCGCCGCGACCGCCGTCACATACGCCGCCGACATCGATGTCCCCGTGAGTGTGCCGCATTCGTTTTCCGGCAGAGTACTCCATACATCGCGCCCGAGTGCCGCTATGTCCACGCTCGCGCCGTAGTTCGAAAAGTACGAAAAGCCCCCGTCCGCGTTCACCGATGCCACGCTGACCACATTCGGCAGATTGTAGCACGCCGGGTATGTAGGCCTCTCCACTAGGTCGCGACGGCTGTTGCCCGCAGCGCACACGAACAGCGCGTCCGCCGCCGCCACCACTTCCTCCAGCGCGGGGTTCCCCTGCGTTGACCCGAACGAGCAGTTGATGACCGTCGCGCCCATTTCGACCGCATACCCCACCGCCGCGATCACGTCGCTCGTGTATGCGAACCCGTCGCTGAACACCTTTAGTGGCAGGATTTTTATGTTGCCTATGCCGCTTTCGCGCGCCGTGTTTGCGATTATGCCTGAAATGTGGGTACCGTGAGCGGAATCGAGCGGGTTTGTCGGCGAATACACTTGGTCCGTGTCCTGCGTGAAGTCCCACATATTGTCCGTGTCGACGTAGCCAGCCAAATCGTCGTGGTTTATGTCCACCCCCGTGTCGATCACGGCAACCAGTATTTCGTTGCTTTCTTCGGTTTCCGCAAAATTGCTTTCTTCATCGATGGGTTCTTCGAGTATGTCTTCTTCGTCAATTAGCCCTTCGATGTCCTGCTCTGATGTTTCCTCTACGTTCTCATCATTTTCTTCGTTTTTAAACAATATATCATCATCTTCATCATTAACAATATCGGATGGTTCTTCTCCATCATCGGTCGGTTCCCCGTCAGCCCAATCCGTGGTTTCCTCACCCGGAATCTCATTTTCGTCCATACTGTCCAGCGACAGCTCGAAGTCCGGCTGTATGTACTCGATCTCGCGCTCCGCTCCCACTGCCCGCAGCTGCGCCGCCAAATCCGCCGGGTTCACTTTTTCGTCAAGCGTGATCAGCTCCATGCGACCCGCGCCGCCGATTTGCTCCACCCGCACCGCCACGCCGCGCAATATGCCCGCCTTTCTGCCGCCCGTCTCCCGGTATTTCAATATGTATCGGTCCTGACGGTATTTGTCGTCCAGTTCGGCTTTCTTCGCATCCAGTACATAGTCCACCAATGCCTCTCTGTCCCCAGAAATGGCGGAGATTTCTTTTTCTGTGAGGCGCGGCCTGCTGCCCCTTAAATCCATGCTCCTTGCCGCAGACTCCAAAAATTCCGCTACACCCCCGGATTCGATCGCCCGCTCTGTCTCCATTTCCACAAAATGCCTCGCGCGCTCCAGTTCCTCCCCCACCATCGCATCGCTGTCGTACATGGCATTGTATGGATCCGCTATATTTTCGGGCGCAAAAAAAGCGGGCTTTTCCCGCTGTATGTCTTCTTCATAAACCGGCTGCGAACCCATGCCCGCACCGAATAGGTTCGGCAGCAGAACCGCCAAGGTCAGTAATATGCCTATCGCTTTTTTTTGTTTTCCCGCTTTTTTCGTCGATTTCATGCCCGCTTCTCCCTTGTTTTTGTTTGTATGGAAAAATATTTTTTATGAAAAAACATTTGACTCAAAATAAAATTTATACCGTTTCCATATATTGTACTACATATTTCGATATTTGTCAATACTTTTTTCGAAAATATTTTTAATTTTTTTATTACCCTTCTCAGACATAATCGGCCCCCGAAAAACCAAACGAAACGCGGCAGCCCTGTTCCAGTTACTAATTTTTTTTAAAATATGTATTTTTCGATTAAATTTTCCTCGGGCACGAGATCGCCCGCCCGCAAAAACCCTTCGAGCTGTGCCGGATTTCTCGCGCTGCTTATGGGGATTGTGCAAAATGGCAGATTTTTCAAGAAAGCCACCGAAAGCGTATACAGCGACTCACTGTATTTTTCTTTCAGTTTCAAGAGATCGTTGTAGATCTCGATGTTGCGCTCGTTGATATACGCCCGGTTCACATATTCGCGCCAATTGGCACCCGCCACAAACATTTTTTCAAAGAAGCCCGAGGCGGTCGATGAATACGGGACCAGCGGCGTTTTGGTTTTTTCATGCCAGCGGTACAGGCTTTCGTCCGTCGCGACCATATCGGCCGGATTTGCCAGACCTGGGGCCGGGACGGCGAGGCAAAACTGGTTTTGCACCGCGACAAAGCCCGTGCAACCATTTTTTTCGGCGTGTTCGCGCGCCTTTTGCAGCCTGTCCAATTTGTAGTTCGAGGCGCCGTAGCAGCGTATTTTGCCCTCTTTTGCAAAACCCTCCATGAAATCCACGATTTCGCCTATGGGGAGCGCTTCGTCGTCCCGGTGGAGCCAGTAGAGGTCGAGGCACTCGAGCCCGAGTGCCGCAAGGCTCTCTTCTATGTCCTTTCGCACCTCGGTTTGGCTGACACGCGATATGTG
>Ga0209737_10003910_pt1 | contig 10436 bp, 9 predicted proteins | sample TergutCu122P3_FD_187284 | JGI IMG/M metagenome (GOLD analysis project Ga0209737, IMG submission 187284) | Cubitermes ugandensis P3 segment gut microbial communities from Kakamega Forest, Kenya - Cu122 P3 (SPAdes) (version 2) | ecosystem: Host-associated > Arthropoda: Insects > Digestive system >...
AAAAATCCCCAGTGACACCACCGGGAATCGATCCCGGGACCGTCCGACTAGTAGCGCAGTGCCTTAAGCACTACGCCACCCCAGGCCCCTATAATATAGTATAATATAATGTAAATTATATTACTCATATTTTCAATTAAACTAATCAAGAGTAAACACTCAAGTGCAAAACCTCTTTCAAACAAAACCACAGATGAATTCTCAAAACAATTTATTCATACATGAAGAAAAATTAAATTTCTTGGAATTTATACTTCCATGTCTGTACCAATAAAGCAAAGTCTAGGGTTACCACAACTGCTGGTGTGGTTTTATCTCAGCAAATACATAAACACAAAGAATAATAATAAATAACAATGAGCACAAAATCACATGTTAATGCATGAAGTGCAATTACATGACATCAAAGTTGGCACATAGTGTTGTTACTGACGATCCTTGGAATGAAACCAGATGAAAGATATGCCCGGCAGGTAGAAAGGAACATTCACATTTGGATGAACTACTTCAAAATTTTTTAGAACTTCCAGCATAAAAGGATACTGTCCCATACAAGATAAACTGGCGCATTGGACTGAGGTTTAGCGCTCACAGCGGGGGTTTGGACTTCAAGGCTACTGACATTTTCTGAAGAGAAGGCATTGTTGTTGCTTTTATGACAGTACAGAAGCAAGGACCCCTGGGGTCGACTCAGCCTCCAACAGAAATGAGTACCAGGTGTATTTCCTGGGGGTAAAGGCAGCTGGTACATAAGGCTGACAACCTTACCACCATCCTGTGCCGTTGTCATGAAATCTGGGAACCTTAATTTCCTGGAACCCTCTGGGCCACTCCAGGCCTGTAACAGGACTGCTTTACCTTTTACCTTTTTTACAGAAGCAAAGACAGTTTCCACCTGCACTCAGCTAAAGGTTTGAGAACTCACTGTCTCTCTAACTCCCTTGCAAACAAAGATATCCTCTACAAATTTTGGCATTAGCAGAAAATTTAAAGCGCATCTGATTTATGAGTCAACAAGGCACGGTGTCCTGAAGCTAGCCCAAGCTGTGTTTGAACAAACACTTGGTTGCAGGCACTCACAGGCACCAGGCTAGATGGTGCTCTTAATATTCAGTGGTGATAACGTGTTACAGTGCCATACACAATCAACATCAGATGTAGAACAATAATAATATAAGCAGTGGTATTAAACAAACTGAAGTGTCTCGCGTGCTAATATTCTAATAAATTAGTTGGTAAACTTGCACTTATGTCTCCGTGCTTTCAGCACATAAATATTCCGTATGAAGGTAATGCTCAACATCTGAGATGTTTAAACGGTTTAGTGTTGTCATGACAGTTGGATAGCTACAGTGTACTACAAGTGCAATGAGGATTAACACGCCCATTTTCTCACTGTGGTCATATGATATGTTACACACTCTGACAGAATTCTCAGACATCATCAACAATTTAATACCTTGTTTAGAGAGAGTTTTTAGTGACAGAATAATACACAGGGGACTGTGGCCTCTTTGTTGACAAGATCTGAACCTGTGCAATTTCTAGATGTGGGGCATGTTCAAAAACAAAGTGTATAGCGATAATCCTCATACTGATGATGATATGAAGAAAACATTTAGAATATAGCTTTTCCAATTTCACGTGCAATGGTACATATGTTTGCAACACACAACACATGCCTGGAAGCCAATGAAAACCACTTCCTGCAAACTTTATATTTTATACAGAATGGTGCATGAAAAACCAGCCCGCAGTCTTGTAGACCAACATGGGCATAGGTCTCGGACTCTGTATAGGAAATTAAACAAATGCAAATGCAGCGTACTTACTGGTTAGAGAAGGTGCTGAAAATTATCTCCTTGTACGTCAATGCACTTTTGTGCATGCTGCAGCATATTGTCATACACGCGATGCAACTCAGTGGTGTCAATTACTTTTGTGCACGCGGCAGCATATTGTCATACATGCGATGCAACTCAGCAGTGTCAATTCTCTGAATTGCATTTGCATTTGTTTAATTTCCTGTACAGAGTCTGAGACCTACGCCCACATTGGTCTACGAGACGGCAGGCCGGTTTTTCGTGCGCCACCCTGTATTTTATGTACTGTGCAATGCATGAAATTAAGTTATAAAGCCAACTTCACATGTGCCAACACCTAGGGCGTGCCAAAACATGCAGGAGGTTTACTAATGCCTGATGTGTATACATTTTGGTGCATGTAAAGTTGGGTTCATAAATTAATAAACTTTATATTGTTCATTCCAGGCATTATCAATAACTAAATCATGACACTAAACCAATAAAATACACTGTATGTTTAGTGGCTCAATCAGTAGTGAGCTGGTCTCCTACACCAATGGCCCGTGTTCGATCCCAGATGAGTCTGGAATTTAGTGCCAGGGAAGTGGTAGCTGCAAGTTAGAAGGCACTCCGGAACATATGAGATCAACGGAGTACTGTGCTGACTGTCTTTAAGTATTTAGGCTGCTTGCAAGATACTCTATATCAAGCTCCATCACATTTATACAACTACTCCACAAACAAATGTCTACATTTTAACCATCTGACTCTTTTACACCATGACAGCTGTGTACAAAATTGAGTAACTTGGTTTTATGCTGTATTACTTTGGTTTGACTCCCTGATGATGGTCCCTGGCAGACCAAAACATGTAGGAATATTCAGTGTGATATTGTAATATAAATAACTAGGGAACAAGTCTGTGCATTTTGTTGGTTTAGTAATGTGAATCACTTCCAGCAATGTTGTTAAATACAGTAAGAAGAAATAATATTAATAGCAATGCACTAAACTAAAATTTTCCAGCAACTTCTTTACATATTGTGGGAAAATATGTCATATTAACTATAACACAGTGATCTAAAAGCTGTGAACCCCTTCTCATGGAAAATTTAAATTTCGGCAAGTGAGATGTTGCCTGCAGTCTTGTGAATCGTCCAGCGAAGTGAGAATGATATGGGCCAGATAAAACTATTTGCAGCATACAATAAAGCTGCCAAAACATGACTAGTTTTGCCAAAAATGGTGTTATACGGGGGCAAAAAAAAAGTCCACAAAGCTGTATCTTCTAAATGAAGTAATTTAGTTTTTGAAATGGGATAATTCAATTCAATTCAATCAAATTTATTACTGTTCATCCAATTCAGAAGGGGGTTATGTCCCACAGGATACAGAACATGTCAATTCCAGTATTACATTATATTATGTACAAATGGTCATAAAACACACTATAAAGTAACCCAAAATAAAAATTAAATACAATATAGCCACTGTAGAATCAGCAATAGTCAAAAGTTGACTAATATTTACTAGTTTAAATATACATTTTAATTATCCAATTTTATACTGTGTATCTATTAAAGTTAATTAGTTAGTTAACAATTATTAAAATAAAATTTTAAAACACAGAAGAATAACTAAACAATGATTAAGTATTTTAAATCTTATTACAACTAAAATATTCATCCAGAGTATAAAATGAATGAAAATACAAGAAACTTTTCAGAGCACATTTAAACTGATTTCTATTATGAGACAGGTTCTTTACTTGAGAAGGCAGGCTATTGAACACCCTAATCCCAGAATAATATGTTCCCTTCTGGTATGCTAACAAGTTGGATATTGGTCGATGCAAGTTCAATTTAGTTCTAGTATTAATGTTGTGTATCTCAGAATTTACCTTGAAATAATCCCCATTATCAACCACAATAAGTAAAAGTGATAATATATATTGAGATTGTAATGGTAGTATATTTAACTTTTTGAAATGTTCTCTACATGACTCTCTACCTCTTATTCCTACAATGATTCTAATAATTCTTTTTTGCAATCTCAAAATAATATTGCTATAGTAGGAATTCCCCCAAAATATCCATCCATAAGTCATTATGGAATGAAAATAGGAATAATACACCATTCTCAGTGAATCCTGGACAAGAATGGTTTGACTGCTCTCATTGCAAAGCTAGCTGAACTTAATTTAGGTATAATGGTGTCTATATGAGTTCTCCAAGAAAGTGTGTCACCTAATGACAGCCCAAGAAATTTTGTGTTGCAGATATTACCGATTTTCTTATTACCGTGCGTAATATTAAAATCAATTAAAGAGCTATTCTTAGTCACAAATTGTATGAAATGTGTCTTATCCAGGTTTAATGATAATAAGTTAGTATTAAACCATCATTTATGTCTTGAATGATTTTATTAACACTTTTTTCAAAATTTGTAGGACTGGGGTTAGTAATAATTATACTAGTGTTGTATGCAAATAAGACAATTTTAGAATTGTCATTTGTTATTTGTGGTAAGTCATTAACATAAAGTAGAATAAGCAGTGGACTAAATATTGATCCTTGAGGTACACCATGTGTTATTTCATCCTGATTTGAACATGGGCTACAGGAATGGTTATTTAAGACCACTCTTTGGTATCTACCTTTTAGATAAGATTTAATTAGTTTGTAAGCTATTCTTGTTATTCCATAGAACTCTAGTTTTGTACATAATATGTTGTGACTAACACAATCAAAAGCCTTCTGTAAGTCGCAAAAGATGCCTCCAACCATCATTCCGTTGTTCAGCGTGTTTAATATTTTATCAATTAGTTAATAAGAGGCCTTTTCTATTGATGAGGGGGTTCTAAAACCGAATTGCTCATCAACTAAGATATTATTGGTCTCAATATGTTTCAAGAGTGTGTCAATATATAATTTTTTCAAAGACCTTCGAGAATGAGGTTAGTAAAGAAATTGGTCTGTAATTGGCTATGTTTCCTGTATCTCCCTTCTTTAATAATGGCTTTACTATAGCATATTTTAGTCTAGTAGGAAAGGTTCCAGATAGCATAGACTTATTGCAAATATAACTTAAGGGAGAACTAATAAAGGGAGCACTGATCGTTAATATTTTGTAGATATTTCATCATAGCCAGAGGATTCCTTTATTTTTAAGGAGTTAATAATTTTTTCAATTTCATTAGTTGATGTGTTTTTAAACTTCATACTAGGAAAGGGTTTATGAAATAAGTTTGACAAGTAATAGTTTGGATTTTTGTTAATGTTGTAACCTTGTTTGTTATTGCATCTAATATCATGAATAATATTTTCAGTTATTGACAAAAAATATTTATTAAAAGCCTCAGGAGAATTTGATAGTTGTTTGTAGTTGTAGTATTAGTTCCTTTTAGTATATTTGTTTCTGCTTTTATAATATTCCAAGTTGTCTTCATTTTATTAGTAGAGTTAGTAATTTGATTTTTATACATATACCTTTTAGCCTCTTTAGTAACACTTGTTAAAGTTTTACAATACTGTTTGTAGTAATTTTTTAAATTGGTATTATCACCGTCCCTAGTAAGTAAATAAAGACATCTTTTAGGTCTACAAGAAATTCTTATACCTGGTGTTATCCAGGAATTATTGTTACTTCTCTCAATTATTTTATGAGAAGGAAAACTAATGTAAAATATCCTTAGATAGTCATTAAGAAATTAGCTGAACAATATGTCTACATCCATATTTCCATTATAACCAAAAATACTGTCCCAGGATTCACAATTTAGTCTGGTTTTAAATTCCTCTAGTGAATAATTACACTGGACAATAAATTTCAAAAAAATGTTTTGTATCTGTGATGAATATGTTATTAATTTATGTGTTTGCATCTATGAAGTTAGAAAAGGGACATAAAAAAATGACTTGGCTCTAGTTTTAAAATTATGCTACCACTATGATATTTTACGAAATAGGTTGAAATGTTATACATAATGGTGGATTAAATAAAAAACTAAATACTATTCAGTGGAAAAGAATGTGTTTAGTAGACTTATTCCGTTTAGGGATAATATTTACAATGTAAATTGAACATCTGCACAGTCTTTTTCATGTAAGTTCATTACTTAACACAAATAAAATCATGTAATTTTTTTTCGTTTTGCCTGTCGCTTGTATTGCATCCCTTGCCAAAGTCCAGCAGTAGTCGGTGAGCATAGCACAGTTCCATTTCCCTTGATATCTCTTCTCCACTGAAAAAAGGTCTTGATGGAAACGTCCTCCATGTTCATCACTCACTGCACCACAATTCTCTGGGAAAAAATCCAAACACAAGTGAAGGAAGTGTATTTTTAGTGACATGTTGCAGCCTAATTTCTGGTAGCTCTGCAAAAGGTTGTTTACAAGCTCCTCATTGTTTTGAGCCCTCCTGTTTCCCAAAAATCCTTTTACTACAAATGTAAAACTGTCCCAAGCTGCCTTTTCATCGCCTTGAAGGAGCTTGTCGAAGTATTCGTCCTTGATAAGGTCTCATATTTGTAGACCAATGAAAATACCTTCTTTCAATTTTGCCTCACTCAGTCTGGGGAACTTTTCTCGTAAGTAAGTAAAGGCAGCTTCCTTCTTGGTTCATGGCCTTTACAAAATTTTTCATCAGACCAAGCTTTAAATGCATGGATGGCAACAAAATTTTACTCATGTTGTGTGCTTTCTTTTGGGTGAATCCCCGCCGTCTGAAATTTATATGCTGACGTTTCGGAACACTCTGTCTGTTCCATCTTCATAGGCAGGTAGGTGCGTGTAGAATGAATTCGGCTGAGGGCAATGTTGGGGTATTATATGGGAAAAGGCTTGGCTTGGAATCAAAATTTTACTCAGTTACACTAGTGGTTGATTTTCCACATTCATAATTCCTGGTTCCAGGGATTTTCTGGCAGGCCACTCCTTTCTTGAGTAATGAAGAGACCGAGCTCTGCTGTCCCATTCACCAATGAAGCAGCAATATTTTGTGAATCCTTGTTGTAGTCTAAGTAGTAAGGCAATCACTTTTAGGTCACCACAGATTTGCCATTTGAATTTATCATAATTAATGGCTTCCATCAGAATCTTCATGTTCTCATATGACTCCTTATTATGCACTGAATGACCAACAGGAATAGAAGGTTGGGTGTTGCCATTGTGAAGAAGAACTGCTTTGAGACTCAAAGACGAGTCTATAAAGAGTCGCCAGTCCGGAGAATTGTGATTAATATTGAGTGTTTGCATCAGGCCATCAATATCAGTGCAAGCAACAAGGCCCCTTTCCATTTTAAAGAGAACTGAACTAGATCTTCGTGCCTTTTACGATACACAGAAATTCTGACATTTTCTTTCAGAAGGTTCCATTTTTGCAGTCTTGAACTTAACTATTCAGCCTTACTTTTAGGTAAGTTGAGATCCCTAATTAGATCATTTAATTTCTCTTGTGTAATTCGATGGAATTTGTTAAACTGAAGATCAGCAGTAAAATCAGCATCCATAGATGTTGAAGGTTGAGGTGTCTTCTTCCGGTTTTCGGTAGGCTTGTCACCTGAATCTAAAATACACTGCTACAGTGGTACTGAACAGGGAGGTCTTCAATGTGGGGTACCAGTCAAATAGCAGACAAAATATCAGAATAATTTACAATCCTCTTTTTTTTCCTTTGTAATTCGGTGCCGAAGTGGCGGAACTATGCAAAAATAGCAATCTGTCAAAAGGTCGGTTGGTTCCCTCCATACCACGGGAAGGGCAAAAGGCACTGAACACCCTTTGTCATTTAGCCATTCACATAGAATTGTAACACAAGAGATACAATATACATGAGGAGCCCATTTTTTGTCTTGGTCTCCAACTTTGCAACTGAAATGGCATTCACAAGTTTTTTCACCATCGGTGTTAATGGACGATTTTGTGTTGAAAAAGTAACTTCTCCGCAAATATAGCAAAAAGTGTCTGGGCTATTTACACAGTTTTGAGGCATAGTATAGGAAATGTAACTCACTTTAGAGAAATAACAAGCTTAAAACAAACAAACTTACAAGTAGTCTCACTAACGTCTTTCTATATAAGTTTAACGTCGGCCTATTTCTGCTCCACATGCTATCACTGACAGCCCCCTCACTAACTGGCACTGTGCTAGTGTGATCACTCAGCAAACATCATTATTCACCGTCTGGGAGCGCAGTGCTGACACACGTATCCCTTCCCAAGTAACTATTTTACGCATTAAACCACACTTCATGTATCATGACAACTAGAGCCAAGAATTGAATTCTAAGGTCATATTTGGATTCACCACACTGAATTGAAGAGGAATCAACTATTTTGGTTACGGATACATTTTGTGTGTTGACCAGTGTTATTTATATTTCTGATGATATAAAAGCAATGGTTGTGTAATTTCAAATTTACATCGTTTATTATTAATAATTGGGCATCATGATCTGATAATACATTATGTATAGGAGAAGCAGTATAATTTATAAATTTATAGGTGTCAATAAATATATTATCTACTGCAGTACTAGAATAGCCTTGAGATCTAGTGAAGAAGTGTACTATAGCTGATAAATTATAAGTCAATAGTACTGCATCAAGTCGTCTTTTTTTATCACTATCTGTAAGATAGTCTATGTTTATGTCACCACATATAATATGCTTTAAGTACACTTTGTAAAGTGTCTTAATTATGCTATCTAATCCATTAAGAAACAAGTTAAAATTGGCATTGGGTGCTCTATAGACTGCCATTATATAAGCATTAAAAGAGGTTGATTCTAGCTTTAATGCACAAACTTCAATGTCTTCATCTTTACAATACTTACCCAGATCAGTATTTGTATACTTTAAGTTTCTGTGGACAAATACACAAACACAGCCTCTTTTTACAACTTGTCTAAAATATGCAGCACCAAGTCTATAACCATCAACATTAATCTGATCAAATTCAAATTTTTTGAGGTTGTATTCAGAAAAACACAAGATATGAGAAAAATTTGGAGACACAGAACTTGTCAACTCATCCGTTTTTTCCCCCATACCACAGATATTGTTATTGAGTTACTACCTAACATTTGATTGTCATAAAAAATCACCACTTTTTATTAATGGGGGTTTATTTTGTCTTTTAGATGTTCTAGGCCCTTTAAATATTAGTTCATCTTGAGCTGCATCATCAGTTAAAGCTTCCACGTTGGATGTTACCGATGGGGCTGCTTTAGGGTCTTCTTCTAAAATGATATTATCTTCATTAGAACTGTCACTTACACTGACTTCATATTCATTCTTCCAGTACAAACTGATTGTTTCTTCTTGTTCCAGGAAAATTTTAGTAACTACAGTGGCTATTTTTGACGCTATTTTTTCTTTACCTAGACTATTCATATGCAGACCCTGTATGGTAAAAAATTTCCTATCAAGACCTACCTTTACCACTATAACATGTTTATAAGGCTTCATAAGTTTCACTGACTTTATATTGAACGCTTTCACTTCACTGTTAACACATGACCACTCAGATAAATCATGTCGATGTAGGACACTCATTAGAATGATATTTGTATGACTATTCATTTTCACAAAATTAGTTATATGTTTCAGTCCATCCTGGGAATTATTGAATTTTATGTTTTCCATCCCGAAGTGTTAGTAAAGTAATATAGGGACTAAATGTAACAGTCAAACACTGTTTTGTTTGACTGTTACATTTAGTCCCTATATTACTGGGAATTATTGTTATTCACATCATTAGTACCTCCACAAAAAACAATCATGTCATTGTTCGTTAAATGTTTAATGTACTCCGTTGTTGAAGAAGTTACTGTGTCTACGTTTGCTCCTGGTCTCACAAAACCACTAGCTCTATAGTTGTCACTGAGGTTATGTTTTACATTACTTGCAGTCACAAACAAGACTGTCGCCGATAATAATAATATTATGTTCTTTGTTTGGTTGAGAACTATTTTTAGGTTTATGGCAAATATTCTTCGTACTTGCATCCTTTGAGGTTAGGCCATTAACCAAAACTGTAATCGTGTGTGTTGAATCCTTTGTATGGGCTTGCTGATTTCTACAATTACTATTTATAGCACTGTCATGCTGCTTACATGTGTGTTTTGTGACTTTAGTATTCATTCTACAGTTACCCACAGAGATGGTTTCCTTGTGAACAGACTTCCTTTGTAGGCACCCTGAGTAGGTACGTAGTTCTTTATTTGTATCCTTTTCTGGCCTATAGTCGTCTGCATCCTTTGTATGGTTATCTAGTAGTTCAAAACGGTTTATTGTTGCTGGAATGTAGTGAGTAGAATTTTTGCCTGTAATTTTAGGCTTTTTTTGATGATTCAATGATACCTGAGTCCAATGGTCATTCCTGACTATGTCGAATGTCTGTCCATCTTGTTTATGTTTATGCTCCTTATTTAGTAAAGCAACACTCAATTGAGCAGAGCTTAGTTCATTTAAAACCTGTAAAAGCTGTAATTCGAGATCAGCACATTTTCCACAGCTCGACGGTTTACTGGAATTTGCATTATTTAATAAAGTTTTGACACTACACTCTGCCTGTATCTGCTTGTCTGCCATCTTTATATTAAGTTCTTTTTTTTTTATCCCCCCCCCC
>Ga0209737_10003911_pt1 | contig 10435 bp, 7 predicted proteins | sample TergutCu122P3_FD_187284 | JGI IMG/M metagenome (GOLD analysis project Ga0209737, IMG submission 187284) | Cubitermes ugandensis P3 segment gut microbial communities from Kakamega Forest, Kenya - Cu122 P3 (SPAdes) (version 2) | ecosystem: Host-associated > Arthropoda: Insects > Digestive system >...
AAAAAAAAAAAAAAGCTAATGTGTTCCCTCCTGCTTACCAGTACCAGCTTGAAAGCTCCACTGAAAAGATGTCAAAGGTTATGGACACAAGCACCCACAAACATGGAATCAACTGCAAATAATGGTGTATGAAGAAGGAAATACATACCTGAAAATGTTCAATGATCAATTCATTACACTAGACCATTTATGAAAAAGACTGTTTAGTGGTTTACAAGTAAACCACTAAAAAAATGTCAGGAGATACAGAGAATCGTCATGTGTGCCAATTTTACAACTACAGTCAGTGGGAGTTTGGTAAAATGCACCTACGTTGGATAAATTAACAGTAGGAAGATGTGGTTTATAGCATCCCCATAAGGAATGGTGTGACAGACCTTCCTTCAAGAAATCAGTGCTAATTATTGAAACCAACACACATGCACTTATGAGAAGCATTATTCCAGACTCACTGGTTCTTTTTTTATAAATGATAAGATGGCAGACGCGCAAGTCACACTCATCTTTGATATTCATGCACTAACCTTGTGCATTACAGCTGCCTATCTCAGTGCTACATTCTTGAAGTAGTATTCACAAAACAGCGAACATTTATAGAGACTTACAAGCTGTACATGATAATTGTCCACATTTTCAGGCATAAGTACTAAACATCTCTAATGCTAAGGTAATGGATGCAAAAGCTTTGCATACACCACACTACATTACATATATGCCTTCATGGTGTGCAATTATTTGAAACTTTGTGTGGGAAATGTAAGATTTTAAACCTTCCAGGACAACAAGGCTGCCAGATATGTGCTGCTGCTGTAACACTAACACATGGCTGGTGAATGTATACTCACAGACATGTTCTTTGGATAAGCGTATCACTGAATCTCTCTCCAGTAACACACTAGTTTATCACTTTCTTCTGCCGAAAACTGAATGATGCAACAACTACACCTTCATACATTATTCCAGCCAAATCACTATTCTGGAACAGCGATGTCATGTGCTCATGCTTTCAGCAGTCACTGAACATGTGCACAGTAACTGAATGTCAACAGATGAAGAAAAGTGAACTTACAGCTTGCAAAGAAGTGTTTGTCAGAAGCAGTAATAACTTTGACATGGAAAGGTAAATGGCCTGTTGCTAGCAGTGGGGGACCATTCACTTTTCCATTTCTCCACTGTGGGCATGCAAATGACCATAATGTTGCTCTAAAACTGTCACATTTAGCAATTTGAACCTGAAGGCATCTGTACTTATTGTTAAGGAATTTCCAATCTCTCATGTAACAAACTACAAGTAATTACAAAATGTAACATTAGATTCTGCAATGTTGGTATATGCTATATCACACAAGCTGCTTAATGGGTTCAAGACTAGGGACCTACACTTAAGGAAAATGCCTTCAGCCTTCTCAGTCAACTAGCAACTACACCTACTGAAGCATCCATGATGGCCACTGCTTTGGTGCACATTATGCCAAAATGCCCATACTTTTCACAGCATGATTTTTCTCTTCTTTGTATACAAATTTTTAGAAGATACTTTCGCCCAATCTGCACTTTCAATACCATGATTTATATATCCCTCCAGAATGTTCCAAATTTTCTAACACTTTCATTTTTATCCTATTTTATCCTTTTAAACAAAGGACAAAAAGGAGGATGGATGAGTTCATTCAACCACTGTGTCAAAAATTCTTTCACACTCTGAAACACCAAACCCATTCACTACAGCATTTAAAGGTCCATCGAAAAACATGAAGATAACTTCCTTACTTTCAACTGCAACTACTCTGCACAACACCTAAGGAAAAAGTCATCTCCCCACAGAAAAAGTTTTGAACTCTATGCATGCTAGACTTTTAATATACTTTATGTAACGACTGTAGGAGGCACAGAGTTGTATTACAGTTAATTATTTGAACAATGTTCCTCATTAAAACGGGTCTCACGTCAGCATTATCTTTGTTTATTACCTTGATGCTTTGAAACATGTCTCCTACTATTATCGAAACAAGTAAAACCAACAAAAAGGTACTCAAAATTGTGCATACTTTAGAATAAATTTACTGCAGGAGGAATTCTTGTTTTGTTTCTCAAATTCAGCAGGGCCCCTCACTGAATTTTCAAAGCCTGTGGTTTCCTCCATTTAAATTTCTCCACTTGTGCATTTAAAACCACCATTCACAGAAATATTTAACACAGATTCCACTGCATCATGGGATTTCTAACCATTTTTGTCAGCATACAGTGACACATTCCAATCTTGTTACATTTCTTCAGCAGCAAGTTCCCGCAGAGTTCATAAATAATTGTGTGAAATGCCACTGTCCCTAAGTCCTCGTTTTGTTACTACAGTCAACATTATCTGCATCACGTTTGCATAGTACTGAAAGTGTAACTTATAAATGTAACTGTAACAAACTTATCTCAACCTAAAATGTGTGTGGAATGTGCAAGTCCGCTAATCACCTATGATGTGTCTGAAGCATAGTCATGTACATGTACACAGTCACCAACACACAGCTTTCAAGGTCACTGTGGTACACCAGCAAACATCAGGCTCCCTGAACAGCACATCAGCATTTAACTGCTGAACTAGAAGCCAGTTTCAGTCCAAATTGCAATGGAAACATGGGGGCCATGTGAAAATTTCTAGAATTTGTGAATCATGAAAAATGTTATCATGTTTATGCACATTAGCCCCCTCATTTATCTGAAGTTTTGTGTAATTATGCAACATCTTAGTAGACACCCTACCTGTACACAGATTTTAAAGTACTGTAGTCACCTAAGCAACCACAAATGGACAGCAATAAAATCACACAATCATCCCCTTGTTTGATGACAAGCCAGTATCATCAAGTGAAGTAACATATTTTGCCTCAAAATTACACAAAGGCAGCACCTCAACGTGGTCCACAAAACAAACAGAACATACATGAAGCACAGCATGCACTATTTTAGTTCACTTTCAGGTGATGAACAATTTCATTTCCTGCACCATGCATCCACAACATGTTCTACAGATTTCCAAGCGTTTACAGTACAGTGCTGATTCTCAGTGCCAGATATCAATACTGAACCACATTTTGCAAATTGCCTCAATTCTTCCTAGACTCTTATTAAGACCACAAATTTCCACACAGCTGATACACAATAAAGATGACAGATGATCACACCTAGTTAAACGGCCAAAATGACGATCTTTTGGACATTCATTTCTCTGAATCAACACCAATATTGTTTTTATTAACAGGCACTAAGGGAAAGACTACACAATTTTGCTGCTACTCCATTAAATGCTCTAGCCTTCTGCATCAACATAAATGCATTCATGAGGGCTCTCAGGGTGTCAACCAACCAATGCCCTTCTAAATCTATTTTATGGAGAGTTCTATGCCTGAAACCCTCAGATGTGTTTTTCTTCGGATGATGACTTGTTCATCCTGACAAAATGTTACACCGAGCAGCAAATCTACTGTACTACATTCACAAGCAATGCCTAGTACTAACTCACCTATTTTCCCAATGAGAACTTGAACTGTCCACCTGCACAGTTTCAACTGGAGGACTACTCTTGGCACTCACACCAACTCCTCCTTCCAAACCTGGCAATGGGGGAAAGGCAGTGGCCTCTAGATCAAACTGTAATCCCTTTGAGGAATTTGTTCCAGTGCTGTCCCTGTTTAGGGGCAGGGGACTACCACCTGAGGTAGGTTTGCCACTCCCCATCATGGATGACGCTCTTCCAGGACCAATCACCTCATCCTCCTTTCTCCTCCGCCGATGTCTACAAAGTCAACAGCGGAGAAATCAGCCGACCTCACCAAATGCAGCAACATGAACAGGATCAAACATGTGTGTTACAGGCAAGGCTCCGGCATTTGTAGGTTTGGTCCCGCATCTTTTACTGTCACTGTTTCTCCCGAAGTGAGATTATGCACAGTACTAGCCACCAACCAAGTATGTTGATGCACGCTACATAGTTACCACATTGCCTCCATGTAAGTTTGTAGCTATCCACATCATGCAGTTCCACTCCAAAGCATATATGTACACACATACACACAACACCTCTAATAACCTAACGGCATTCAAGTAGCAATCATCACAAGCAATTTAAAATTTACAACACAATGAAAACAAAATACACCTTACAGAAGACCTCGATACACAACTTTCCCTCAGGAGTAATTCAGTGAAGATACAGGGATGTGCAACTCAGTTTAATATACAAGAGAATCAAACTTGCAAATCCAAACTTAAAGAAACACCACCACAACAAAGAACGACAACACTCCAAAGCAATGAACAGATGGTACAGTAAGTACATTCTAGTCATTTGAAATCCAGCCACCAAAATCAGCTATTTATAAAATATACAAATCAAAACTATCCCCTACAACAGAGTTCTGTGCTCACAAATATGTACAAAGATGGACCATTAGGAAAAAAGTGAAAAGCACATTTTCATAAATAATAAAACTATTAAGGTGTGGGTATACTTGCTAATACTGTAAACACATCAGCTTTGAATTGCAACATCATATGACATAAGGCAAACTTGGTGTATCTACATAGGCAATGAAGACAGCTTCCATTTATTCCCTTTTATCACTTATAATTTCATTTGTGAAATGAAAAACCAAAGATGACGACAAGAGGCTAAATGTTTTAAAATGTGATATTCCAGTGAAACTGTCAGTCACATTTCATCTCCAGTTTTACATACAGGAACAATAACACACATGTTCATGTTCTGGTAATCACACGAGGTCTGGTAAAAAGTACCGGAACTGGATTTGCATCTCAGTTCAACCGCACCATGCAAAGATGTACTAGTAATGACAATTTCAACACATTCCATTTATTCAGCTGTCTACGGCCAACGTTCTTTCCATGTATCTATTCAACCAATCCCGAGAGCATAAAACAAAAAACAATTCAATTGTGTGCGAAGAATAAGCATCCTTCTATCAGCAGTGATTGGTCACATGGTAAAATAACATTTCCAAAGATATGTAACTATTCACTTTGAACCAATTTGTTTCATTACTACTAACACAAGAACAGAAAGAAATCTGCTTGTCTGTGACTTCTGGCCTGCTTCAATGTGCATAAATAAATTAAAAATTCCTAAAATATACAGCAGGTAAAGAAACGTGAGTCTGGAATTATAAACTTGACACCAGGCAGTATAGGTACTAAGAAAATCCTTTTCATCACCATGACTGCAACATACATGCAAAGTGCACAGCAAAACCATAATGATGTGAATGGTTTAGTTTCATTATGGGGAGGCTATGCACCATACATGTGTTCCACAAAATTATACTGAAATCTGTGTAGTAGGGTTGAGACATTTCCACAGTGAGGTGCACCGTAAATGTCAGCGTAAGAATTTGCTGAGCAGTAAATTTACCATAAAACTGCACATGCCCACTCTGCATAGATTGTGCAGCCAGTATTCAGCACATTCATAACAAAACATAAATATGTGCCTATTACCTTCATCATGCAACTATCTGTCCATCTGTCCACATATAATAGGATCATATGCACTGTTGGGTACATTATCAACAAGGCAAAGGTAAAACTGTCCCTGTGGTTAATTAAGCACCATCGCATGAAGGCATATAGGGGAGTGGAGATATAGCTCCATGCATTCTGAACTTGAGCACTAGATGGATGTGAGTGATCAACTTCATGCCCTGGTGGCTTAGCCTTGGAAACAGCCCCAAGTAGCTACTGAACAGGAAGCTGGGTAGGCCCCACAGCCAGCCTGAACACTTTTAAGTAAAAAATCTCATGTATCTGACAGGAATCGAGACCTAATTCCTTGAGTTGTCCAGTTTGCAGCCTAGTCACTGTACTGAGTGAGCTATAGCAGATCCTAAGTTTCAGTGTACAACTCTTTGTCTAAGTTCAGTCAAACTTCTTGCACTAGCAGCCACATCAGGTGGCTGAACAATGAGTAGACCAACATTTTGAAAACCATCTCTGTTTTTGTCAGTTCCCCAATTACGGGAATGGAGAGTGTTCTCAAAATTCTTGTTTACTTGCCATTCACCCGCCTGATGCAGCTGCTGGCCTGAGAATTCAAGTCACCACGAAAGATGGAGATTATACATTACAAGAAAATGGCACTCTATTTCATCTCCAAGTTACCAAGAAGAAATTTTCACTGATGTTTACACTACACATACTACGCTACAAATATAAAATATACTGGAGAATTTACAGTCCCTCAACTCCTGTTCACTTCAGATGAGGCTACACATGAAGCCAAAAAGCCAAGGCCATGCATATACAGAAAAGTAACATAACATAAATTTCAGAAGATCTATGAATATCAGTACAGAAATCAAGCACTTATACCTTAGGAATAATGCAAACAGTGACATATCCTTTGGTAAGAAGATTTAAGAACACAAGTTTAAACACTGAATCTGGGCAGACTTCCTGTCTTACATTCATGCACTTTCATTACCCAGGCAGTACATACCGTATTTACCGAAATACAAGACTCCTCCCCTGCTAAATATTCAGACAATGCCCATATAAAATGTATTTAACTTTGTGTGCAACTGCAAGGTGACCCCCACTTCTCAAATGGGGTATTAGGAAAAAATTCCCATCTTTTACACAGGTAAATACAGAACAAATTCCCATCTTATATTCAGGTAAATACAGAACATAAATTGTTAACAGTGTCATGATGAAATGGCACATTGTGAATAATTATCCAGTGCTTGGCTTGGATGTCTGCTGTCAACTATAAGGCTGTTTTGATATCTAGTAACTTAGTGGCTGAAATATACAGTAACTACAAATTCTTACATGGTAGCAGGAAGGTGTGACCTGGAATTCATGCGTAACGCTCGAGAACCTTCGTTATTTGTGATTACTGTATGCTGGTTAAAAAACATCACATAGTGACATTCACACATGGTAGCCAAGAGCTACCACATCCTCAAATTCCATGTTTTACACAAACTATTTAATATGAACACCACTAAATTAAATTATGAGATGACAAGGCAGTATGTGCTATTTATGTCTAGAAATGTTTGTAAAGAAAGTTTTTTATTCATGCTTTGCAAAATCAGCAAACCCTGACAATGTACAAAGAATCTCTAAGCAACAAGTTTGAAATGGACCCATATTCTGGGACAGGATGCTGCATATTATGTCATTAAGTCTTGGAGGAACAGAAAAGTACAGCCCTTTGCAACATCTGTAAATTTCTCCCACACTACAAGGCATTAAAGGCAGGTCTCATTTTATATCAGGGTTATATTCCTGAAAAATACTGCACAAATAAAAAACAAACAGATCAAGTATGAAACTCCCACTTCAAACAATTTACTTTCTAGTGGTTAGGGGATTTATAACCTTTTCCTATATTGTGTATACCTATAAGATATATATCGTACACAGACATGTATAGTATATAATGTATTGTACATAGAGAACATGCACATTTCTATAGTGTGTGTGTGTGTGTGTGTGTGTGTATATAAAACAATAAACTAGTAAGAGGCTCACATCCAGTTTTTGATACTTTTCATTCCATTACGACTGGGGTAATCTTGCTATACAAAAACAGAGGTCCGGGTCACACACTTTTCACGTAAAAGTAAGAATTCAAAAATCCTTCTTTCATTCAGTATTTCAGAATAACATGTCAGAGATTCCAAAACATGATATGCAAGCAGTACATTCACCTTTATCAAGTCAGGTTATTACATCTAATTTCTCCTTAATACTGTTTCACCAATTTTTGACTGGGATTGAACTAGGCGATGTGGATTTATGTTCCCCAGCCATTTTTGGTAAGAAAGGCCAGTACTATTGCAGGGAACAAAATGAGCAACACACTACATCACCGATGTATTCAATCTAAAATACAAATGATGGCATGCACGTGAATCACTTTCTGATAGCCTCATACAGATAATCCACGTGACCACTATCATGTATGCCAAACCATTGCAAACAAAAAATTACCACATAAATTCGAGCAGTATAATTTTTAATTGGCATTAACATGAAATCGCGTAAAACTGACTTGCATAAAAAGAGACCTGCCCATACATCTGGAGGTTGGGATCTGCGAAGGCTGTGAGCATCCCAAATCTCACAATGCATTTGTTCCATTCATATATTTCAGTCACATTCTGTAAAAATAAGAGCAAGAAAATGGTAATAATAAAAATTAAAAGTAAATATTACCTTGGAGGCATGGGTTCCTTGTTAGCCACAGTTTCCCTTGACTGTCGGTAGGAATTGTCATCACTATCCGAGCGTTGAGGGGGGCCACAAGGAGTACTCTGACTAGGTCCAGTGCTGCTTGGGTCACTGCTGTCCTGTAGCACTGGGGGATGATGCGTCTTGGAATGACTGTCTGCAGTTACTCCAGCAATGGGCTGCTGGGGGGGTACTTTACATACAACGGTACTACTGCTCACGCTCTTGGGAACAGCCACTGCACCACTAACATTCCCTGTTCCTCCTAGATGGTGATATGAATGTGAAGAGCTGGAGTGTCTCACCAAGCCGGTACTGTTGTCTGTTAAACCTCCACGATCACCACCAGGCTGGTTTCGTTTGTTTCTGTAGAAAAGAACACTACCACTACCTTAACTGCCCACACTGCCACCAGGAAGACATTCTCAACCAGCAATCTCAAAACCACTGTCAATTTGCAATTTGTCATTGCTGATTGCTTCACATATTATTACAGGTGCAAAAACAACTTTTCAATCTCTGCCCAATTTTTCAACTTAATCTGTTCACAATGCAAACACTGTCCATAGTGGCATGATCTTGCAAATACAGCACTGAAAGTTAGGTTTCACACAAGGCAAGGAATTTGTAACTTGCCCACGGACTACTAGATTCACAAAAAGAATGTTGGACTTGATACTCAAGAAGAACTCTGCTCCAAAGAGTCAAATACTATACAGTGTACTCTCAATTATCAGGGGTAAGTGTGGAGAGGTGGGTGCATGGATAATTGAGAAATGTGGATAATTCAATGCATATACTTCATCGAAGCACAAAGCAAAAAAATAAAACTGTAATTTATTTATTAGAAATAAAATACACAATTTACAAGCAGACACATACATAAAGTCTCTGCTTTTTGTTTGTATTGATGATTTTGTTTGAACACTTGATGCTGTATCACTCTTATTGCTCACCTTCATCATTAGCCATTAGCACTTATGGTCATGCATGGATAATTGAAGAGTACACTGTATTTTCACAGACCTCACTAACCATGTCACAAAATTACTTCACACTCTGCAGACTGCAATTTGCACCATATAATTTAAGACCACTGTTGTTTTATCAGTTTGTGATTCACACGAGGTTGACAGCCACTGCTTTAGAGGACATATAAGTTATTCCCACAAACATCTGTTACAGTTATAGCCTGCCACAGAATAAAGAATGAGACTGCACAAGATTATTATTGTAGAGGAGCCATATTCAAGTTCCAAACTCAAGAAACCTCCTGTGGCAGGGTACAAATAATGCCTCCTTTTCTCCTGGTTCTCAATCTAACCCACACAGAGCTTATTAAAAAAGAGTTCAGAAACAACAATATACACTGAATAAACAACATAAATGACTCAATGCCAAATGAAAGAACAAACAGTAAAAGAAAATTAACCATGTTCAATACATGCTTCAGTCGCACTCTTAACAGAAGACTAAAAACAGAATAAAACTATTTCAATTTGTGGCACAGTGTGTGTTTGGAAGACTACTGATGACTGTAATATACAGTCCAAAACAGACAGCGTTCCTTTCATTTAATTGTCTCAAACAGCTTAGTGCTGACTGAGAAAATTTATGGGTATAAATGTATTTCACTTATCACTGCAGTTTCTGTCCAACCACATTCTCACTCCAATACACATTTACCAAGTTATACCTAAGATGCAAACAGAAATACATGCCAGACCTCATGGAAAGTGACTGTTAAAATTAGTCTGATTTAAATGAAAGAGGCTTGGCAATTTTCCATAAAATTCTCCAACATCAGATTTCATGACAATCTGTCCAGCTGCTCTCAAGCTGTTACATGTGCAGAGACAGACACAACAGTTCATAAACAATCTTCTGGACATCAATGTGCCGAAAAACAGTTACCACTATTAATAAATATATCAACAAGTAGTCACAATTCATTATCTGCTAATAATTCCTTATTTATTTCAACAGAGGTATCACCAGATACTGCTATCTGGGCACGACATTACTACTTCTGACACACTTGCTCTTAGGAGCCATCAGTATATACAGGGTTATTCATAAGTCCCTCCGGAACTTCCGAACTCGACTGCGCAACAACCAAGACAGACACAGCAGAAAGGAGCATATCAATAGGTAGAGAATCTCTCAAAGTTTTTTTTGTACTAGGGGC
>Ga0209737_10003913_pt1 | contig 10432 bp, 8 predicted proteins | sample TergutCu122P3_FD_187284 | JGI IMG/M metagenome (GOLD analysis project Ga0209737, IMG submission 187284) | Cubitermes ugandensis P3 segment gut microbial communities from Kakamega Forest, Kenya - Cu122 P3 (SPAdes) (version 2) | ecosystem: Host-associated > Arthropoda: Insects > Digestive system >...
TTGTGTAAGTGTCTTGCAGTGTTCAGACTTTGTCTTTCTTGTTGTCTTTAGCAACTGAAATACTTGACATGTGTAAATGTTCATTCTCTGTTTGAAGGATTATGCATATATGTTGTCTGCCTAAAGCCAGACCTGTGTATGAAATTGTTTAGTGCTGTTCCAGTAGTAGAACTCATATAGATCAGAAAAATGGGCCATGTAAAAAGATAATGGAGAACAAATAGAAACTCCTGAGATAAAAATCTTACCATGTAAACCAGGTGGAAAAAGTATGAAATACCTAATATTAGTATGGCATGCTTTTCAATACCATATTGTGGTTCATGCATTGGCCTTGTCTACTGTGGTGATGGATGACAGGTCTCAAGTGTGTACAGGCTTTAAAACTGTTGATGAAGCCAGTACTGTGCTGGCACCGTTATTTCACAGGTCATGAAATTTTGGCACTGACATGAAAGAATATTGAAATTTAATAGTAGTGTCATCACGTTGGATGCTTGTGGTCTTGTTGCAACTCTTTTTGGCATTTCTTAATATCTAACACCAGTGCATCAGTCAATTTGAAGACAGTTTTCATCAGATGTTGAGAAGTGTGAAATTTCATAGTCATGAAGAAGAATGAGACATCCTGTGATTTTGTCCATCTGGTTTCATGTATCTTAACTAAGATGATCCACATTACTTTCATCTGAAGTCAAGCCTGCAGTAATAGAAAAGTACTAGGCATTTTTCACTTTGTTAGCAGAGCTCTTTCAGGGATGATAGTGGAGTACTTGTGTAAGATCTGCTAATGATATTTGGTTATTATTTATAGATATGTGTAGTAAATTAATGTAACATCAATGAAAACGCAGTTAATGGATCATTATGATAATATGAATTTTTTGTAATATTGTTACATTAATTTTATCATAAACAATTGAAATAACACAGATTTTCAAACTGATTCTGTAAACAAAACAGTTTGAAAACATAGTACAGGGGTGAGGACTGAAATAATGCATGCATGATTACATACGTACATACATACGCATGCACGCACATGTTACTTTTATACGATCTGTATTGTGTATTTTATAATATTGTGAGGCTGTATAATGCAGTGTAAATCCTTGGCAATGACACTTGGAATCCATAAAAATTGTCTGCTTGAGGATGATTGATTTAGGTAGAAAGATGCAGGTGTACATTTAAATAGTGGTATCTTTATTTGTTAATAAAAATTTAGAACCATATTACTGCTGCTGTTTCATTGACGTAGAAAATCATAAAATTCAGGCTGCTGTTTGAAACAGGTTTATCAGACAAAATTGTTGGCACCATCTTTATTGAAACTTTCCTCCTATTGAAAACTTCAGTAAAAATCTTTCTCACAGTTTCAATTTCTGCATTTAGTTTCTCTGTCATCATTTGTACTCTTAATTTTTTGTTAGTGAGTGAGTAAGTTAATGAGGCAGGAGGTGTTGTCAGATGTAAATTTCTTTCATCATCTTTCACTCATTTGTGACCCTCTTTAAAACCTGTTATGCCACCCAGAGACCCTTGACTTCTTTGTAGCCTTGTGCATTGTTATGTGCGAAGTTTCACTTATCCTTTTGCTTAACTTTGCACAAAGCTTCATGTTAATGCATTGTTGCGACCACTGATCACCCATTTCTCAGTTGGGACAAAATTGCATGCTTTTGTAAATACTGCCACTGCTTTGCTACTGGTTCCCATCTTTGCATCAGCAACAAATAAGTTGCAACCACAGACATGACACAACAAAATACTGCTTAATCACTGCTCAAACTGACATGTGCGAGCATTCTGGGAACTTGTCACCTGGTAAAATCATGAAGAAAGCTGTTTGAAACCATGTAGTCAGAACTGTAATGCAGTGTTCATTGTTTGCTACATTTTGCCTGGGTTGAGGTTTCGAATTGTTTACATGCTTTCATCCTTGCCTTGTCCCCAAAACTGAGGACTGACCATCATAAACAACCTGTATTCTGTGTACCATGGTTTGACATACCATGAGTTATTTTGGTCACTATTCAATGTCAGAGGGCATATTTACCAGTAGCCCTATAAGATGGATGAGTGATTTTCAGTGATGTACTGAGGACACATAAACAGTCTATGAATGTTGATGACGCAGCCTCTCAGCCTCCTGTTATATTATCCTCTAGCCTCCTCTGACATTTGTCAATCAGCTCAAGGCACAGGTACATGACAAAGATTATAACTGCCACTGTCTTTGTAAATAGAATAGATGGACAACTGGAGGGACTGTTTGCAGAGAAGTGTAACAGCTTGACGCACCTTAGTATAGCATTATATTCTCTCTTTTATTGATTCTTTTGGCTGTGTGGTATTCATCTGGTTTTGGGCCCACACTGAATCATTTCACGGTGGATATCATGAAATTAATGCAGAAGCCTTTCAGGATCACTTCTGTCATTAAGACATGCTGGATGAAGTGGCATAAGACACATACTTAAAAATCACGGGTTACCCGTACATTTCCGCTGAAATATGCTTAACAGGTTTTCTGCTTCAACAAACAGTTTGTTTGCTGTTTATCTCACTTAACACAACAGCAGCTGTTGTCTGTAGTCTTTTACTATATGTTGGATGTCATTTCTGTTATATTTTCTTATTTTTTAAACAAGTGAGCGTCCTTATTTTATAATTTAACTGAAGCCAAAAGTATTCATGATTTCAGGCTTCACTATGGTGTAAATGAGCTTTTTTCTTCTGGGAAGTTATGCAGCATAGATTGGTAGTTCTTCTTGGACTGCTTGACCCTTGAAGTTGGGGCCAGTAGGTTGTCCTGAAACATCGGTAACTAATTATCAATCTATGCTGTGTAGCATCCCAGAAAAAACTAATGTCTTACACCAAAAGTAGCTTGAACATCTGCATAACTGTTGTTGTATTGCTGAATTTGCAGTGATGATCCACGAACCTGCAGTGCTGATTGAAGGTGTACTGTTCCGAGCACGCTACCTGGGTTCTACACAGTTAGTTTGTGAGGGACAGCCCACAAAGACAACACGTATGACACAAGCCGAGGAAGCTGTCTCCCGTATCAAGGTTAGACCAGCACCAGTTTTGTGCACTTACTGTTGAAGAAATCCTTACCTACTAATCTTGGTTTCATTGGTGTCACCTGTATAGTGGCTCTGGTGTTTCATCAGTTATTTCACTTCATTATCACAATGCTTGTGCTTCAATTGTTTCAAGACATAAGCTGATACTGATGGTTTGATAACAGAAGATCCAGAGAGTAAAGAGTCTGAAATTTATTTCACTGAAATTCTGAAGACATTAATGAGTATACTGTGTTCTGCGAACCTTTATATGAGCATGTATGTATTTTTAGACACGTCAAGGAATGTGGTTGGGATTGAGGGGGGGGGAGGTTGGCAGCAAATATGGGCACAAGCAAGACACAGGTCATTTGGCTCAGGTGGGCTGTGAAGATCCTTGACTAAAGGTATACAGACAGACTTTTATTACAGTGTTTGAACTTGTACATTTGAATGCTGAAATGAGGGTATTGTCTGCAGGAAGTATATTCCATCCATTGTACTTCGGTGTGTGTGTTTGTTTGTGTGCATATGTACATGTATGTGACAGTTACACTTAATGTAAGAATCTTCATCATTGTTTACAGCATTTACATATTGAAAAGTTTTAATATTTTTGAGGGTGGCAACAACAGGTAAGTGCCTCATATAATGTTGCACGCTTGGTTGCTTGTTGCCTGCACCATTCTCTTTGGGCAGGGACCCCACTGGGGGTAGTTAGGTGCACAGTGGTCCCCTTTGAAGGTGGTGTGTTTCACTGACAAACACCATACGTGTGTGTTGCTGCATGAGTTGGGCTTGGCAGGATTAAATAAACTGGTATCCTGTAAGTGACAGGTCATATTGTGGCAGCCTGGAGACAGTTAGGATGCCTCTTTCTCTCTTCAGAGTCCCTAATGGGTGTCACAGTCAGAGCTGTAGTGAATATGTTGTACTGTAGTAAGATTGTTCTGGCCAGTGGTTCCCAAACTGCATTGCTTCTCAAACCATTATAAAATCACAATACAAATAAACCTTTCATTGAGAGTTTTTCCTTTAGTCTCATAGCAGTACAGCCCATGAGTCGATGTCGCTTAATACCATATGATCATTGAAAACAAACAGTCCTTAGTCAGTTTCCTGCACATTCGATTCCTAAAAATCATTTCCTTAGGATTTCAACCCCCCTGCCTACCCACCATTTGCTTCTCATTCATCAAAGTGCCCTATGGTCAAGAGATTGCCCCATAAAAATTGTGAATGCGTGAATGCATTCCTGTAATTTGAAACTTCTTGCAAACATCTTGGAAGTTTTCTCTTACATGTCCATTTCTCTCCTTCCAGATGCTGATGATCTGACACATACTTCTACAGTTAAATCTTTGCACCACATTTCACAAGTAATTTCTCTTCTGGGGAAATAAGTGTAACTTTTCATGCATCTGAATTGTGCAGTTGAAACAAGCCACAGAACCCACTGATAAGACTTGTGGTTTTGAAGGTACCAAAGACTGAAAATGTGATCTTCTGGGTTATGACACTGTAGTCTGGTAGGATGGTACCAGCACTGTGAAGGAATTTACAGCCTGCATTATCCTTAATACAACTGAATCCAGAAAATGGAGAGAGTCGTTTCCTCCAAAGAATCAGTATGCACCTACATTGTTATAACCCAAGACTACAATACAGAGTACAAGTAGAGTAGATTAGTGCCTTTTGTGCTGTAAACTAATAACTAGCTCCATGGAGCAGAATCCTTCTCAAACTGCTCAGCTAGTCAAGAAATTCCCCACATTTATTGAACCTGAAGGTTTGGTGCTGCATTCACAAGAGCCCGCCATATGTCCCTATCCTGATCCAGATCAACCCAGTCCCTGCCTTCCCAACCCATTTAATTAAGATTCACTTTAATATTATCCTTCCATCTATGCCTAGATGTTCCGGGTGGTCCTTTGTCCTTCAGGTTGTCCCACCAAAACCCCGTATTCACTCTGCTGTCCCTCGTACATGCCACATGCCCCACCCATCTTATTCTTCTTTGTTTCATTAACTAATGTTGACACCCATTGCATCTTAACCACATTTTACATTATTCTAATTATATTTTCAGCCACAGTTTTGGTACCACTATGTCAGAGAATTGACTGCATTTCTGGTTGTGATTTTTATTGTTACTTTCCTTGTTAAGTGTTATGCAGGGATTTTCAACTGTAGTGCCTTTATATCAGAATGAGACAAGATGCCTTCCCTATTCTGATGACATTGCATTCTTTTGGAAATCTCTCAGAGTGATGAATGGAGTGTTGTTGCTGACAGTCACATAACTAGGATGGAATATGGTGGGAAACCTCTTTGAAAAGACACTTGAAAGACTGTGAGGAGGAGGAACAAGTGTTCTATTTAACAGTGCTGTCAGTTGCTACAGTTCTTTGGCATTGCCAGTCGGTGAATGAACTAAGAATATGGAACATCAGTGGAATGATAGTGCTAAGGGAAAAGCAGAGTCTTCAGAGAAAAATCTTATCCCAGTGCCATTTTGTCTGCCATAAATTCCACATGGATTGGCCCAGGATTGTGAAGGAAATATGAAGATAATATTAAATATAGATTTTAGAGGGATAGTGAGAATGGGAGATGGGAACTGTCTCATCTCATAATGGACTTTAGTGTTAATGGTGTTGAACTTTTGCATTATGTTACCATAAACTAGTTAGTTAGTTAGTTTCAGTTTTCCCATTGTCTTGGTTGAAATATACACCTAGCCACTTGTTCTGAACATAGTGTAACTTTGAGGTCCAGCCGTCCATTTCATACCATATATGATTTTACGTTATGTAGTAAATTTAAAACAAATTTGTTATCATGGGACCAACAGCAGATACCATTTGGCATTAATTAAAGTCACTCCCCCTCATGTCACCAGTGAAGTAAACAAACAGACCATCAAATGATTGTGACTTGCTTCATTTAGCTGTAGCCAGAAGCTTGTCCTGGATTAGTGAGAAAGCTGTATCTGTATACGGTTGTGAAATCAGAGGTTCTGATGATGGTGAACTTCAAGATATGGTCTTCTGGGTTATGACATCACCTGATTGGTTAGATGGTACCAACATTTGAAATGAACCAGCTGCCACCATTTCCTACCATAAAAATGGAAGTAGCAAGTTTGTCTGAAATGTTGGTAGCTACCAACAAAATCATATGGCATTACTTTTTTTTTCTGAAAGACCTGCTCTGGTGGGTGGCACAATTTATGAATCTGGTTGCACCACTGCTCACTGCTGTCTGATGTGTGTGGCATGTACTGCGCAGTGTGTACCGTCATGAAGCATCTATTTTGGTCTGACATTTCTTGAAATTCCATGTCAGAATAATATCTGTATGAAGGAATGAAAGAGGCAGACATGACGGCACTGGAGTATCCAGCGACATTTGTCGTATGATACTCATTTTTAGTTTTTCAGTTACCTGTACATCTTGTAAGGTGTTTTCTTATCTTTAATTAGTTTTTGCATCATATAAATATGTCTGTGTTCCTTTTTAAAAGTAGAGCTGTTTGTGAATTTTGGTATTTTGGTAAGGATTTGTTGTCAAAACAGTTAACAATTTCTTATGTAGTATAGAAGGTCAGAGACACTCGTATTGTAAGTGTTAATTCATTAGATTTATTCTGCTAGCTGTGGATAAACTCAGTACATAGGTGCTTCTCGCAGTGAAGTGGTTGGAACTCCTTGAATATTTTGTACATCCACAACAAAATGGGATTTAAAATTCAGTGTAGCTGTAGCAAATTCCTTTTTATTGCAAATGTCTGCTGCACCTTTTTGATACATACTCCCCTTAGGATCCACGAGTAAGGTTCTGCGTTCTTGATCCAATCACTCTGAAACTCAGAACAAGATGTACCTTGTTGAATACATCATATCTGCATGTGTTCAGCTTTCAGAGGAAGGTCACAAAGTGTTGTTCCCTGTTCTGCAAATACAAATATGTGAACATAAATATGAAAAAACTTGAATCCTGCCAGTCCTGTTGGGGGCTTATCCTCCCGTGCACCTGACTACAGAATTGGGGTCCTGCACTCCCGGCTCATTTGGTGTCTCATCTGTCGTCTCTGTCTCTTTCTCTCTCTCTCTCTCTTTCTCTCTCTCTCTTTCTCTCTCTCTCAATTTCTCCTCCCCCTGGAGCCACACATTTGTTTCACACATGATGCCACAGAACGTGCAAACTGGAACATCATTGAGCCTTTGTTTGGTTATTCTAGTGGACTATTTCTGTATGTCCAGTGGCCTTTCAAATATGCAGTATGGCTCTTATGATCCATAACTTTGCATAAACCATTAGCACATGCACTTTAAAATAAAATAAAAATACGTGAACACAGAGAAATTATATACATTAATAATGGTCGGCTGTCACAAGCAAACTAAATTGTACAGAAAGGCTACATCCCTGCCATCTGTGAATGACAAGTGAGAGTAAAATACCATGGATAATTGAGAACATATGTTATCGCCAAGTACTGTGTGGACTTCCCATTACCTTTCAATAGTCTTATCGAACTTTCTTGCTCATTGCCTAGGCACAGTGTAGTTCCTAATGTATGATGGCAGTTACTTGGCAAAATAGTATCTGTGAAGCTATAGGAGTTCACTAATCAGGTTGCAGGTGTTCTGAACATACTGAACTCTTGCGTGTGTGTGTGTGTGTGTGTGTGTGTGTGTGTGTGTGTGTGTGTGTGTGTATGTACTCTGCGGTCCAAAAGTTCCCGGACAAAGGCAATAAAAACTAAAAAAGAAGTTGGGTATTTTTTTCGGTTTATTTATTCAAAATAGGATCCATTAGATGTAATACACAGGTTAGCGCATGTTTCCAACTCTTCATGGCATTAGAAAAGTCTTCTGCAGGAATCTTGTTTAGCTGGTCGGTCACGGCTTTCTGAATCTCTTCAATTGTATCATCTTGCACCCTTCAGCTGCAACTTCACCTTTGGGAACAGGAAGTAGTCAGGGGGAGACAAAACTGGCGAGTATGGGGGGTGGTTCAATGTTGCGACTTGTTTTTGAGTCAGAAACTGTCGAATTTTTGCTGCTGAATGCGCCGGGGCGTTGTCGTGCTGGAGGAAAAAATCACAAGTGTGGTACAGGGCAGGACGAACTCGTTGAATGTGCAAAATTAGACGGTCTAACACACCTTTTCTGATATTCTGCATTAACAGTGCAACCTTCTTGCACGAACTCTTTGTGCACAATGCCTTGGCTGTCAAAAAACACTATCAGCATCGTCTTCACTTTGGAATTTTGGAAGCGCAGTTTCTTCGGTCGTGGAGAATGTTCGCCAACCCATTAGGAGCTCTGGCGCTTTGTTTTGGGATCGCACAAGAAACACCAACTCTCGTCACCTGTATTTACCTTGTCCAGAAATTTCTTGTAACCTTGTCCAGAAATCTTAAGGTGAGTCATCCCCGTTGTGTTGTCAAGAACAAGTATGTGATAATTTAGGCCGAAACATGTTGTTGTAATATTGTAATAAACTTAGTTTTATGTTTAGTTGTGTTTTGTGACTGTAAAAATAAGATTTTCTTCACATACTTGTTGTCCAGAAAGTTCTTGTCACCGTTAATCATGTTTAACAGGTCTTGGCACGTGGCAACTTGCTCGTCCATTTGCTCTCGTGTCAGTGCGTGCGGGACAAATCTTGAGCACAGTTTTTGTTTCTTCAAATCTCCTCTTAAAATCCGTAGAACCACAGTTTTCGGGATGCTGAGTGTATCTGCTATTAACCGAGATTCATGTTTCAATCTTCTTTGACCATTTTGTCGATGGTGGCGATGTTGTCAACGGTTCGACTTGTTGTGGGCTGACCACCGCATTTGTCGTCCTTCACTGACCCTCTACCCTCTCAAAACCGTTTGTGCCACTCAAAAATTATTGTTCGACTTAATGCTGCATCACCGTAAGCCTTCTGAATCAGTTGCACAGTCTTTGTAGCCAAAAAATCGACTTTACAGCAAAATTTAATCACCACACATTGTTCCTCCTTAACATCCATCTCACGACATTGACACAGAGTAACAACAACAGTTAGTGCTAGATGTTCTGTCTTAACAACAGCTGCAACTACAGTAACGCCAATTTGCACTCTTGTGAGAAATGGTTTCAATTATGTAATTCAGTCGCGGCCCGGTAGATGGCGTTGGTAGGAAAGCGGTAAAAAAATTCAGTCCGGGAACCTTTGGACCGCTCTGTGTATACATCTTACAATTAATGCATATTTTTTGCCATCTTCAAAATTTATTACCATGTTCCTTCTTTGAAAATGCAAGGTTTTCATGATAGTATTGTGACTTCTGCCTTGTGGAATGTGATGCCACCTAGTTTAGTAAATAGATTCCTCTGTGTACCAAATTACACACCATCACATTCCACAGGACTTCAATTGTAACATTCCACTTAGGCTGCAGATTTTGCGGCTTGCTAAACCGTATTTTAACACTACATTATGCACTGATAATTGCCTGAGATTTTCTTTATGTTCTTGTTAGAAAGTACCGTGGGGTCATTGTATTGACTGTGGCTTAAAGTGGAACAAGACAGGCAATGTACATATAACATACCAATGAAGTGCATTCATGCAACTGTTGTTGCTATGGAAAGGCAATAAATATTTTATGTTATGAGTGTGTGTTTGTAGCCTTAGGTATCCATAATGCAATGCACATGCACCATATTGTCATCTGTGGCCTGCCCAGCCCTGCGGAATCTTTCCACATTATCTCATAAATGGCACAATTTTCAAAAAATAGTTATTGAACATAAAATGTGTGTTCTGATTTGCTCTACAGCATTTGTCTGAAACATTTCTCAGTCTGAGAAGAACTGAATGAGATATAATCAAAAATTTATATTGGTCTTCATGTGAAGTACCCATAATTCTTGTCATATTTTGCAAAAATCCATCCAGTAGGAGCCAAGTTGTTCCATGTAGACGGATGGACAGACACATGATGAAGCTAATAGTTTCTCTTCGCAGTTTTGTGAACGCACCTAAAAAACAGTTATTATACCTTGCACCACATAAGTTAGATTATGACTTTGGCATAGTAGAGGTAAGGTTAGATTGGAAGTTTCTGAGCTGTTGTGGTTGCTGCACAAGGGTGCCACAATGTATGCCACCTGCTTCATTGCTGAGTACTTTGAATTATGTAGGTCACCAAATATTAATGGCTTTTATTTGATTCTTAGAATTAACAGCATTTGCTTCCTTAAACACTAGTCACTCAGTTCTTGTAGTGGAGATGGAATTTTGTAATACGTGAAAGAACTTCAGACTTTGAGAGTTCTAAGTGTTCATTATGAGAATTTAAAATAAGTAAATAA
>Ga0209737_10003914_pt1 | contig 10431 bp, 8 predicted proteins | sample TergutCu122P3_FD_187284 | JGI IMG/M metagenome (GOLD analysis project Ga0209737, IMG submission 187284) | Cubitermes ugandensis P3 segment gut microbial communities from Kakamega Forest, Kenya - Cu122 P3 (SPAdes) (version 2) | ecosystem: Host-associated > Arthropoda: Insects > Digestive system >...
AGAGCCATACCAGTCGCCTGACTGAACTCTGGTCTCTGCCCAGACCGGCCCAAGGGCTGAATACCAATAATAATAATAATAATAATAATAATAATAATTTTGAATTTTGTCGCGGAACTTTTATTTTTTGCGGAACCATGAACACCATTTTGGAAACACTCGTATATAATGAACTGTAGAGGTAAGCGCAAATTAGAGGAAACTGCGTCAAAAACGAGCCTAAACGTCCTCTAAAGCGAACACGCACTCATTAGCAAATATCCGCAGCAACGAGTAAGTTTTTGAAGCTAGCGAGAAGCAGTTACAGAGCGTTATACATCCAGTGCGTGACTTCTGTGCCAAGCCCCGAGTGGTAAGATGATGCCCTGGCTGTGGCCTGACGGTCTCACCGGGTCGCTTAGCGCTTACCAAAACTGATAATGATGTGAACGATGGAGGTCATAACAAACATCACGTTTTATAATAGACACAACATGCTACTGGAACTTACGTACGAGTAAGTTGAATGAATAAAGACAGGCGAGAATCGTTCTCCGAAGCGTCGTAATACGCTGTCGAGTGTAAAATGTACAGAAACCTCAAACAGTTCGCAGGGTTGGCCAGTGTTTCTGTGAAGTTTGGGGCTTGTTACGTTTGGTTGAGTCACGGCTGCGCAAACAGAGCGGTGAATTTTCGTCCAGTTAGGTACAATTTTGGCCGTGGTTCGCTGATCGCTGTAGCTAACAGGTAAAGACAATGTAGGGTGCTCCCTGACCGCGGCTGGCAGGCATACACGAGAAAGAGAACTATAACTACACCCATTCTTATCCTCAGAATGAGTTGGAGTTGAGCGGTTAATTTCTTGCCACGGGCAATGTACCCCCTAGGGGGAAAAAAACGCGGTACCTTTTGAATAGTAGGCTGGATGTCCTCCATTGTCGGTCTGGATTTTTTTGGAGAAAAGAAAAGTCTCTTGTCCACGTTGGAATCGAACCCCGGATCGTCCAGCCCATAGCCTAAGCGCAATACCGGCACCTTGTAAATGTTGCTGTGTTGTCGCGTGCTATCACGAGTGGCTGGGAGGGAGATTACAGCAGTAACTGGGGGTGAGAGACACGTATGCCTCAATCGGTGTTGCGGTCTCTCCTTTGTCGAAGAAAGTTACACTGTTTCTTAATGAGTAAAAGCGTAATTCAAGGGTAAGATATTCATGAAAACCTAGACTGATCAGTTGAAGGAAGAGAAGAAGGAAGACACTGCTATAAGATTTGAAATGGTGAGCAAATCATGCAGCATGCATGGGTTGTGAGATACAAAAATTTTAGTCGGAGATTTTTTAAGGAAATGATTTCTTGGGTGTAAATGGGAGTTGATTGTTGTCAACGTCGTCGTCGTCGTCGTCGTCGTCGTCGTCATCGTCGTCGTCGTCGTCGTCGTCATCATCATCATCATCATCATCATCATCGTCACCACCGCTACCATCATCACTGACCACAAGGCTGTTAGGACTGTCAGCGTTCCCCAGGAACAATTACACGAACTAATGTTTCTGTTTCTCTGAAGGTCTTCCTTCTTGTGCTGTTTCTTGTTGTTGCCAGTCCAGTGTTCGATTTGTTATCATTCTTGTCACGCTTTGTAAGTAATTTTGTTGACGCTATTTTGCTCTTTGTGGTAGCGTGTAGGCATGCACGTTACAGCTGAAGTGTGCAATTGCGACATTTCGCGGTACGCCATACGTAGATTCGGTGGCGTATCTAGGCGTATTTGACACCTGGGGTGAATGAAGGAAACCTTTTCTCTTCATTTAAAATATCCATTTTAACTCCCCCTGCACAATACCGACGGGGGCGGCCGTATGACTCGTAGCCCCCTAGATACGCCACTGATAAAAATTCGGTGATAAATTACTCTCCATTAACAATTTATTGCATTTGCATGGATAATTACTATAGTAATAACTTTACTTAAATATATGGCAGTGTGTTAATGTAATTCAACTCTGTTATTATTATTGTTATTAACTAGTAAAAATAAATTAAGTACATTAAATTAATGCATTAAATAAATAAATCTGTTTAATGAATAATTTATGTAAATAAATAAATTAGATTAATTAAGTACAAATAATTTAATTGAATGAAATGAACATAGTAAGTACATTAATTAATTAAACAAATTAAATAGGTTAAGCGCATAAAATCAATACAGTAATTATATAAGTGGCCGATACGTGCCTTCTGGGGAGTAGGTCTGCAGCATCTCAATCGCTGGGATCGCGGGTTCGAATCCTGCTGAGGGTATGGTTGTTCGCCTGTCGTGTTTCTTGTGTGTTGTGCAGGTAGCGGCCGCTGCAACGAACTGATCAGCCGTTCAGAGGAGTCCTACCCGGTGTTTTTATCTAACTGTGTGTGATCTAGAAACCTCAACAATAAAACGGCCTGGTCCGGAGTTGGGATGTAGCGCCTCAGAAAAAACATATATACAGTGCATATAAATAATGTAAAGTAAATAAATAAACTAATTAAATAAATTAAAGGAGTAAATTAATTTGACACACACACTTATTAAATGAATGGTTAAATTATTGATTAATGAAATAAACTGGAAAATGAGCATACAGCTCAATCAATCATAGATCCTAATTAATTTATTCTATTAACTGAAATAAAGAATTAAATTCAATAAAATAATTAATTAAATTAATTAATTATTTATTAAGTAAGGAATTAAATAATTCACTCTAGTAAGTAAATTAAATTAATAGATTTAAAAATTAATTCAATTAACAAATTAATTAGCCAATGTAACTGATTCAATAAATTGGTAATTTAAATAATGTACTGACTAATTAAAGCAAAACACTAAAGCAAATAAAAAATAAAATATTAAATTTATGAAGGAAATGAAAAAATAAATGATAATTAAATAAATAGATAAATGACGAAATAAATAAATTTGTAAATGGAATAAGTAAATGAAACGTATACAGTAATGAAATAAATACATTTACCATTTAAATTAAATGATTTAAATAAATTAAGTAGGTATATTAATGATGAAATTGAATTAATTAAATACGCAAATAAATAATTTAATTTAAAAATTAATTAAAGAAATAAATTAAAAACAAATAAGTTAAATATTTAACAAATAAATTTCTAAACTGAGTAAATGATTTGAGTAAATAAATAAATTGAATGACAAAATAAATATAAATCGATTAATGGTATAAATTAATTGTACAGGGAATGTATATTTATACACAAACAAATTAATTAAATACGCAAATATAATAAATAAAACATACATATATAAATTGCTAAAATAACTGACCTAACGTAACGTAACATAAGGTAATCTTACCTATTCTTACCTAAGAAAACGTAACGCAACTTGACCTAACATAACTTGACATAACGTAAAATAACTTAAACCAACCTAACCGAACGTAACATAACCTGTAGAGTGATACGTGAATTTAGTGCGGTGTTATTGCTTCGATGTTTCAGGTGTTCAGGTGTGTTAGGAGATTAATAGATTAATTAATGAAATTAATAACACAGGAAAGTTAAATTTAATATATAGTTAATTAAATAAACTGAGTGTATTAAGTGAGAGAATTAAATAAGCAATTAATATTTTAAGTATACAAATATACTTAATTAACTCAATTGATAACTTTATTTAGTAAGTAAACAAAACAAATTAATGAAGTAAGTAAATTGAAAAATGATATTAATTTCTATAATGTGTTTATTCAAAGCCTTAATCATTTCACGTAAGAAGTTACAGACATGGCAATACCATATGGACTCTGACCGTCAGACGATAAAAATGTCACGATGGACTGTGCTCCCTGGGTGTAGGGTGTGGTCTGCAAGCGTTAGTTCGGGCAGGTTTGTTTCTCATAAGTCTATATTGACTTTTAATAGAAAAAATGAAATCATCTCTTGTTTGTTACGTGACCTACATTCATAATATTCATAATTCTGCCTCAATTTAGGGTCAGGATGTGTCCATATATAGAAATCTTTGTTTCCTCTAAGCTTAACTGGCCGTGCACTGTCAGCGTGAGACCAGAAAGGCGATATTGCTTCTGGAATGACTCATGACAATGTTGTAATTGTTCCGTGCCGATAGATGGATGGACTGACTGACACGACCAGGCTAGTAGCTGCTATTCGCTTTGCGTAGGCTCCTAAAATGAGCAATGACAGCAGACATTTTTAGGTGGTCGGCGATTAGGTTTGTAGAAGTTCCGGTTGTACAGCTGCAGGTGAAATATCAGAGTGACCCGGGATAGTTCGGTCAGTATAGTGACAAAGCTACAGGTTAGATGGCCGGGGGACTGGTATTCAGTTCCCGGCAGTGGCAGATAATTTTCTAGAATATGACATACTGGGCTGTGACGACGTTCGGTTTGGCAGACGGATTCCAGCATTTAGGAGGAACCTACTGTCTCCTTCTTCAGGTCGGCCCTGTCCAATGGGTATCGGTGGTTCTCATGCGGCGGGGATGTGACGTTGACCACTCACCATCATCTTAGAGACGAGGTTAAGAACAGGTGGAGCTATGTCACCACTCATTCATATACCTTCTTTGCGTGGTGCCTAACGAGGTCGGAAGGCAATTTTACCTTCATAACAGTAGAGTGTACCAGTTTATGATACAGCTTGTTTTTAACATGGCGCAACAACCCTAGTGGGCCAAGGCCTCCTCATTGTCGTGGATTCATGATCACACTCAAACACACTACACTCGGTAGGGCTCATCTGGATGAGTGATCAGCCCGCCGCAGAGACCTCTACCTGCCAACACACAACACTCACAAGAGACAGACATCCATGCCTCCGGCGGGATTCGAACCCGCAATGCCAGCAAGCGAGCAGCCGCAGACCCACACCTTAGACTGCGCGGCCACTGGGATCGACTGTGATGCATCTGAGTGCAGTGTATTTAATTTTAAGACCTCACTCTGTTGTGGTGACAAGTATCATAGTTATCATCATCATTGCCATCATCACCACACCCACCACTGAGGTTTGTTACGATGCAGGTAGTAAGCCGTCATTTTTTATTTGGATGAACTAGCCCACCCATAATTTGGGGCAGAAGTCGGAAATTATTTTTCATTTCCGGGACGAATGGGGCTGTGACGAGAACTTCTTCTGAATGAGTAGTTTCATTATTGAGGTGCTTTGTTATGAACGAGACAGGCAATGTACGTATAAACGAAACAATGGGGCGCGTTCTCGTAACCGTTCTTGCCGTGGAAAAGCAATAAGTATTACATATTATGATTATGTGTTTGTAACCTTAGTTATCCACTATGCGAAACGCATGCTCCGTATCGCCATCTGTGGCCTATCTGGCTGTACAATATTTTCCACATAATTTCATCTACGTCACAATTTTCGGGGAAAAAAAGTTATTGAACAGAAAATGCGTGTTTTGATTTTCTCTATAACTTTTTTTTATGGAACATTCCTCATTTTAATAAGAACTGAGAGAGATCATAAATGCTCATAGGTATTCATGTAAAGTACCCGTTATTCTTGTCAGATTTTAATGAAACTTGAATTCTCTGGACAGATTTGCGAGAAATATTCAAATATCAAATTTAATGAGAATCCGTCCAGTGGAAGCCGAGTTGTTCCATGCGGACGGAAAGACATGACGAAGCTAATAGTCGCTTTTCGCAGTTTTGCGACCGCGCATAATAAAATGAGTATTTTCATTGCTGCCGTACTTATTTTAAAAAATTCGAGCTACTGACGGTGCAGTCTTTTGTCTGCAACGACGTTACAAGAAGCGTCATGGTGGTATCAAGATTAGGCCCTCTGTTTTCTGGGATGTGACTCCGTACGATTAATTGTGTCAGACTTTCGAAGGAAGACCTTGCCTCAATTTTCAACATACTGTGAAAATAGAGGCTCGTCATAAATATTGTTACGCATCTATCAATATTCACGGAGTAATATGCCAGAAAATAATGGCCCTAAAGAAGAGTCGGTGTCTCTCTCTGTGTTTAGAACCTATGCTTCCTAATGCTGGCGTATTCGCCAGACTCCGGTTGGCGTTCAGTGATCTTTGTACTTTCGTATTGGCTGATGACATCAGCATCCAAATATTAAAGTTGGGTAAGCCAGTTCAACATCGCATTTATAGCTGACGTGCTTCCCTGCCTAGTACTAAACACATGGCTACTATAAAAATCTGTTTCGACTCATGATATTGGACTTATTTACCCGAGTTTAATATTTGGATTCTGATGTCATCTACTACTATACAGGGGCCTTATTTTATCTTACAGCTATCGTTTTTCACTTCCTGCTACTACTGCGCCGCGCTTGTGGCAGTTGGATGGGTGGGCAACGTTGATAGCATAAACCAGCCGAAAGGAAATATTATCAGATAGTTGACAGATAAAATAATGAGTGTGTAGCATAAGGGTTATGTGTTTGAGACAGGAAAGGACATGTGCTAGCATAGGCCTAAAACCTCAGACAGTAGCTATCTGTGTGAACTGTGTGACCATCTCCATGGAGAAGCTAACATTTCCTCACCTAGTCAAGAAATTCTGTGCATTTTGTGGAACCCGACGGTTCATTACCGTGCTCACAAGAGCCTGCCACTTTTTCAGTCGATATTCTTCCACCCTGTTCCCGGAGATTCAGTCTAATTACTCTCCAATTTACGCCTAGGTCTTACAAGAGGTGTTTTGTTTTCCGAAGAAAATTTAGTTTGATTTCTTATTCTTCAAGAGCCGAGATAGCTCAGTCAGTATGGTGACTAGGCTACGTGCTTGGATTACTCGGGAATCAGGCTTCGGTACTTGGCTGGGACAAAGCTTCCTCTATTCTCCAAACATCCATACTGGTTCTGACCACTCACCTCCATTTAGTGTCCGGGGATAATGTATGGAGCTATAACTCAGTTACATTGTATGTCTTCGTGGTATCGTGCTGAATAAAGCACAGGGAAAGCTTTGAAAGTTTTGTTTTAACTATGGGCTTTCTAATCCGTCTTAAATTCCGTACTGTTGCGGTATGCATACACGACAGAAGCTGCGCATAATAAACCTCAACTTGTGTAAGCCAGCTGGCATCGTTTGGACACCCTACTCGTATGTGGCACACATTACTTAGTCTAGAAATAGCTTGCGTGATATAAACTGGAAGCTGGCTCTCGACTGATTTATTTGCTTGTTTTCATGTCAATCTTCCAGAGTAAACTCTGATTGTTATAATTTCAGACAGTTCACATCTTTTATTCATCACATTCCAAAAATACATTCCTCAGCCCAAAATTGGAAACCCAACCCCTTTGCTAAGGCGTGCAGGAGTCCTTCATTCATTCGGTTTAACGGGGTCGTTTCCGTCTTTGTAACTGCGAAAGAAATTTAAGGGCAGCAACAATATTGGGGAACATTACATAAGGATGTGACACCATGTATTTTGGTACAGTGATACCAACTTTTTGGAGGAACCTGAAGTTTCCAATTTTTATTAACTCTTCCACCCTGAATACAGAGGCATGTTCTCCGAAGTTCGTAACAATCTGCCGAAACATACTGCATCGTTACCCACACAATTGCCGTCATTCTCTAGGCTGTCTTACGACAGGTCCAAAGCCTCTTCCAAAGCGAGTTCTCCACCGAGGCCTGTAATGGCGTTGCTTTACCTTATTGTTTCCTCAAGGTCATCCAGTAGCTGCCTACGTCTTCTTCCTTGTCTTCCCATTACTTCTATCTTTCCTTAGATAACGTGTTTTAGAAGGCAGTTCCTGTGTAAGATCCATCACACTCCTCTTCAAGTAGGGATTCTGTTTAATGTTTTGGTAATAAGGGATAAGGGACAAGATGTATAATCCTGTTTCTAACATGATTCGAACCTACAGCCCTAGGAAATAACATCGACACGCCAAGGCCCAAGGTCATTTGCTTATTATGACAAGGCATGGCAAATTTTCCTTTGGACTTGGAACCAGAAAATTTTTCGCCATTTGGGGGGTGACTGTTCTGCATTTATCAGTCTGCACACAAGCCAAGCTTAGTGTCGCTGGAAGGCACTACAGATGAAAGTTCCACAAGCATTCACTGTAATACATACATTTGCAAATAACAGCTAGACAAAAATTTTTGTGTTTAGACCTTTTGATGCCATTATTTCACACAACCACTAGAGCTGGAATTTTCAGGAAAGCAAAACTGGGCACAAAGCAAAATAATTATGCTAGAAGATAATACGTGCTAGTTTGCTTGTTTGTTTTACTGGTGTTACAACCCATTGTGGTTGCACTTTCACAGCCCGGTAGCGGGCTTTAGCCTCCTCGTTTTCGAGGTTTCTTGATCACACACGACGTGCCACAGTTGGTAGGACTCCTCTGGATGAGTGATAATAGGTGTTAGTACATATCTTTCTACCATGGAGACATGGTGCCTGGGATTTGTTGATGTCTGTGTTAGGAAATGCATTCATCAAAGCAGTTGTTCTTTTAGCAAGTGGTCATTACACCTCAGCAGACATGGTATGCCACCCAGCATACAAGAAAGTTTTAAAAAATAAAGTTACAATCACTGCGATGTTGAGAAATTTATTTTGACTTCAATGTCTGCATGGCACAAGCATAGCAGGTGGTACACACAAGACCTCCCCATCACTTTTCTCAGCTTATTTTTTGAAACTCCTTAGTACTTTATTGCTGCAAACTTTACAAGAAAGGTACTTGAACTGTGTAAGTTATAACAACTGTCATGCATGAAAGTGCATCACTTCCTGTCGAAGGAGCCCTACCAATTAGGGCTTTTTATGTTAACAACCTTTACATTGAGAACCGTGCTCCTCTGGACCTTGAAGACGGGACCAATAGGTTGTCCGGACACCTAGGTAAGAAATTACTGCTACTTGGTGCATAATATCCCAGAAGACCGCAGCTCTTATCTACTTCTCAGCAGAAGACTGAAATCATGCAAACTTTATGTTGTGTAACTTTTCCAGTACAACTAAAGTATGTTTACTAGATGCACATCTTTTGACTACTCATCCATCCCAAGGGGTATCGTATCTCAAATCCAACACCTGGTTTTACAATGCACGATCTATTCGCAGTATTCTGCCAGCTATGCTCAACAAGCATGTAGTATTCATGTAACCTAAAGTTATGGTCGTCCTGATGTAACTCATTGACAAATTTTTCTAAAATGCACCAGGATCAAACTTTGGAAAAATCTGTTTAATGCTTCCAGTCTCGGCACAGAAACAAGTATGGTGAAGCCAACAGACATAATATTGTGGTGTAAAGGCAGTACAAAGAAATGATTATGTAACGAATGAGGTTCTCACATAGCAGGAATGGAGCATATGAAATTGTAGCCAATAAAGGTGAAGATAAAGTACAACTTTGGAGACCTTAATATACATGGTGTTATACTGAAATTAATGTACAAGCAATAGGATGTGACGATGTGGACTAAGTGAAACCAGTATGGAATATGATCTAGCAGGAGGCTTCTGTAAAGATGGTAATGAACCTTTCACTTCCATAAAAGGGTCAGAATATCTTGACCACTTGTGTGAATACAAGCTGCCCAAGAGAAATAATGCTCCATAGAGTTTATTAACATGTTTAAGCAAAATTATTTACCTGTATATGTAACTCTGCCCCAGATTTACTTGTGGATACTGCACAGCTTTAAAATTATGTCAGTGGGTTACACACAGAGCCAGAATTGATCACAATTCAGATTTCCAAAACTTAATTTGGTATCTGGTGTATCTACGGTATTGTTTATGGTACATTTAGGCTCCTTCTGAAAATGTTGTTCATGAGGACTGTAATATTCCTGAACCATCTCAACAATTCTCATTCAAAGTAAACAGTTAAATATTATTACACATGTCTGTTGAGCGTTTCATTTTCTGAACTGCACGTTGATTTCATTCATGTCTGTATGAAGAACCTAAAAGGTGACAGAACATGAATTTGGACACTTGCTTGATTAAGACTGCCACTTTGCGGGGGAGATCTAAATAAAATTTTATATTAATCTTATTAGGAATTTGGATAATAACTTGGATAATGGCTGGATGATTTGGAGTTTGATTCAAGAGATTTTTTCTCTTCTACAAAATCATTGGGACTGGTTCTGGAACCCACTCAGCTCCACCATACAGTGAGCATCAGGGGTATAATGTGTTCAGGGTGTGATTTTGACAACTCATCTCCCTCTACTGGAAAGTTTAAGAAGTAGTGGAGCTACACCACTCTTCCCTTTTATGTTCTCATGGTGCGCACTGGGGCAGTTCTATCTTGTACATGAATCTTATCAAATATATGCCGAACTGAAAAATACAGGGTTATTCATAAGTCCCTCCGGAACTTCCGAACTCGACTGCGCAACAACCAAGAAAGACAGGGCAGAAAGGAGCATATCAATAGGTAGAGAATCTG